>Ga0310121_10004995_pt1 | contig 11508 bp, 18 predicted proteins | sample CB27_Tmax_986_MG_FD_203504 | JGI IMG/M metagenome (GOLD analysis project Ga0310121, IMG submission 203504) | Marine microbial communities from Western Arctic Ocean, Canada - CB27_Tmax_986 | ecosystem: Environmental > Aquatic > Marine > Oceanic | place: Canada: Western Arctic Ocean | collected...
AGCTTGAGGACGCCCCGGTCACTCTCCAGGGGGCCACCTGCGCCATCACCTTTACCCTGGACAAGCCCGGCGCCTACCGCCTGCGGGCCTCGGTGGTAGATCGGGCCGGCCGCTCCACCGTGGTCTGGCGCGAGTTGAGCGTGGAATGACGCGGGGGGGCGGAAGCAGCAAGGATCCGTGTCGGTTTTCGAATTTAAGGGTTTTGGAGAGCTCGCCGAAGCCGCGCCCGAAATCATGCAGTCGTTGGCAAAACCTGGCCCGCAGCCGCCCAATCGCGACGGCATGCAAGCGAATCTCTCGTATCCAGATGCGGTCACGGAGCCGCCGTCCTGGAACGACACGAACTCGACCTTTGATCTGGCCCAGTTTCTTCGAGGCCCGCCCGCGGAGAAAAACGCCGTGCGGCATGCACGCTATGAACCGAAGTGATACCATTGGGTTAAATTCGTAACGTGTATGGGGAGTGTGTTGCCTCCCAGTGAGGTTCAAATTTCTGTCAGTGGGTAGCGTCCGGACCAACTTCGGCTTCACGCCCCCGGCGACGCTGGTGGCTGTTTGCCCTGGCCCGCGGCCGGCGCTGCTGAAAGCCGTATTGGACGCCAGCGTTTCAGACAACTGATGCCGATTTCACAGTGGGGGTTTAACCGGAGAGGATAACAGATGGACAGTGTACGCATCATTTCAGTTGCGGGTCTGATCATCGCCGGGTGCGCCGTGTCCAACGGCCAGGACAACCGACTGAACAACCTGGTGGTCGAGCACGTGCGTGCCACGATCCAGCCGCCGGCGGACCATGACGGGAGCGGACCGGCCCGCAGCTTCGAGTTTTAGTCGCAACGCGAGGGCTGGGTTTACCTGTCGCTGCAATCAAGCGGCGGACCGGCGTCAGCGTCGCTGGGCTACAGACCCCCGGCTCCGGAGGCGATTCAGCCACTTCACTTCGTTCCGGCTACGCCTCCACTACGTGAAGTGGCTGGCCTAACGGTGATTAAGAGTTTAACTTAACAACTGGTACTGTTCGTGGGGGCTGGTCACTTTAATCTCACCACGGACATTGGCGAAGAAAACAATCTCGTCGACGCTCATCCCGATGTAGCTTGCCGTCTCGCGGGACAGTTGGCACGGTTCCTCAAGCAAGTCACTGTCCAAATGCCCTCCGATAAGGAAACGGGCGAACCCGTGCCTCTACCGAACCTATGGGAGCATCGAAAAGCGGTCGTCGACCGAGACAAAGTCGCGTCGTTTTTTGTCTGGCGGTCGTTACATGTTGGCAAACGTAACCCCGATCTAACGCCAAAGACTCCTTACTCCGTCGTCAGAATATCCACATTGAATTCGACCTTTTTGTCGTTGGGGGACACTTCCAGTGTCAGGCCGCTGGTCGCCGCGGACTGGTATTTCTCCGGCAGGTAGCTGATCACTGGTTTGCCTTCCATATTAGGCGGCGATTTCCAGCATTCGACGTGGACTTGATACTGGCCTGGCACAACTCCGTTTTTGGTGCCGGTTTTGGCTTCGTAATACCCCTCCTGGTCAAACAATCCCGACCCGGGCCGTGGCTGGTACTTCTCCGCTGGCTGGAGAGGCTGAAAGTAAAGCGCTCCGTCGGCTGGAACCTGCTCGCCATCAAACGTGACACGCCCTTTGACCGGGACCACCTCGACGCGACCGCCGCACCCCGCCATCCACGCCACGTACAAAGCCCCTGTCAGGCTGATCGTTAGCGTCCTGCTCATTTTCATTTTCCACATCGCGACTCCGATGTTCTAAAAGAACCCCGAAGGGCAACGCCGTTAAGGACTTTGGTACCTGAATTCGTAAGAATTTGGCTTTTCGGTATCGCGGCCAAAATCTTACGATTTCAGCTACCCCTGATATGCTGCGTTTTTCGGATAAAAAAATACTTAACGGGGTTACCCTTCGGGGTTTTTTGCCGCTCGAGCGTCCCTCGGTCGCTTGGCTGTCTAAGTGCTATCTGTGCCACCTACCAAAGGCTACCCCTACGGGTTACCGTCAATAATTTCACCGCCAGCCTTCGTACCCAATTCGTTATACAGTCGAAAGCTGATCGACTCCGAAATAAATCGGGTGGCGCCGTCGCCCATCACGAAGTTGGCGCCCCCGGGGTGAAAGCTCTTGAACCCGCAGGTGCGAAACCATTTTCCGCTTTGACCGCCATCGTCCTCCATTGTGTTCAGCGGAATCGTCGTGGGGTAAATGTTAAAGTTAGGCGCCCAAGCAGAATTGAAAATGCAATGACCTGGAATGGTCTCTCCAGCCATGATCGTTTGAGACAAGCCGTCCGTCACCTTTTTGAAACGAAACCCACAACACGAATGCTGGCCAAACATCCCTACCGACTCACCACGACGCGGATTCTCCGGAAATTGGCCAAAATTCCACCCCTGACAGCAATACGAGTCAGGATCCGTGTCCCGATTCTTGGGAAACGGGCAAAACGGGCAATAGTCGGGTATGGTTGGTCCCATCGACACCGGATACCACATCCCCAGTGCGACTCGCGGATTGTGCGCCGTGTAGCGACCGCTGAGAATCGGCTTACTGGCATCCGGGTCAGTCGGACAGATATAGGTGGAAACAACCTGTCTCAACACGCGAGGGCTTTGTTGCTTCATGTGTTTGCTAAGGTCGAAGCGGTCGTACAGCGCTTCCTCCTCGATGAAGGGGAGAATGGCGACTGGCCAAACGCTGCCGTTTGATTGCGGACCACAACAAGTGCCAGCCGCATAGGGTAGACGTGAATAGACCCCGTGGTAGTTGTGCATCGCCAGCCCAATCTGGCGAATGTGGTTCAGGCACTGTGTCCGCCGAGCTGCTTCGCGCGCCGCGTTGACCGCTGGCAAGAGCAATGTGACAAGTATCCCGATAATCGCGATCACGACCAGCAGTTCAACCAGCGTAAAACCGCATTTCAAACCGCTCACATCACGTTGACTATTCGGCGTCATCTTGTCCTCAATCAACAACTTCTGGTGCAATGTAGCCGGGATGAGTCATCAATGCAACGCTTATCTTAACACCAACACTAGGCGCGAATGCGCATGCGAGGGCAAGGCGAGTAGAATCGCCAACGCGGCGTAGGAGATGAGAGCCATTTGGCGCAACGCCGTGACGACTTCGGCTACGCCCGGTAACCCGCGTTTCTCTGGATGCAAAATCCTTCAGAGGATTACGTTTGCGTACGCCCGGTATCCTAGTTCATGTACGGTTCAACAACCTTACGAACTTTGCCGCGGATACCTCCATCCTGACAAACAGGCGGCGAACAATGCTAACCAAACTAAAGCCATGCTCGCCGGTTCAGGTACCGCCGCAATCGATGCTGTATTGCCCCAGTTGAACAAGACGCCGTTCAGGTCGGGAAGTCCAACCGTCATGCCAGGGTCGGGACGCTGATTCACCCAGTCCGTAGGCAAACTACCACCGTCCAGGCTCCAGTTGAACAAGACCAGGTTCAGATCACCCAGGGCCACCTGACCACTACTGATAGTGATTTCAATCCCCATCCGCGCTTTCGCGTGACGCCAAAAACTTTTTTGGCTTGGGCGTCTACAGCTGGGGATTTGACGAAATCATCCAGAATGACCTGTCTGTGCGGGGGCCGAACAAGCATGCCATGTGCGGCTCCGCCCCCGCATCGTTTCAGTGGCAGACGAAGCTAATCGACGTGATCCTCGCCGAAATCGACGTGGACGGCTTCCATCTGGAATCTGCAGATTTGGGCCGATGCACCTGCGACCAATGCGAGCCGATCAACAAAGTGAAATACCATTGTCAGCTGAACGCCCAGACGGCCGATTACATTCGCAGCCAGGCCCCGGACAAGATCGTCTCGTCGATCATGCTCGGCTGGGGAACCTGGGCCCAGGATTTCACGGACGAGGAAAAAGTGCATCTGGTCGACCTGAGCCGACATATAGACATCCTCTGGGATCAGGGCCATTCCCAGACGTAGATTTCGCACGCCATGCGGCAGGAGTTCATCAAGACCCTTCACTGTGACTACGGCACTCTGGAACTACCATTCAGTGCGTTGGGACCGCATGCGCTGGTTTCTTCCGTATGTCAATCGCAACGGGCAGCACATCAAAACATTTACGTCCTCGGCTCCGTCGATCCATCGGGCGCCGACCCGGCGGACGTGATGTTCATTCGCAGCACGGACGACGGCGCGACCTGGAACGATCCACTACGGGTCAACGACGATCCCCAGGGCAACGGGGCGCATCAGTGGTTCGGCACCATGTCGGTCGCGCCCAACGGACGAATCGACGCCATCTGGAACGACACCCGCAACATTCAACGGCGAACAGGATCTTTACTTCTTGCGCATCATGCTGCCGGGCGGGATGAGCGATCTGAACGATAACGGCTTCGTTGACTTCGAGGATCTCACCATCCTGCTGGCCAACTGGAATCAAGATGTTGGCTCCGAACAGGGCAACATTGTCTTGCCCGAAGACACCGTGGTCAATTTCGAAGACCTAACCGTCTTGCTAGCTGATTGGACCGGTCCCGGCCCGGCCGCTTCGCCCGAAGCCGCGCTCGGCGCATCCGCTGTGCCCGAGCCCTCGACGTTCCTGCTGGCCGCGATCGCCATGCTCGGCGCCTTGCAACTGGCCGATGAGGGCAGCGTGAGATGGCAGTTCCACGTCCAGGTGACGTTGCTGGTGGTGATTTGGACCATGCTGGCTCTGGGCATGTTGCTCGCGCTTCAACAGCGGATTTTTCCGCGCTGGCTCAAACTGTTCTCCACCGCCGCGGCCTGTTTCGCGGGCAGCTCATCAAGCTTTACATCATCGTCTACGCCACCTACCGCTTCGCCAGCGAGACCATTCGGCCCGAGGCCCGGCTGTGGGGCAACCTGACCGTCTACCAATGGGCCTCACTACTACTAATCCCACTCTTCGCCTGGTTATGGGCCCGCGATGGGGCCAAACTGACTGATAGTGACTTCATCGTGGACGGTTCGGGTATGGCCGACGTGGCATAGCCGGCTGGGATCGCGCGATTAGCCGTTCTTTGACAAATTAAAACCTTACGCGGGCCGATGATAACAAAGGAAACCGCGACGAGTTGGTGCCGTTGCACTCGGTTGTAATTGAGCACCTACGTCGCATCAACAGTTTTCAGGTCGAAGTGTTTCCTTGGTATCATGATCGCAGTACGCTCGACAGCGAGTTCCACAGGATTCAGCGCGCGGCTGGAATCCACCTGCCATGCCGCGAGAAACACGAACACACCCCCGCATGCCATGCGTGTGGCTTTCATGACCTGCGTAGGGCATTTGCCACGGTCAACGCTCCCGGGCTTTCCGCAGATGACGTGCAGGGTCTGATGAGGCACAAGAGCTACTTGACGACAAAGCGGTAATCAGCATGGCCACGCGACTGGACGACGCTGTTGACCAGCTGCAGGTGCCGACGCTGCCGAAAGTGCAGGTGAATTGACGCAGCGCCCACGCAGTACTCAAGGCTATTCTGTGCTACAATGTGCTACGGTTCGATGACAAGAAAGTCCCAAAACAAGTGTTTTTTGTAGTGGATCGTAGGCTGGATTACAATCTTTTAATCCGTAGGTCCAGGGTTTGAGCCCCTGCAGCCTCATTTGACGTACGTCGATTGGCAAACTGTCAACACTCCGAAAACACTCCATCGCTGATGATACGGAAGACGATGTGATTGATTACGGTGCAAAGAAGCGTCGTATTATCCTGATGCTTCTCGCTTGCTCCGCGATCCTTGGAGCAATTAGTATCTTTCTCCCAGAGGATGACCGCGTACTGGATTTTGTGGTCGGATTGCCTCTGTTGATTTTGGGAATCTCGTGGTGCTTCACAGACGCAAGTGAACATGATCATCGAATCGGAAGATTGATGAATTTGATGCTTGTGTTGTTGTTTATCCTTGGATTTCCGCTGTACATTCTGCGAACTCGAGGAATTGGCGGATTCAAGACACTAGGTCTCACGGTGTTTCTAGTTGCGATCATGGTCGCATGCGCGTATTCAACGGCACTTGCCGCGCTGTACGTGGGCAACGCAGTGGGATTGGTCAATCTCGACGGGATTCCATTCTAGGATTTCACTTACACCTTTGCCGCATTACAAAATGATGTGTTCACAAGTGCAGCTCCTTTAGGTCGTTCTGTCCTTGGTTCATGTTGGCGAATCCATACCGCAACCGATGGAACGCTCCGGTGATCCTAACGCCCGCAGTCGCCTTCAGACGCGTGAAATCGGTCCACAGCGAGCGTTCGTGGGGATGTCAGGGAAACACCCTTTGTTGGTCAAGAGTGTACGATCCATTTTTCCGTTCAAGAACTATAGGATGCCGCCTGATCGCCTAGAAAAGAGCGTGCCGCTTAGATGAAGGAAAAATGGTTGGGAAAGCTAATACTAGCAATCGGCCATAAAATCACAGTAGTTCGTCGTCATCCCAATACGAGCCCCAGCATGCGTTCCAAGCCATGCACACCGGCAGCGCGGCATCCAGACCAAGCTGTGGCAAGCCGAGGAACCGAAAAAACACAGCCGACTTACTTAATCTCAATTCTCTCACTCACCCTGGTACAAACATCGGGGGGCGTCACCAACACAAAAAACTCTCCACCTGCCTGGTTACCGAGTGCTTACTCAAAAACGCACCGCTCCCCCACAGCTATGTCGTGGTGATCATGGGAGTCTTGGACTGGTCACATTCTTAAATCATGTTGCCACGACGTTTGAACGGTGCGTGGCACAAGTACAGGACACCGACCCGGCTATTGTGGAGGAGCTGAGGTGTACTCCGACCTGGATAGATAGCGTCGTCCCCGTCACGACCGCTGATGCTGACCAATGGAACGGCCAGCAACTGGTTCTTCAGCGTAGTAGCTCCGGAGGGATAACCGTCCCCGAGCCCAAATCTGGGGTGCTGGTCCTTATCGGCTTGGCTCTTTTACCGCTGACAAGGCGGCGGTAGCTTCTGGCAGGTGCCAGGTCCGGAGCCGTCCCTCTCACCCCGGGCGTTACTCATTGGCCGCCGCCTTGGCCAGTCGTTCCTGGATATAGGTATGGAACGCCTTCTTGTTGGCCAGAGTCTTTCGTTTCAAGTAACGGGCCTTCTCGAGAATGGTGATTTCACAGACCTTCTCGACCTGCGGCAACAGTTGATCCACGACAGGCTTCGGAGAATCGGGAGTAATGTCAAAAACGACGACGGCATACTTGTGACGCCCCACCAGGAGAGTTGAAATACCAAGTAGTTCTGTCCTCAAATACACAAATACAACCGTGAATGGCGCGACACAATCCAGTGGTGAGGCCCGGGACAAGTCGTGCCCACGGGGCTGACTGGGATCATGGCGGAAGATAGATCGGTCGTGGCGCAATCAAGTTTCGGCAGCATATGGCTTGGCCTTCAGCGTCGAGGTTGCGAACGCGGCGGTCGTTTCAATCGTTGCAAGATCTTGCCTCAGGTACCGGTGGCGGGCCCAGATGCCAACTCCCGTTCACGGACCCGATTGAATCACTGGAGCTATCGGGTCTGCCGTGTCGGTTGACCGGGGTACGACATCTGCCGAAATGACAGAGGCAGCCCACTTCGCTGCGCTCACTGCGTTCAGAGACGTGGCAGGCGTGAGCATAGAGGATGACGGCGACCTGGTTCGGACGGTGGCTTACGGCTGGCCGTTCTCGTTCCTCAACGCAGTCCTGCGGCTCAATCTCGATTCGGGGCATGTGCCCGAGCGCGTCATACAGATTGAGGCGGCCTACAGGGCTGTCGGGTTGCCTCCGGAGTGGTGGGTGACGCCTCAGTCACGGCCCGTTGGTTTGCGCGACCGTTTCGTTAGCATGGGCTTTAGCGTAGGTGAGGACGACATTGGCATGGCCGTCGACCTCGCTTCGTGGCCTGACGCCGCTTCGGCTACCCGGAGTCCGAACCCTGCCGCACTCAAGATTATCGAGGTTGCGACGGATGCGGACTTGGCGGACTGGATTGACGTGAAGTGCAAGAGCGACGGCTTTCGTGACCCGGCCAGGGCCGCTACGTACGGGGATCTGTACGAAACGAAAGCGGCTCCCCGCGCAGGACGGACCCAAATACTCGCTCGACTAGGCTCCCATCCCGTTGCTATCGCGTCACTTTTCGAGGTGAGCGGACTGGCTTGGGTAACCAACGTCGGAACGGTGCCGAGCGCCCGCGGCCAAGGCATCGGCTCCGTCGTCACTAGCACCATACTCGACATTGCTTCCGTGCGGGGACATTCACGTGCTTGGCTTGCCGCATCAACTATGGGTGTGTCTCTTTACCGACGTCTCGGGTTCGTCGACACTGGACCACTGGTCTCCTTTGACTGATAGTGATTTCAATCCCTGTCACCCTTAAACTCTAGCCCAAGGCCCTCCTTTGCGCGGTGCGCGAAGTATGTGACCTGTTTGCCGAAGTGCTGGAATCACGGTAGCCCAACCGGAGAACAAAATCATGCCGGAATCTCTTGATGGTCGTACGGCGATGGTAACCGGAGCCGGTGGAGGGATCGGTTTGGCCATCACGTCAACGCTTGCAAGGTGTGGTGCGCACGTGGTCATGGCAGGGCGTCAACTCGACAGCTTGGAACGGGCCCGCACAACCCTCCATGAACAGGGTATTGGGCAGGAAAGCTTCTCTTTGCTGACCATGGACCTATCGCGCAGCGACGAGATTGATCGTGTCTTGGCGAAAGGTGGCAACCGGTTGGATACGGTCGATATTCTTGTCAACAACGCCGGAATCATGCTTCCCGAAGGTTCATTCCTCGACAGGGATTGGTCCGTCTGGCAACAAATCCTTCAGATTAACTTCACGGCGCCTGCTCGTCTATGTCACTCATTTGCCCGCGGGATGGTGGCCCGGCGGTGGGGAAGAATCATTAATATCGCTTCGATCGCCGGGCTTGGAGGAGCAAAACGTGGCGTGGAATACGGCACATCCAAGGCCGCCCTGATTGGTATGACACGAAACCTTGCCGTTGAGCTCGCCTCCGACAGTGTCACCGTCAATGCCGTGGCTCCGGGAAAAGTGGAAACGATCGCCGTTAGTCAGCGAAAAGCAACGGCCAAGTATCAAAAGCGGTTGCAGAGCGTACCCACGGGTCGCTTCGTGACGCCACAAGAAGTCGCCCACGTCGTGGCGTTTCTTGCGTCTGCCGAAGCGTCCCAGATCACAGGCCAGGTTGTCCCGGTTGACGGTGGAGAAATCGCAGCCGGGCCATATGCGGCGCGCCTACCGGACGTTGATGAATAGTTATCTCAACGCTATCGAAACGGACATGGCGTCATGAAACGTGCTTGTGACTCAAGCAACCACAAGCCACGACGGATGGGCCTGGCGAACAACATATTGCACCCCGGAAAAGGTGACTGATAGTGATTTCAATCCCCATCACCCTTTAACACTTAGCCCAAAACCCTCCTTTTCTCAAGATTCTGCCCCGTTGCCCGTCCATTTCTCCGGCGCCACGGGGCAGTCGGACAGGCTTGTGCTACGATCCGGGCCGATGGCTTGCTCGGGAACGCTCCGGACACGTTTGCCGAACCCGGGGACACGCGAATTGGACTGGTTTTGGACAATCCGGAAGTTTCCACGGCCTGAACAGAGTGCACGCTTAGCGCAGATGGCGTTCAGCATGTTTGAAACGGCCTCAGATACTCGCTACAGATACTCCGGATCGAGTACCAACTGGAGCTCTCGCGGCTCAGAGGGTGGGGTCAGCTTTGAAAATTTTGAGGAGGTGGCCCCAGCGATTCGGGAGATCACCCTTCATTTCGCACCGGAATTCGGGCGCAATGTTGGGAGCCTTTTGGCGAAATTATCCCCCGTACATCCCCAGCTTTTGCAAGAACGTAGGTTTTTCCCTTGTAAACGAGGGGTAGATCGAGTTACACCAAGCATCACCCGCACCGCACTCGAAGCGGCACAGCAGTCATGGCCAAGAGGGCCAAGAGCAGGGTGGCAGGTTCTGGGACTGTATAGAGCGCGACGTCGTTTCCATCGCCACCGCCGTAGGTGATGAAAAGACCTTGGCCACCAAAGTTGCGGACCAAATCCCCTTCGCCAAGTCCGTCGTACTGGCCGGTCAGCGTGCCACCGACTCGCAGGAAGTTGAACACGTTGCCGCGATGCAGTTTGAAACCGTCGATTAGCTTGACATCCAGCGTGCCGGCCAGTTCGACGTTTCCCGTCACATCCAGCCAGTCGAACTCAGTGAGCGATTTATCGCCATCGCCGTGGAAATGGCCACCCAATTCGATTTCCTTGCTGCCTCCGACTTTGAAATAGTCGCCATTAATCGTCATGACACCGGCAGAATTGCCCGGTCGGGTATGACCATGATCGATATAGCTTCCTTCGATACGGCCACTGCCTGTTTTCGTGCCGTAGTTGGTGAATGTTCCATTGGTCGTGTCGATCGTGCCATCATTGGTCAGCGTGCCGTCTTGTCGGTTCTCCAGCGTGCCATCGTTGGTCAGCGTGCCGTCTTTTCGGTTCTTCAGCCTGCCATCGTTGGTCAGCGTGCCTTGGTTGACCAGCGTGCCGCTGTTGGACAAGAAGCCGTCGTTGTTGGTCAACGTGCCTTGGTTGGTAAGCGTGTTGTTGTTGGAAATGTTGTACCAATTATTCAACGTGCCTTGGTTGGCCAGTGTGCCATAGTTGTTCAGCGTATTGTGGTTGTTCAGCGTGCCGTCGTTGGTCAGCCTGCCGCGGTTGTTCAGCGTGAAATCGTTGTTCAGCGTGCCGTTGTTGGTCAACGTGCCTTTGTTGGCCAGCGTGCCGCGGAGGTTGTTGTTCAGCGTGCCATCGTTGGTCAGCGTGTGAGCGTTGGTGAGCGTACTGCCTGCGTTGTTGGTAATTGTCGCATGATTCACATAATTGCTGCCGCTCTGGAAGTTGAGGGTGCCGCCGGCGCCGAAATAACGATCATCGATGTGCGATTCAATGGTGCCACTGTTGTTCAACGTTCCATCGGTGTTGTCAAATGTTGAACCGTTGGCGAACGTCAACGTGCCGTTGTTGGTCAGCGTGCGGTTATTGGTCAGCGGGCCGTTATTGGTGATCGTGGCATAATTCACAAAGTGGCTACCGCTCTGGAAATTAACCGAACCGCCGACGCCACCTGTTAACGTTTGAAAGTAATTGTCGATGTACGACTCAATGGTGCCACTGTTGTTCAACGTTCCGTCCGTGTTGTCAAATTCTGAACCTTTGTTGAACGTCAGCGTGCCTTGGTTGGTCAGCGTGCCGGCGTTGTTCAGCGTGCCGGCGTTGTTCAGCGTGTTGCTGTACTGATAGGCGTTTTGAAGCCAGAGTCAACCTATCTTGACGCACAGGGCTGACCCGCCGTGAGCAGCGCTCCACCTGTCGCCGTACACGTTTCCAGGAAGCGGCGTCTTGTGATGTCCATCGTGGGCCCCTCGCGGCTTACTCGACAACTAAATCCTGCCAGATCGTAATCAGCCGAAGACGA
>Ga0310121_10004996_pt1 | contig 11502 bp, 26 predicted proteins | sample CB27_Tmax_986_MG_FD_203504 | JGI IMG/M metagenome (GOLD analysis project Ga0310121, IMG submission 203504) | Marine microbial communities from Western Arctic Ocean, Canada - CB27_Tmax_986 | ecosystem: Environmental > Aquatic > Marine > Oceanic | place: Canada: Western Arctic Ocean | collected...
GCCCCCAAGATTATTATGAAAAAATAAAAAGTTTTTTTTAAAAATTATTTATTAAAATTTAAATTAAATTGTTTTACTAAATATTTTAAACAAAATAATTTCCTAGTGCAATGTTTTTTCATTATTCATCAAACTCGTTTAGCTTTTGTTGTAGAGGTTTTTTAAAATCAATGTTTAACCATACTCTATTCTCATGTGTTTTAGATTCTTCATAGTATTCTGAAAAGGCTTTTGAAAATTGACCCATACCTAAAGGACTAGTTCCATTAGCATACATGACACTTTTGTAAAACTGATAAGTCTCTCTTTTTGTTTTTGAAGTTTCACTATCAATGATATAATTTTCTATGAAATCATTTACAGGGTCGGCACTTTCATTCCACATACGTTGTATTGTTTTCCAGTTCTTTGAATGTGAGAATTTATTATTCTTGTAAATCTCTTTTGCAATATACATAAGATTAGAAAAAACAATATCCATTTCTTTTCTATTTGTTAATAATTTTTCTTTCAAGTTACTATCTCTTTGTGGGTCGTTCTCAAAATTACGATTCCATTTTATTATAATCCAACGTCTAAAGAATCCTTGAGTTTGGTCAAAGACTTTAGGAAATTTGTTTGTACTAAAAATTAAAGTTGAAAAAGGATAGAGATTAAATCCTTGTTGGTTTTTGTTTTGAACATAGATAGGCTCTCCACTTGATAGGTCTTTGATTATTCCAGTATGTCTTAATTCATTTTTCTCCAAGTCAGAAAATATGTTTGCAAGCTTGCTTTCAAGTCTAGCGGAAGCAAACTTATCATCAGATAACACCTGTAAAGGAATATGTGCGACATTATCTTTACCTAACATCTTTGATAAATAATCTAGTAGTACACTCTTACCATTTTCCCCATCTCCTAAATTGATGAAGCTCTTTTCATCTATAGATTGTCGAATAAAAGTTGAAGCCATCATCTCAATTACAGTTTCCATATTTTCTTTATTGGTATTTTCATTAATTGTAAATGAGCTTGTTAGGTATTTCCAAAACAAAGTCTTTTTCCAGTCATTAGGTTTAGGAGTATAGAAGCTGCAAGGGATTAAAATTTTAGTTAAGTTCTTTGAGGTATGAGGAGTTAATTTCATTTTTTTAATATCTAGTATTCCATTTTCTAAAGTATATCTAAATGGATTATTATCAAAGTCTTTCAAATCTCTATAAGTTTTTGATTTGATTTTTCCTATTACCTCATTTCTATCTTTTACGGTGCAATTTAGAATTTGAATCTCCGTATGTTCTTTGATTATTGATATGGAGTTTTTTGAATCGTAAATTTTACCATTAAAATAATAAATGATTTCAGTCTCCCTAGAGGTAACAAAATTATATTTTTTAATTAAATTGTTGGCAACAACTTCAATCTTATCATTCATGTCCAGTAATCCAATACTCCTTTATTGGATTTCCATTTTTCACTACAGCGTTTAGTTTCTTCAATGCTGTGACTTGCTAAATTCTTTAAACAATTTTTACAATGATAATAAAAAAAAATATTGGACATTAATATCCATTTTCCCAAGCTGCTTGCTCTAACATTTTTACTATGTAATCAGGTTTTTTTGGAACTACAAAACCAACTTTTACACGTTCTGAAATTGTTGCAACTAATTTTGTGCCTGCAACTATAATAGTGCCGTAGGTAGTTCTAAGAATTGTGCCGTCAGGTTGTGATTTATCCCTAGTTTGTCCTGCAAATCTTTGAGCACCTAACGAGTATCTTATGCCATTAACCCAAGTGCCATTATAGTCGCTAGAGGACATTTTAATACATGTCCTCTAACAACTTAACTACTTTGTCTATTGCTGCTTCTGTTTCTTCTTCGACTTGTTCTAAAGCTTCTTCCATAGCTATTTTGGCGTTAGAAATTGACCAACCTAGTTGGGATATAACTTCTTGCACTTCGTCATATACTTCTTGTTTTTGTTCTGACATTTTTGCTTCGTTACTTTCATCAGATTGAACGAATTGGTTTGTGTTTATTTCCGTCATCATAGAATACTTGTTACAACTTGTATAAGATATGAGATACATAATTTTAGTTGACTATTTCCTCAATGAAAATTTCTTTGAATACCATGCCTTTTTTGATACGAAGTTGAAATATGACATCTTTTAATTGTTCATCTTTTAACAAATCTAAAACTATTCGTTGTCCGTCATCTTTGAATAATTTACGATAATAGATTTTCTCATTCCATGTGAGTTCTTTTGTTGGTATAATGTAAATGTGAAATCCGTCTAAAGATGGGGATTGAAATATTTTGATTGATTTTGTAATAGGATTTTTTTTAATAAAATCAATTCTTTTCATCAAAGTATCAAATGCAATACTATCATAATCTAATTTAATCATGATTAAGATTATCTATCCTCATTTTTCTCATTTTTTGCAATATTTTAAAATTCTGATACCATAAAAATATTGGGTCGCATTTACAACATCTAAAATTAATTTTACAATATTTACAATTACCTTTTGAATCATACCAGCCACTCATTGCACCTGATTTATCTTGTTTAAGCTTCATACAGTTCCACTCTACCCGTGTTTCTATTTTTCCAGTCATAAACGGTAAGATTACCCCATGACCCATCAGCATTATCTATGCTAAAATCAGTAATGTATAACGGGTCAACTTCAATGGCACTTACTGACGTACTTGAATACCCTGCATTGTCAATACTATCTAAATCCCCCAATAAACCGTTTAAAGCTGCACTCAACAAACTTTGATATCTATAATCGTCATTGTTTTCAAAAGTGTAAATCTCAATATACCCTTTAGTTGATTTTTTTGGATTTTTAGTTTCTCCCGTTTTTAATATTTTCTTATACCAATTTTCTGTAGTAATATATTCATGGTCGTCATTAACTTCTAAAAGTTTAGATTTTTTTAATTCTGAAACTCGACCCCTAACAGAATTATAATTTAAATTTAATTTATCAGCTATTTCCATAGTTGATAAGTTTGGATTTTTTGAAATAAATTTCGTAAGAATTTTTTGCGTGTCAGATTGTTTAAACATAATTAACCTCGTTTAGTAAAAAAGGGGATTTGTGATAAGATACTTTAGACATTAGATTAAATATTTTCCAATGAAAAAAAGTTGTACTTACCATCTTTAAACGGTGGGTTGTCTTTTATTGTGCAGTCTATTTTTCCAGTAAATACCATTTTTTCAAGAATTTTTCTAAGTATTCCTGAGCTGGCACTATTTACTAAATGCTTTTCCCCTTTTGAATCAATCACGGTCAATAAGGCATATACCTTGCCCTCTTTTCCTAGTTTGATTTCTCCGTTCACTATGCTAATTTTTGTGTTAAATCCGCATACTGTTTGAATCGAGCCCTCACTCTCATCAATTATTTTGTTTTGTTTTTCACTCATTTTTTGTGTTTTCCCAATAGAATAACTACAAAATCATTATCATTCATTATAGGAATTTTATGTTTTGCTTGATATTCTATTTTATTTTGTCTTAACTCTTTGAGGGTTAAATCCTCAATTCTAATAGTTGTTGACATGATACAATGTAGAATCTTGTACTATATGTATTTTCAACCTAAAATTGGATATTTAATTTTGCCCTCATGTCTCTTAATTGCGTGTTGAGCTAACGCTAAAGGATTGCAAAAAATAAAAGTACAGAAAGTACACGCATAGTGTTTATGATTTGGATTTCTGTGTTTAATGTTATGTGGACACTTCAATTTTATTCAGTTCTTGAATCAAAAAGGTGTTTGGCACTAAATCCCGCTACAGTTGAAAGCACTAACAAACTATCAACATTTACGACCTGAAATACTACGGCGTAAATTGTGAATAGTATGCAACTGCCTGCTACCACATTAGAGACTTTAGCCTTACTTAAAAAAGTCATAATTAATAGATGGTATTTTGGATTATTTATTAGATTTATTTAATTTGTATGCCAACAAAACCCAAACCTGCGTCATTATTATAAAAATACCATGTATTAGTTATTCCTAGTTTAACATTATTAGGATTAGCAAAAGGAGATGTAGAATTGAAATAATTATATTGATATAAAGTTCCGTTTTGCACTCCCCAAGAACGGTTAGCTCCCGCACCCATCTCAACCCATGTTACCATGATTTCAGTTCCCGCACTTGGTTGAAACGCATTATTATTTTCTGAAATTATATCTCCGACTGTCATTATTTTATCTGTATTCCCACAAATCCTAAATTTGCGTCATTATTATAAAAATACCATGTATTAGTTATTCCTAGTTTAACATTATTAGGATTTGGAAAAGTGTCTCCTTGATAATAATTATACATATAATCAGTTCCATCTTGACTTCCCCAATACCTAACAGTTCCCGCCGCACAGGTTACCCATGTTACCATGATTTCAGTTCCCGCACTTGGTTGAAACGCATTGCTAGTAGTTGTAATTACATCTCCTACGGTCATTGATTCCATCCCCAACCTATTATTTCATTTAATTTTTCCCCTCTACAAATTTTAATTTCTTTTATTTCTTTATCTTTTGTTTCCACAAGTTTCCCTTTATCATCATGTTTAATCACTTTTACAATGAATGTATTTCTAGGAAGTGAATCCTCTTTTTGCTGACATGAGCAATGAGTGCATTCTATTAATGGGAATGAATGTTCAACATCTCCTTTAATACAACAACATTTAATTTTTTTCCAACGAATTTTATCATTATCCATTAATCCATTAATTTTTAATTTAGTCAATATTTTAAAATCCCTAATGTACTATTTATTATATTAACCAAAAGCCATAATCTCCCAAATTGGAGAGCCGCCGCCTGCGGGTGCAGTCCATGCTAATCCTAAAGCGGTTGTACTATCTGCGGTTAATACTGCTAAGTCAGCACCTATTGGCACTCTTGCGTTAGCTGTATCAAATCCATGAGTATCCCCTTTTGTAGTGAGTAAATCATCAGGTACGCCGCCGCCGCCTTGCATACCGCCGCTCATTTTAATCGAGCCTCTAACATACCCTCTAATTTTGCAATACGTTCACAAAGGTTTCTGATTAAAGTATCATTTTTTCTTGAATTAAATAGTGAAATTCCTATCATTGTAGAAAATCCAACAAGTGAAATTCCTAAAATTGCTTCTTGCATTATTGACCCTCGACAACAATATGACCCACCACATCAACAACTGTTGAAGCTGCGGTACTAGTAGTCATTCTTAACTTACCACCTTGTCGATTTGGATTTCTCATCATAGAATCTGGGAAATCATAAACAAAAGTGCCCGCACCCGCAAAATTCAGATTTCCAATAAATTGAATATTACCATTAGCGGCATTAGTCCAAAATAAATCAACAATTTGAGCCGCTACTGGGCTAACTGTAATTTTGTAAACTGCAAAATCATCTAATGCACCACTAACAACTAAATCAACGGTAGCCGCCGCCGCTTGTGTAACACGAGTATAACTATCCGTGTTGAAGTTTGGAGAATTTGGTAAGGCTTCAAATAATCCAGATTTCGCACCCATAATTGCATACTCATCTTCATCTTGAGATGTCCATATAGTTCCCATTCCATGAATACCGATTGTTTCCCCCGAAGGAACGTATATTGATACCGAAGCTATTGGAATATTATAAAGCTGAATAGATTCATAAGCTCTTAAATCATGTCTATGAAATGATTGAGCTGACCCAAATCCTTGAAAAGTAATATGAATTAATTGTCGTGATAAGTTGGAGAACTGTCCAGTAAATAACATATTTTGATTAGCACATATATTTTCAGTAAATGAAGGTAGATTTTCATTGGCTACACCTAAAATGGTTTCTGTGCCGCCGCCTGCAAAATTATAAAATCCATTAAATTCCATGATTATTTTTTATTTCTCCCTTTAAAAAATGTGCGATAAAGTGCAAATCCTACAAGTGCTAAACCGATTATTGGAAAAACCATTATAATTTTAATTTCCCTTTTAACAAATATGCAGCTATTCCACCTACTGCAATTAATGGCAAGTATGACATAATTCCCCCTCCTCCTCCTTGATTATGTGGGGAATTTGAATGTTCTAACATTTTATCTCCTAAAGTTTGAACGGTGTCATGAAAATATCCATGTTCATCTTTATTAGATTTTATTTTAGCTTCCATTGAATCTCTTTGAGCTTTAGCTGCTTGTTGTGAATTACCTAATGACATTGCATTACTATGTAACAATTCAATATCGTCTCCGTGATATTCTTCAACTATTCCCTCGACTTGTTGGCGTGTCATGCCGCCGCCAACTCCTTGAGAAATTATTTGTCTAACTGCGGTATCTAAAGCTTGAATTGCATTAGTATTTTTTTCTACATTTGGCACTATTGCATTAGGGTCGGCACTCCATGACCCTTTAGGACTTGATTGACTGCCTGATTTTCCCCAAACATAACGATTAAGATGATTCCAAATATCAGTATCACTTTTTGCACTTGATAAATTTGATTGTTGAGGGTATGTGTATAATGAAGTATCAATTCTGTTAATACTATCTCTATTCAATCCTACCATTGAAGTTTGTGAAAAATTAACCTCGTGACCTTGATAACTCATTGCCCTGTAATCCTTAACTGATAATTACGATAAGGATTTCTTGCCCATACAATATTATTTTCCCATGAATTATTATTTTGAGGTGCATGGTATGGTTGTGAAAAATTTACATTATGACCTTGATACTGTTGAAAATTTAATTCTCCATGAGTTCTTTTTCCACGAAAAACATTAGCATTAATTATATCAAATTGTCCTTGGTCTAAAACATTGTCAAGCGGTTGAGGTGCAAATTTTTGCTTTGTGTTTAATCCAAAAACTGGAACTCCACCTGATAAGGTATGAGTTTCCCATTGTACTGTTTTGTTTAACATTATGTTTTATTTCCCAATAAATACAGTCCTGCGATTGAAGCACCTAAAGCTGTAGTAATTCCTAAAGGTAAATTATCAGCCCAATTAACATTAGCTTCACTCTGTTGAGATAATGGTTTTTCATATTCCAAGTTTGTATTAAGGTCGGTTTCTTGGTGCTGAATATCCCCGCCAAGTAAATCGGTACTAGTTTCATTGTCATAAGGTATTGAAGATTCCCCTGCGGTAAAATATGCACCATTGACTGTTTGACCTAAGTTAATGTCTAAAGTCGGGTTTGCACTTTGAAAGTCATTCATAGCAGTTGCGGTATTAAAATTAGCATTTGTATTGATTCCATATTTTAAAGTTGAATTTCTTGAAATTCCTGAAACATTAACGGGTTGATTTGGAAATAGTGATGAGGGATTAACAACATTATTTCTAGATGAATCATAAATTTGATTTTGTGAATCGAAATTAGGTAAGTTTGTAGAATTATCAGCTACAGATTGCATTTGTGCAGTTCGTTCAGCGGCAGCTTGTCGAGCGGTTTGTATTTGTGAATCTCTAAATTCTTGGGTAACACGAGCTCGATTTATAGCTTCTAAATATGCGGCTTGAGCTGATTCTCTCGTACTGGATACTGATTTACCGCTTGCTTTAGTAGGCAATTCGGCTCTAGTTGCACCCCCTGATATCATTGCTCTTAATTGTGCAGTTGTCATTCTTTCAGGCTTAGCCATGATTATTTTTTACCCTTGCTACTATATAATAATAATAAACCAATAGCAGTTAGAGGAATAATACTTGATAATAATGGAATTGCTTTTTCTATCCTTTGAGTTTCTTTATCTTTATCCATTTGAATTTTATTTAATTGTTCAATTCTTTGAAGTTCTTCTTCTTCTTTTATTAATTTAATTCGTAAATTATTGGCATTAATTTCAGCTTGTATTTGTGCTTGTGCAACTAGTTCTAATCTTTTAATTTCTGCTTGTTGTTTTGCTATTCTTTGATTTTCTAACCTAGTAAATAATTCTAAAGTTTTTTGTTCTTCTTTTGCTATTAATTCTAATCGTGTTTTTTCTGCTAATTGTTTTGCTATTCTTTGGTTTTCTAATTGTATAAGTTCTTCACTTTCCCATCTTTTGATAATTTCGGGATGTGTTAAAATCCAATTTATCTCTCCCCATCTTTTAGCCCATGTTCCTCTAAAAGGTGTGCCATCTGGTAATGGTGGATTATCATGTTTCCACAAGTTTCTAAATCTTGGGTATATGCTATCTACTGCAATTAAATATTTTTTTTCTTCTTGTGCTTCACTTTTAGAAATGGTATTATAATCAATGACTTTAATATTTAATCCTCTCTCACGACCTAATCTTAATATCTCGCTATAATTCATCTTATTTTTTTCCCACCTTGAGCAGTACGAGAAGTTTTTTCAAAAATTACCATGATTATAAAGCGATATTGTAGTATTTATTAAAAAAAAGAAAAAAGGTAGAATTTCTATACAATAGAAATTGCTACACTAAACTGAACGTTTGAAACTGCAGCTGCATTAACTACTGTTGAAGTTGCAAACATTCTGATTATAGAACCCCCTTCAAAGCCGACTGGCTGTGGAGAAAATCTTGGTCTTGTGTTTGAAGTTATCAACATAGCTGATAATGGTGGGGTTTGTACTAATTGACGACCCCTGTTTTTATCCATTGAGATAACTGGGTCAACTGCTGTTGGGTTACCTGCACCAACACCTGTTGCTAAGATGTAAACATCTGTTGCTATCCAATTTTCTGTCAATGGCACTTGCAATTCGTTCACTCCATTAACTACTGGAGAAGTTTGCATAAGACAAGCTGAAACTGTTGCTATTGGAGCTAAACCTGCGTATTGAGCTGTACAGTTTAAGACTAGTCCTGAATTATTTGATGACATTATTACCACATTACTCCATTAACTAAAGGATTTAATTCTTTTTGCACCTCTTCGGTTTTCACTTCTTGTGAAAATTGTGCTGGAATTAATCCTGATACAAATGGGGTCATTGCAGTTGCAATACCACCTTGAATAATACCTTCTGATAATTTTTTCAAGTTTCCATTACTTCCGCCGACTTTTTGTAATAAAATGCCTGCTAAAATACTGGCTGTACCTGTTGGGAGTTGACCCAATGGCAAAAACTTACCTACGATATTACCCATCTGAACGCTTAATGCTGTACCAGCAGAACCGATAAGCATGTCTTTTCCTAAAATTCCTTTAGGTAAAAGTTGTTCAAATTCAGGTTGTTCAAACTTTGTTGTTAGCAAGTCATTAACTTGCTTTTCTAAATCAGTAGATTCCATCAGGCTTAACACCTTCGGGATTTTCTACGTCTTTTTCTTTTAGCGGCAAAATCTAATCCTGAGATTAGTTCTTGGCTAAAAGATGTATTGTCTAAAGTATCCATATTTTTTAATAAAGTATCTACTATTTAATAGAAAAATTTTAGATAGTTGCGATTGATTTGGAGAAATTATCATCATCAATAAAAACATAGGTCTTATTTTGTGGCACAACGCCAATTAAAAGATATTTTTTCTTTAATTCTTTTGTTGTATTTTTATCAGTTTGTGATGGGTATGGAATGTTGTGGGGGTGAGTGTGAAAAGTAAAATTTGAAAAACTGCTTAATGTTTGCGGGTGGATTGTCTCGCATTGAATTGCACCTTTTACGTCATTTTTTAAATGTGGATTGTCTCGCATACATTGCTTTGAGGCTTGCATTAGTTGAGAAAACATTGGTTTTTGTCTTACAAAATCCCTTACTGACTGACGTTTATGCCATAGCATAGTATCTTTCATGCCACTAGGAGATTCAAAACATTTCATTTTTTTGTAACACCCTGTTTTCTTCTAAGTTCATCAATACTTATTTTTTTATTACTTGGATATTCTAACATAAATTTATCATCAGTTTCATGTAAATATCCTGAGCTCCAAAATTCATTTAATAATTGAACATTACACGGATTAGGAAAATTTTTACTTTTCACATTTAATCTTTTAAAATATTCATACATTATATTATAAATTTCACAGTCGGCATTATCTGAAACATAATCCGATATAGCTGCTAACAATTCGTTTTTTGACCATTTTTTAACTTCATCATATTCCTCTTTAGTTTCAATATCCCAATACAATTTTTTACTTTGTTCAAAACATTTCATTTTTTTAATATCCTATCATCTAAATTTTCAAGTATATCATTATAGGATTTTTCAAGTTCTTTGTATGCTACATAATCAAAATCACTTGATTGATAAATAATATTTTCTGCCAGATTTTTAACTTTTTCCTCTATCGTATAATATTTTCTTTGTTCAAAACATTTCATAATCTTCAATAATCTCTCAAGTATTTATTAAGATTTTTTAGAGTTTTCCCCATACTTTCGTAGGGGATTCATTAGTGAATCTGTAGTATCTGTAATATCATTAGGCATATCTTCTCCAAGTAATTTTTTATACATACTTTTTGCCATAACTTCATTCATAATATCTCCCCTTGTAATATCGGCAAGTGATTTTCTCATAATAGCTTCCATGAACATATTGTTTAAGCCGCCTTGACCTTGTTGATTACCTAGACCTAACATCTGAATGATAGGAAGCAAACTATCAAGCCCTGCTTTTTCTTGAACTTGAGGTTGAGTTAAACCCGCTTCATTTACTGACATAGTTGGCAATTCCGTTTCAGGTTGCGGGGTAGATTCCATGTGTTTTCTAATATCTTGCAATTCATTTTTAAAAACTTGTTGCATTTCTTGAAATTTAGTTTCTATTGCCTTGTTCATTTCAGGTGCTAACATATTGACAACTTTTGAAGTAATAGCACTTTCAACTTTTTTCAAAGTATCATCAGGTGCTTTTTGTTCTACAGCAGGGGTTTTTTCTATAATTTTTTTATGTATAACCTTTTTTTGTATAGGTTTTCTACTACTTTTTTTCTTAATTCCTTTTTTGCTTACCAAATTTAGCTCCTAGTAAAAATCCTTTCATATAATTATTATTATTTAGAGTATTTTGAGCCTTGTGAATTTCACAGTTATTATTGTCACAAGTTTGCAAGTGTTCAACAAAATCAGAAACCTTTGTCATGCCATCAGTCTCTTTTTCAGTCAAACTCATTTTATCAGATAGGTCATTAATTGAGACTTTTAATGTACTAAATTCTTCAGATAATCCTTCCTTTAATCCTGTACTTAATTTTGTAAAATCAGAATCTTCCATGATTATCACTAAAACCCGTTGTTAATATTTCTTTTATTGGTTAAGTCCTCAATGTCCACGCCATAAAAAAAAAATTCCTTACTATCATGCCAAGTTGTCAGTTTTCTCGTTCTACCCTCATAGACCCGATTGTGAATTTCAGTTGAAAAGAAATTTCTTTCTTCTCCAGCTTTTCCCCAAGTATCATCATAAGTTAATTTCCCTCTAATTTTAGGATAGTATATTTTTAAAATCATGTGGCTTAACTCATGGCAAATAATCATCATATTTTGTAAATAATACATACGATTATTTTCATCATTAACA
>Ga0310121_10004998_pt1 | contig 11499 bp, 10 predicted proteins | sample CB27_Tmax_986_MG_FD_203504 | JGI IMG/M metagenome (GOLD analysis project Ga0310121, IMG submission 203504) | Marine microbial communities from Western Arctic Ocean, Canada - CB27_Tmax_986 | ecosystem: Environmental > Aquatic > Marine > Oceanic | place: Canada: Western Arctic Ocean | collected...
CGGGGGCAAGAGCGGGAGCAGGCTCGGAGGGGAGCAGGGGGTCGGGCTGGCGCGAGGCCTGCTCGGGCGCAGCGGCTTGAGGGGGAAAGGAATCCGGCGTTTCGGGCTCCGGAGCCTTCTCCGGTAGGGGCGCCTCAATGGGATTGCGACAGGACGGACAGGGTCCCTTGACGCCAGCCATGGAAAAGGGGACGCGGAGTTGGACGCCACAGGTCGGGCAGCCGAAGGAAATCGTGTCTTGGCTCATTCTTGAGGAATCGCGGCGAGTCCAAGCGCGAATCTAGGGAGTCCGCGATCAAGCGTCAATTCTGGAATCCAAATAGTAAAGCGAAGCAAAGCAAATCCATAATGCCTCGGAGGACATAAAATCGGGACCGCTTGCCGATTGTGAACCGATGTGAAGAACTTTTGGCGGCAGTCCGGAGCATGGGGGGCTCCGGTCTGTGCCATCCTCACGCGCTTAGTGTTCCATCGGGTTTTCGCCGGAAGCCTCTCCGAGGGCGGCGTGTTCTTCGGGGAGAAACTTCTTAAAGCGCGTCTTATCGATGGCCTTCATGTAAGCCTCCTGCGCGGTGACCATGCCGGCCCGCAGTTTCTCCCAAATCGATTCGTCCATAAACTGCATTCCCAAGGCCTTGCCGCCGATGATGACGTCGTAGAGCTTCTGAGTCTGGCCTTCCCTGATGATGGCGGACACCGCGGGGGTAGCGAACATGATCTCGTTGACGGCGCAGCGCCCCGGCCGGTCGCATCGCTTCATGAGAAGCTGAGCCACCACCCCACGGAGGGAAGCGGCCAGCATGGTGCGGACCTGGGATTGCTGGTCGGCCGGGAAGACATCCACGAGACGGTCGACCGTCTTGCGGGCGTTATTGGTGTGCAGGGTTCCGAAGACGAGCAACCCCGTTTCGGCGGCGGTCAGGGCGAGGGAGATGGTCTCCAGGTCGCGCATCTCTCCCACCAGAACGATGTCGGCATCCTCCCGCAAGGCGGCCCGCAGGCCGTCCGCGAAGGTGGGGGTCTGGATGGGAACCTCGCGCTGGGTAATGATGGAATTCTTGCTGGTGTGCACGAACTCGATCGGTTCTTCGACGGTGATGATGTGCCGGGAGAAGTTGGCGTTGATGTAGTCGAGGAGGGCCGCGAGGGTGGTAGACTTTCCGGAACCGGTGGGGCCGGTCACGAGGACGAGGCCGGAGCGCATGTGTCCGAACTCCTTCACGACGGTCGGGATGTTGAGCGCCTCGAGGGAGGCGATTTCGGTGGGAATGAGCCGGAAGACCGCCGCGAGGCCGTTCTTTTGCTTGAGGTAGTTGCACCGGAAGCGGGAGTCCTCGTCCATTTCGTAGGCGAAGTCGAGGTCGCCCGATTGGAGGTAGGCCTCGAAGGCGTGCGGTTCGCAGATTTCAGCGAGGAGGGACCGGAAGTCCCCGCCATTGAGAACATCCTGTTCGGGGATGACGGAGATGGAGCCGTGGATGCGGACCTTCGGAGGGGCGCCCTCCGAGAGGTGGAGGTCGGAGCCACCGTTCTCGATGAGATACTGAAAATAGCTGTCGATTCTGGCCATGGAGCAGATCAGGACTGGAAAAAGGCTTTCATCTGGACTTTGTCCTCGGCACGGAAGAGGGCCTCTTCCTGGGAGATGAAGCCCTTCACGTAGAGGTTGCGCAAGGATTCGTCCATCGTGATCATTCCGACATTTTTGCCGGTCTGCATGATTCCGGGGAGCATGAAGGTTTTTCCGTCGCGCACGGTGGCGGCGACTGCAGGGGTGTTGACGAGGAGTTCGATGGCGAGGCAGCGTGCGTCGCCGGCGATGTTCGGGACGAGTTGCTGGGAGATGACGCCCCGCAACGATTCGGAAACCATGACGCGAATCTGGTCGCGCTGATCGACGGGGAAGACGTCGAGGATCCGGTCGAGAGTTCGCGGGGCGTTTCCGGTGTGGAGAGTGGCGAGGACGAGGTGGCCGGTTTCGGCGGCGGTGAGGGCCAGCGAAATGGTTTCGAGGTTCCGCATTTCTCCGACCATGATGACGTCGGGATCTTCCCGGAGGGCGCCACGCAAAGCCTTGGGGAAGGACTCGGTGTGGGAGTGGATCTCGCGCTGGTTGACGTGGCAGCGCTTGGAATCGAAGAGGTACTCGATGGGATCCTCGAGAGTGAGGATGTGGTCTTCCCGGTCTTGGTTGATGAAATCGACGAGAGCGGCGAGGGTGGTGGACTTCCCGGAGCCGACCGAGCCGGTCACGAGGAGAAGACCGTTGTGATAGCGGGTGAGAGGAACGAGGTGATCGACGGGGAGGCCGAGTTCGGGAAGGCTTCGAAGGGAGGTGCTGATGATCCGGAAGACGATGTCGAGACCGAGGCGCTGCTTGACGACGGAGGCCCGGAAACGGCCCTGACTGTTGGCGTAGGCGAAATCGACGTCTCCAATTTCCTGGAGCCGGTTCCACTCTTTTTCGGTCAGGAAGGATTTCGCGAGGCGTTCTGTATCATCGGCGGTGAGGGGGGGATGAGCTTCCCAGATGGGAGCAAGGGTGCCGTACCTGCGCCAGGCGGGGGGGTAGCGGGTGGGGAGGTGAACGTCAGAGCAATCGTACTCGATGCCGATGGCGAGGTATTCATCGACATGAGCAAGGACTTGGTGTTCGGACATGGGATGGGTGGACGGGCGGGGCAGAGCGGGTGTGTGGCGAAGTGGAAAGCATAGAAACCACTAGGGGCCAAGCAAGGATTCCGTTTCGGGCGGGACTTGTTTTGTGTGTATATATGTCTTGGCCTGATTGAGGAACCAGAAGCGGAGCGCAGGTTTGAGGAGGGCGAGCACCCAGCCGACGGAGCGGCGGCTCAGAGATTTCCGCGATTTCCGGATCCGGTGGCGGGAGCGCAGGAAGTAGGTGAGGATCGCGACCCCGGCAGCGGTTGCTCCGAAAACCCGGAGCGGGTGTTTGCGGAAATAGGTCCCGATGGCGTTGGCGGGGCTGAGCCGCCGGCGGAGTTCGCGGCCACGGGAGGTGAGACGACTTCGGGAGGCATCGAGGCTCAAAGCGAGCTGTCGTTTGCGCTCCCGGATTGATTCTTGTTCTGCTGCAGCCATTCGCGGTCTTTCTGGAATTCGGCTCGGGTGTATTCGAAGAGGGGCAGGCCTGGTTTGCGTTTCAGCCGGGTGAACAATCGGAGGGCGATGAGGAAGTGAAGGACGCCGAGGGAGATGGCAGCGAGTTGCCAGCCAATGCCACCGAACGGATCGGGCCAGGAGTTTTCCAGCCAGCGGCCGAGCAAAGAGACGGAGGCGACGAGCAGGAGGGCGTAGGCGAAGAAGACGAGGCCGGCGATGGCGACGCCGAGGACGCCTTTGCGGGCGATGATTTCGCCGGCTTCGCGGGCCTCGAGGCCGAGGAGATCAGCCCGCGCCTTGAGATGGTCTTCGAGCCCCTGGCGCAAGGCCTGGGCCGATTCCCGGGTGGATTCCTCCCCGTCATCCTCGCTCGACGAGGAAGGCCGGGAGCCGGACTTCTTGAACCAGCCGGGCATGGGATACCGTGATGCGCCGGGCCGGCGGACCGAAACCGGCCCGCGAACCCCAATTAGCGCCGGACGATGAGGCCGAGAAGCAAGCCGACCCCGGCCGCCACCAGGACCGACTTGGTGGGGTGCTGGCGGATGTATTCCTCGACCTCGGAGTGCATTTCACGCGCCTTGACGCGGGTCTCCTGCCACCCCTCTTCGGCGGAGTCCTTGAGGAGTTGCGCTTTCTCCTCCGCGACGTCCTTGATCTGGCTGGCCTTTTCCCCTGCGAACTCACGGAACTGCTGTGCCTTTTGGGCTGCGGACTCTTTGAGGAGCTGGGCTCGTTCTTCGGCGCTCTGGGCGATCTTGCGCGCTTTCTGGTCGGCGGCCTCCCGCAGGTCGTTGGCAGCCTGCTGGACCGACGGCGATTCCTCGGTATCGCCTTCCGGCGTGGCAATTTTTTCACTCATGATATGTGCGGTAGCGATTGATAATTCTCGGCCCGACATCCGGGCAGGCGGGCACCCTGACGGGATCGACCGTGGCCCAGAACGGTCGCGGGGGCAAGCCGCGATGGCGGATCCCCTCAGGGTTCCGGGACGATCCGGGCGCGGGGGGGGTTGCGGAAGACCGGATCGTTCCTGCCGCGAGCGGGTTGGGTAAAAGGGGAGGGATTCCACGACGGCATGGCAATGGGTCCCGTCCCCCGGAACTGGAGAAGGCCGCCGAACGGCTTGAGTGGCAGAGTGACGAGCCCGAGGAGGCCGCGGGCATTCATTCGAATCGTCATGTCGAGGCGCTTGGTGGGGAGGTCGATGCGGCCCTCGCCGGTGAAGACGGTGGAGGGAGTGGAGGTCAGGAAGTCGTTGGTGTGGGCTACTCCATCCTGGATCACGAAGGTGGCGGAAGCGTCGCGGGCCTGTTCGTGGCTGAACTGCTTGCCGAGGATCGGACCGAGGAGAATGGAGAGCGGGCCGAAGATCGGAACGTGGAAGAGCTGGCCGTCCTTCAGCGCGACCACTCCATTGCCGTTCAGGGTGCGGGGGTTGCCGACCACGTTGGTGAAGTCGATGCGCCCGGTGATCCTTCCCTTGGACTCCTTCTCGAATTGGTAATTCTTGCCAATCTCGGCGAGGCTCAGGTTGTCCCACTTGATCCCGCCCTCGACGGCAGGCGGCGCGGCGGGACCGGTTTTGACTGTGATCGAACCGGCGCCGGATCCTCCGAGAGTGCGGAACCGCAGATCGCGGACATCATGCCTGCCGTGGCGGGTCCGGAGAGACGCCGAGACTTCTGTAAATTGCAGGGTGCGGCCGAGGAACTCGTAATCGACGATCCCACGTGTTCTCACGCGGGTGACATGATTGGTCCTGCTCGCCGGCGTGCGGTTGTCGACTACCCCGCTCGTGATGAAGTTGGGCGGTATTCGGAATTCGTAGGAATCCTCGACGTAATCCGCGGAGTCGGGGCTGAAGAGCCGCATGAGCGGCCCGGGCCAGGCCGTGCCACGAAGATTCGTGACGCGGGTGAGCTTGGCCTTCTTGTTGTGCTGGATCTCATCGACCTGCACCACGGCAGTGGCCGGACCCCCGTGGCGCCGGCGGGGGAGGTAATTCGTGTAGTCGAAGGAGGTCTCCACCTTGGTCCAGGTCGAGCCCTGCGAGTTGATATTGAAGTCGGCGGAGCCCCCGGCGAGAGGGACTCCGTTGTAGAGAGAAGGATTCAACCGGGTCTTGCCCTGCACGACCCAGGTGCGGCGCTCGTTTTCCGCAATGGTTCCCTCTCCCTCGAAAGTGACGTGGGCGTTGAGGGTGCCCTCTCGCACCTGTTTAAACTGGTATTTCTTCCCGATTTCGGCGGCGCTGACCTTGTCCCACCGGAGGGCCCCGGTGACGAAGGTGGAGCGGTCGAGCCGGGATTGCACCGTGATGTTTCCGGCTCCCGTTCCGCCGAGGACCCCGGCCTGTAGGTTGGTGATGTCGTTGAGACGGTGGCGGGACCGGACCGTGCCGGACAGTCCGGTGAGCTGCAGGGTTTGGCCCAGGAATGCGTAGTCGGTGATGCCGTCGGTCTGCACGAGGGTGGTGACATCGGTCCGAAGGAGATCGGTGGGGGTGGCGGCCTTGCGCGTGTCGATGACACCGTTGGCAGCAAACTTGGGGGGACTGCGGAAACCGTAGTGCTCGACGTGGGCGGCGGCGCGTTGCGCAAAGAGGCGCAGGATGGGCACCGGCCAGGCGGTCCCGTGAAGCTTCGTGAGCTCAACCAGCCTGCTATCGCTGTCGAAATGGACCCGTTCGGCGTGGACTACCGCGGTGCGCGGTCCGCCATGGCGTTGGTGAGCTTCATAGGAGCCGTAGTCGAACTCGATCTCGACATTGGTGAAGACCGAGTCGAGAGGGTCGATGTCGAAGATGGCGCCGGCACGAACGAGGGGGACGTCGTTATAGGAAAAATTCTCGAAGCTGACTTTTCCGCGGGCCGCCCATTCGCGCAAGTTGCTCCGCTGGATGGTGCCCTCCGCGTCGACGAGCACCTTGCTCTGCGGCGTGAAGCGGCTTCTCTGGAGCGACCTCTCGAGCCCGCTGTCGTCCTTGATAAAGGCGCGGAAGGCGGAAAGGGGGAGGCTGGAACTGGTGCTGTAGCGGATCACATCGCCCTGCAAGAGGATTTGCCCGGAGAGATCGCCGTCCTCGTGATTGACCAGCAGCTTGCGCAGGTAGATGTCACCGTCCTGCCACGAGAATTCGGTTTTCAGGCCCAGGAAAGGGGTGCCGAGAAAGCGGAAGCGCTGCCACTTCACCCGGCCGATAGCGCCCAGCTTGAAGCCCTCGTCGGTCTGGGCGAACTGCCCGCGCGCCTCGATTTCCGGAGCGTGGGCCGAGACGATGTCGTCAAGGGCGTGATTGCCGAGGGCCTTGCGGAGGAGGTCCGCGATTTTCACGGTGGAGGTCCCATCGTAGCGCCCGTTTTTCTCCTGCAGGTCGTAGTCGGCCCTCACGGTGAGCTTCCCGGAGCCGTCCGAAATGCTCAGGTGGTCGATTGCGAGGGTCCGGCCGTACAGTTCCCCGGTGACCCGCACCTTTTCCATGGTGTAGTCCCTCCGGGTGAGTTCCGCGGCGTCGAGGGAGAAGGAGGTTCGGATCGAGCCCGGGCGGCGCAGGTTGCCCGAAATGCGAAGTCCCACTTCGGGGGGCAGCGATTGGGGGAAGGACCACCGCTCGACCTCTCGCAAGAGGCTGGTGACGAATTCGTTCCGCCTGCGGGCCACGTCCGGTTTCTTCGGTTGTGCGAGGCTGGTGGGGTTGAACTCATCGAGATCGAGGTCGAGATTGAAGCTCATGCCGCCCAGGGTTCCGCGGGCCCCCTCCAGGACGAGGCGATTCTGGCGATCGAGGGTGGCCCGCCCGCTCAGGTCGGTGATCTCGAGGACTTGCCGCCCATTGGAATCGATCGGAATCGAGAGGTGGGCCTCCTGCAGGATGACGCGGCGAATCTGAAGATCGCCGCGGAGGGCCTTGCCGCGGTCCACGTCAAAGATCAGTCGTGGAATGCGGGCGACGACCTCCTGGCGGGACTCGTCGGAATAAACCACCACCTCCCGCGCGATGACGCCCCGCAAAGGCGAAAAGCGCACCCACTGAAAATCGGCGTGGACCCCGCGGCGGGAAAGTTCCGCCGCGATGCGTTCGCTCCACTCACCCTCGAAGCCGCGCCGGTTCATCCACAGCAGGCCGGCCGCCGCTCCTCCCACCAGCAGGATCACCGACGCGATCAGCACGGCCTTGAAGTGGTGGAACCAGCGGGGTCTCAGCATGAATGAACCTTCGCAGAGATTATAGCGAAGATTGCGTCCGCGATCAAAGGAATCCCGGAAATCAGAAATCCGATCGCCTTGGCCCGGGATCGGAACCCCTCAAAACTGAATACTGAAATTGGATCTCGCCGGATCAGGGGGGGATCCTTAAGATACCTGGAGCATGAGGCTGGGGGTCTTGGGTAGCGGCAGCGGCGGGAACGCCGTCGTGCTCGAGGCTCGCGGAACCCGGCTGCTGGTGGATGCGGGATTGAGCGCCCGGCAACTTTGCCAGCGCCTCGAAGCGATGGAAATCGCCCCGGATTCGCTCGATGGCATCATGCTGTCGCACGAGCATAGCGATCACACCCGCGGGCTCGAAGTTTTTTTGCGGAAGCGGGAGGTGCCGGTCTATGCCAGCCCCCTGACGCGGGAGGCACTCTCTGACCGCTGTGGAGCCGGAATCGACTGGCGGCTATTTCAGCGCGGAGAGGAATTCGAAGTTGGCGATATTTCCGTGAATTCCTTTGCGGTCCCGCACGATGCGGTCGACCCGGTGGGCTTCGTGTGCGGAGCGGAGGGGACGCGGGTGGGGCTGGCTACGGATTTCGGTCACGTGACGACCCTGGTAAGGCAAGAGCTCAAGGGGGTGCGCGCCCTCTTTGTCGAGTCAAACTACGACCAGGGTCTCCTCGATGCCGACACCAAGCGTCCGTGGGCGATCAAGCAGCGGATTTCCTCGCGGCACGGCCACCTCTCGAACGCGCAGACTGCGGAATTGGTTTCGGACCTGGTCGAGCATGGGCTGGAGACGGTCGTGCTCGGCCATCTGAGCCAGGAATGCAATTGTCCCGACCTCGTGGCAGCCGTGATGCGCGCCTCGTCGCCGCCCGGGAAGATCGAGGTGTACGTCGCCAGCCAGGAGAAGCCGACGGGGTGGGTCGAGGTGCGTGTCGACGCGAAGGCGGGAAGGCCAAGCCCGAAAGAGGAAGCGGTGGAGACCCTCCTCTGGCCCGAGTGGTGAGTAAGGTTGCGGAGGCGTGGGGATCGGGAACAATTCCGACCGCACCGGATTCAGAAGCTCCGAATCTCCTGCGGTTCCGGTTGCGCTCAGGTCGCCAAATAACCGTTGCGAATCCGCGCCTCCCCGTCATGCTCTCGCGCCTTGACGATCCCGGCCGTCAAACCGTCGCCCGAAGAGTTCCGCACGCTCGCGGAGCAGGGGAACGTCGTGCCGGTTTACGCCCAACTTGCCGCCGACTTTGAGACCCCCCTCTCGGCCTTTCTGAAGATCCGGGACGGGAAGCACGCGTTTCTCCTCGAGAGCGCCGAGAGCACGGATGCCAGTGGACGCTGGTCGATCCTCGGGAGCGGGCCGCGCCGACTCTTCGAAGCGCGCGGGAAAGAGGTGCGCATCCGCCGCGGAAGCGAGGAGGAGGTCATCGAGGCGGAGCGTGATCTCCTGGCGGAACTCGAGAAATTCATGGCTCGCTACCGGCCGGTCCCCCACGGCGATGCGCCCCCCTTCTTTGGCGGGGCGGTGGGGTATCTCGCCTACGACGCGGTTCGCCAGTTCGAGCCCACCATCGAGGATCCTCCCGAAAACGATCTGGGACTGCCGGAGGCGGTCTTCATGATCACCGACACGATTCTGCTTTTCGATCACAAATTGCGGCGCCTGCTGGTGGTCGCCAATGCCCTCCTGGAAGAGCACGCATCGCCGGAGGAAGCTTACGGGGAAGCGGTGGGGCGGATCGCCTCGACCATCGAAATCCTCGACCGTCCGCTGCACGTGCCGGCCTTGAACGGACTGCAGGAAATCGAAACCCCGGATTTTCACAGCAACACCACCCAGGCGGAGTACGAGGCGATGGTGCGCGAGGCCAAGGAATACATCGCGGCGGGCGACATTTTCCAGGTGGTTCCGAGCCAGCGATTCGAGGTGCCCTTCACCGCCGCTCCGATCGATCTCTATCGCGCCCTGCGCCACGTCAATCCCTCGCCCTACATGTTCGTCCTGGAGCTGGACGACTTCGCGCTGGTAGGCAGCTCCCCCGAAGTGCACGTGCGCTGCATCGAGGGGAAAATCGACATTCGGCCCATCGCCGGGACCCGGTGGCGGGGCGAGACGCCCGCGGAGGACGAAGCTCTCGCCGCGGACCTCCTTGCCGACGAGAAGGAGCGCGCCGAGCATCTCATGCTGGTCGACCTGGCGCGCAACGACGTGGGCCGTATCGCGGAGCACGGCTCGGTGGTGGTGGACGATTTCATGATCGTGGAACGCTACAGCCATGTCATGCACATCGTCTCCAACGTGACGGGGCGGCTTGCCCCGGAGCACAGCCCCTACGACGTCCTCCGGGCCACCTTTCCGGCCGGGACGGTGAGCGGGGCCCCCAAGATCCGCGCCATGCAGATCATCAACGAGCTGGAAAAGAACAAGCGCAACGCCTATGCCGGGGCGGTCGGCTATTTTGGCTGGGACGGAGCGCACGACTCCTGCATCGCGCTGCGAACCTGCCTCTTGAAGGACGGAAAGGTGTATGTGCAGGCCGGGGCCGGAGTGGTGGCCGACAGCGATCCAACCTACGAATACAACGAAACCGTCAACAAGGCCATGGGCATGCTGCGGGCCATCGGCCTGGCGAAGACGCTCGAGAGTTGATTCGTGAATCCGATGATTCGTGAAGGCGCGTGGGCAGCCCGCCCCCGGATCAAGCCACCAGCCAGCCCACCAAGCTTGAACAGACCATGCTCCTCGTCATTGATAATTACGATTCCTTCACATACAACCTCGTGCAGTACTTCGGGGAACTGGGCGCCGAGATGGAAGTGCGGCGCAACGATGAAGTGACGGTGGAGCAAATCCGCGAACTGGGGCCGGATCGAATCTGCATCTCACCGGGGCCCTGCACTCCGAAGGAGGCCGGCATCAGCTGCGAAGTGATCCGCCAACTCGGCCCGGAGCTGCCCATTCTCGGGGTCTGCCTTGGTCACCAGGCGATCGGGCAGGTCTACGGCGGGGAGGTGATCCGGGCCGACAAGCTGATGCACGGAAAGACCTCGATGATCGAACACGACGGCGCGGGGGTCTTCGCGGGGCTGGAGAATCCCTTCGAGGCGACGCGTTACCACTCCCTGATCGTGCGGCGCGAGGACCTGCCGGACTGTCTCGAAGTGGCGGCCTGGAGCGATGGAGTCATCATGGGCGTGCGCCACAAGGAGCACGCCGTGCACGGAGTCCAGTTTCACCCCGAGTCGATCCTGACGGAGTGCGGGAAAAAGCTGCTTGGAAACTTCCTCGCTATACGTGCTGGTGCTCCCGCGGGGTAGCGACCGGCTCGACACTTACCGTGATATCGGCTCCGAGGGCCTGGAGACCGAGTTCAAATTCCTGCGGGTCGAGTTCTTCCACCACGGCCACCGTCCCCACCGTGCGGAAGAAGACGTGCCCCGGCTGGGGGGCGGCATCGCGCTCCGTGCTGAGTTCCTCGAGGTTGCCGCCGATCTTTGCGATGACGGATGAGATGGCCCGCACAATGCCGGGGTGGTGATGCCCATGCACATCGAAGTTGAGCTTTTTCACGATGCGGTGCGGGACCTTGACCTCCTTGACGACCTGCACGTTGAGGTTCTCGAGGGAGCCCAGGGCCTCCAACATCTCGTCGTGCTTCTCGTCCGGACAATCGAATCGCAGAATGCCGGCAAATTGACCGGCAAAGCGGGCCAGCTTGGACTCGAACCAGCTGCCGCCGTGCGAGTAGATGGTCTCGGAGAGTTCCGCCAGAAGCCCCGGGCGGTCGGGACCTAGAACAGTCATAACCAGTGAATGATCCATGTGGGGCAGTGTGGTCCGGAGCGCCAGGCCTGTCCAGAGCGAGTGCGCATCAGGCGCAATTTTCATGGGGATCCGGCCTGGAGAAAAAAGGTCCTCGAAGATTTCCTGTGATCCCTGTATGATTCCGGGTTGAAGGACGGACACTAGCGTGCCCCTTCGGCCTGCTCGGGAGGGAGCCGGACGGTAGTCAACCAGAAGGTCCGGACCGTGTTGACGACGGTCATGTACTGGTCCAGGTCGGACGGCTTCGTGATGAAGCAATTGGCGTGTTGATCGTAGGCAGAGGCGATGTCCTCGGCATCTTCCGAGGAAGAGAGTACCACCACCGGGATCCTGCGCAGGGCGGGATC
>Ga0310121_10004999_pt1 | contig 11498 bp, 9 predicted proteins | sample CB27_Tmax_986_MG_FD_203504 | JGI IMG/M metagenome (GOLD analysis project Ga0310121, IMG submission 203504) | Marine microbial communities from Western Arctic Ocean, Canada - CB27_Tmax_986 | ecosystem: Environmental > Aquatic > Marine > Oceanic | place: Canada: Western Arctic Ocean | collected...
CTGGCGCTTTACAACCGACGACGCCCGCATCAAACTCAGAAAACTCTACCCGACAATTTAACCCGGACGAGGTACTAGTCTCAATTACCCTATTGTTTAATCGCCCTTCCGCTGGTAAGTTCTCCCGCTGTTATTAAGTAGGGTGTGTCCATAACGCCTATATAAGGGTCGATTTCTCCTCACAGGTTATTCGCGCTATGAACGCACCAATTGCGTGTGATTGAGTGGTGCGTTAACAACGGGAACGAGGCTTGTGGATCGAACCGGGGGTTGAATATTCCCGTTGTTAACACACCCTACGCCCTAGCGCGAAATATTTGGAGGTAACTCATGAATAAGCTTCTTTTAGAAAACAAGGTCGCACTCATAACAGGCGGCTCGAACGGTATCGGGCGCGCGTCGGCGGAACTGTTCGCCGAAGAGGGCGCCAAAGTGGTCTTCTGCGGCCGTAACGAGCAGCGGGGCAGGGAGGCGGAGGAGGCCATCAAAAATGCCGGCGGCGACGCCTTGTTTGTTCAGGTTGATGTCGCCCAAGTCAGCGAGATTCAGAGGCTGGTGGATATCACCTACGACACCTACGGAAAAATTAATGTCATCTTCGGCAACGCCGGCATCTATGGGATGAAGGGCAGCGCAGTGGATATCACCGAGGAGGATTGGGACCGCGTCATCGGTACCAATCTCAAACACGTCTGGGCACTGGCGCACTGCGGCTTTCCCCGGATGCTCGAGGCTGGCGGCGGTGTGATGATCGTGTGCGGGTCACCGCACAGCAAACGCGGCTACGCTAACTACTGCGCCTACCAGTCCACCAAGGGTGGTCTCGCCTCGCTGACACGCTCTCTGGCAGCCGATTTCTCGCCCAAGATTCGAGTCAACTGCCTCATCCCCGGCGCTTTTCTGACCGGTCTGTGGGACGATGTACCCAAGGATGTGATCGATATGAGCGCAAAGTTCTGTATCATGGAGCGTAACGGAGAATTACACGAATGCGCCAGCGCGGCGCTTTTCCTGGCTTCGGATATGTCCTCCTTTATGACCGGGGCGGACCTGGTCGTGGATGGGGGACTGATCAATGTCATCAAGAAATACAAGAAAAAAGAGAATTAGGTCTACCTCATCCAGTTTGTTGCTCAAAAAGGTAAAAAAAAGGTGGAAATAACTGGTTTTTTCGATTGACACTGAGCGGGAGCGGTCCTAGAATAATCTGCCGAATTGGTTCTAATCGGCAATAAGTTGCAACACCTTGCGTAGTCCTCAAGTGCAACCCTATTAAGGAGGTTTAGATTCATGGCGATGAAGAGATTTTATGCATTAGGAATTTCGATCCTGGTAATGTGTACCGTAGCGATTCCCTCGTGGGGGCAGACAGTACTCCTGGATGAGAATTGGGATTCGGGCACAATCGATGGGGGCAAGTGGTCTGTGAATAACCCGGCTGGAACAGTCGTGCAATTGGAGGACCTGGGTGGTGGTGATTTTGCAATTTACACGCAGGTTGATGATGAACTCTCCCAGAGGCTGGCGAATTTTTACTCGGTGGATACTTTCTCAAGAGGGAATGAGATCTATTGCGAGTTCTTAGCGTGGTATGACCCTGCCGCTTCAAAGAAAGGTTGGGCCACTGGGAGCAATACCCCGGCTATTCGGGCTCAAGTTGCCGGACCTTGGCGTCAGAATAACACCGGCCCCAATCACTATTTTGACAACCAAGAAGCCTGCTTCTCGCATTTCGTGCAAGGACAGCCTAACTTTGGAGGTGGAACATCGCTTTACAGAATAGAGGAAGATGGGGATTATCAAGCTGGCGCACGGGTCGCGCTTAATTATTTTAACCATATCCTTAACGCATCAGAGAAATCCAAAGGTCTTCTCCATCGTGTTTACTTGGGTGATACCCAGGGTGCCCGCTTTCAGTGGTCCAACGATGGGGGAACAACCTGGTACCTTGAGGAAGATACTCGCGGGACTTCAGGTGGAACTCAGGCAGCCGGCCTCCTCGTCGGATTCGGAACCAACAGCCGTGCAGTGTTCATTGATGACATCCGCGTTGTATCAGGCGATGGTTCTCCCCCGATCCCGATTCGGCCAGGTACCCAGGCAGGTGTTCCACTCGTGGACGAAAACTGGGATTCCGGGATAGTTGATCCCACCGAGTGGTCTGTTTCCCTTGAGTTTGAATCCCTGTTTGAAATGGAAATGGAAATCGGGTTGCAAGAATTCGATCCGACTGGTTTTCCCGGTAATTTCGCCATGTCTGCCAGAGGCCAAAATGTAAGCCTCCGGGGCAGTTGGCACCAGACAACTTTCTTCCATGTCCTTCCGTTTCCCCGTGGACAAAACGTCGTGTGCGGATTCAAGTTTTGGCGCGATGCAATGGATACAGGATGGGGCGGGACCAATTGTCAAAGTTACCATGTAGGCGGTCCTTGGCATAAAGACAAGTCTGATTTGTTGTTCACTCCTGAAGCCCAGATCCGTTACTGGATTCCATGGACTCCGGCCGGCCAAGGTCAGGAATTTGCTACACCAGGCAACCCCTGGACAACGAGTCCAAAATTGACGCAGGGCTATCACGACGCTTTCTGTGCTGCTACTTCGAGGGAGATGTGCGTAACCGTTGAAGTCCTTCTCGGTAGTACACATGGAGCAAGGATCCGGTGGAAATCAGACGGTCAATTCCAGACCAGCTTCCTGACGGAATACGATACTCGTGGGCTCCCGCCTGACGTCGGTGGAAACGAGCCTTGGAACTTCAGTAGCCCTGAGGCCTATGTCGGTTTTGGAACCTATTCCGGTAGAATGTTCTGGGACGATATATCGGTGGTAAACGACGGTTCCTTCGGACCGGCGAGTACGCCGACGATTGCTCCGACACCAACCGAGACCGCTGTTGTTGCTGCTGTGGGAAATTGGGAAAATTTAGAATGACGGAAAGACAGCCCAGTAGGGAGTAAGAGATTTGATTCCTCGATTAGGGAGTCGAGGTAATTAGCGAATAATCAGGGCGCGTTCCCCCTCACCGAGGGACGAACCTTTTTTATTCCGTGAAGAAAACATTTCATTAAAAAAATGGGTAAAAGTTACCGTTGACCCATCATAGGGAACTGGCTAGTATACTATACGGAAGGTCGCATGATTACCGCCAGGGTAATACAACATCTGCGTATATTCCTCAAGTATAGCAATATAAAGGAGATGTAATTCATGAAAATAATAACATTTTATTCTTGTCCATTATTGATTTTGCTTGTTTTTTCTACATTCGGGCCCTCATGGAGCCAGACTGAAGTATTTTTTGAAGATTGGAATACCGGAACTATCGATGCCGGTGAGTGGACGGTCTTCACCGCACCCGGCGGGGAAGCTCAACTATCTGACTTGGGCGGGGGTGATTTCGCGATTTACACTCGGACGACCGACGCAATGGAGCAACACCATAACGCCTTTTACTCTGTGGACAGTTATGATAGGGGCCAAAATATCTACTGCGAATTTTTAGCGTGGGGCGATTTAAGCTTGGATGGTTGGCAGAATAATTTCCCGGCCGTGTCCATGATCGGAGGACCCTGGCAGCGGGCCGTCGGAGGTGGCCCCATGAGCCAGAACGTCGTCCAAACTCAGGAAGCGGCTTTCTCCCTTTGGCGTAACCAACCACTCCGATTCTCTCAAAACGAATGGGACAGTGGACCACCGCTCAGCCTTCTCTATAACACCACCTGGGATGCGGCGACCTCAAAAGCGGATGCGATCCTCCATCGTGTTTACCTAGACGACAGCCTTGGGGCACGGGCTCAATGGTCGGCCGATGGAGGAGCAACCTGGACCCTAGAGGTAGACTCCCGTGGCACCTTTGGTGGTACCCAAACGAATAATCTTTTCCTCGGATTTCAAAGTCCCGGCGCCGCCGTCCTGATCGATGACATCCGAGTCGTTATCAATGATGTTAACCCACCGATACCAACGCCTCCAGACCCTGCGGGACCCGGTCCCCTCCTGTGTGAGGACTGGAACGTAGGGGTGGTTGACCCGGGTGCTTGGATCGTTTCACTCCAGGCCGAGAGTATGTTTGATATGGGACAAGAGATTGGTCTCGAGGAATTCGACCCAACCGGTTTCCCCAGCGACTTTGCCATGCACGCCAAAGGACCGGATGTAACCCTTGCCGGCAGCAACCACACGACGACTTTTTTCAGCTTTTTTAATTATCCACGCGGTGACCATCTCTACTGCGAGTTTTTAATATGGGGTGATGAGACCAGAGGGGGTTGGGGCGGGAATTCGATGAACCAGAATTACCATGTTGGCGGCCCTTTCCACTACGACAGAGGGAGTCTGCTGTTTTCCCCCGAGGCGATGATTCGATATTGGATTCCGTACGCTGAAGGCCCGCCCGTACAGGGGCAGGAATTTGCGCAGCCGGGTATGGACGAGTGGACGCTATCCCCGAAAATGTCGGAGGCCTACTACCAGGCCTTCACGCAGTCCACTTCTAGGGAAATGGCCATGCAAGTTCGCGTCGAGCTGGGTAATTCGAACGGCGCCAGTTGTGAATGGAAAGTGGATGGGTTAGGTATCACCACCTATCAAGTTGAATACAATACTCTCGGCGTTCCACCTGACGCACCGGCCGTCAGCCATCCCTCAGCTTTTGTCGGCTTTGGTCCTTATTCAGGCACTATGTTCTGGGATGACATCAAGGTCTTTAATGACAATAGCTTTGGTCCCGCTCTACCCACTCCGACGCCCACAGAGACCGCTATTGTTGGTGCTGTGGAAAATTGGGAACAGTTCGAATAAATGGGTCCTTAACAGGTCCAAATAAAGCACTCAAGGGGTGTTCCCATTAATCTTGGGAACACCCCTTTTTATTGGTCAAAATGGGAGGGGGGGGTAAAAACAGAAATAACGCTTGATTCACACTCGGACTGGATGTAGTCTCGGACTACCGGAGTCATAGGCTCTGCTTGCAGTTCATGTTTGTCCAACTTGTATTCACAACTGATGCAGTATTGAAAAGGAGGTTTCTGTCATGGATTTTAAAAGATTTTCCGTTTTTGGATTATCAGTATTACTAGTTTGCTTCGTCTTTGTTCCATCATGGGCACAGACCGTTCTCCTGGAGGAGAACTGGGATTCGGGAACAATCGATGGTGCTAAGTGGACGACAAGTAATCCAGCTGGAACGGTTGTTCAATTGGAGGACTTGGGTGGGGGTGATTTTGCTATTTATACTCAGGTCGATGACGAACTTCAGCAGAGGCAGGCGAATTTTTATTCCGTAGATACCTTCTCAAGAGGCAACGACATCTATTGCGAGTTCCTGGCTTGGGGCGACACGAATAATTCGTTCCGGGGTTGGTTCAACCAGAAGTTTCCTCTGCGGGCGCAAGTAGCCGGACCCTGGCGTCAAAACAATAACGCGGCGCAACACTATTTTAAAAATGTTGAAGCATGTTTCACTCACTGGATCTTGGGGACGCGTAACTGGTCGGGATTCGGAGGTGATGGCTACATGAGACTGGACGAAGGTGGTCAGTTTAACACCGGGAATCCTGCAGATATCAAATATGTCGTTCATTTTATTAATGCGACTGAGAAATCAAAGGCCGTCCTCCATCGCGTTTACCTAGATGATGCCCAAGGAGCCCGCTTCCAGTGGTCACCCGATGGGGGGACCACGTGGAATCTCATAAACGACTCCCGTGGCCTGGCTGGTGGAACCCAGACATCGGGTTTGCACGTCGGTTTTGGGACCAATAGCACCGCAGTGTTTATCGATGACATCCGCGTCGTCTCGGGGGACGGTTCTCCCGCTGTTCCGATTCAAACCAATACGATAGCAGGTTCTCCACTTCTGGATGAAGACTGGAATTCCGGCTCTATCGACCACGATAAGTGGAGTGTTTCGCTCGAATTCGAATCCCTATTTGAATCAGGCATGTATATTGGATTGGACGAATTTGATCCGGCTGGATTTCCGGGTGACTTTTCCATGAATGCCGAGGGCCAGACGACAAGTCTTGTGGGTAGCATCCACCATACGGCCTTTTTCGCAATCCCCGCATTCTACCGTGGTGGTAACCTCACCTGTGAGTTTAAGATTTGGCGTGATACGACGCGAGTTGGCTGGGGCGGGACACCCAATCAAAGTTATATGGTGGGTGGACCATGGAAAAAGAACAAGCACAACCTGATGTTGAACAATCAGGAAGCCATGATTCGATACTGGATTCCCTGGACTCCGGCTGGCCAAGGTCAGGAATTTGCGCAGCCAAATGACCAGTCCCTATGGACCATATCTCCTAAACTGTCGCAGGGTTATCATCTTGCCTTCGACAATTCTGCTTCGAGGGAACTTTGCATGACCGTCCAGGTTATACTAGGGGATACGCACGGTGCACGGATTCGGTGGAATTCACCGGGTCAATTCCAGACAAGCTTCCTGACAGAATACGATAACCGGGGTGTTCCGCCTGATGTAGGGTCTTCCAGCAGTAACCAGGTCTACGCCGGCTGGGGAAGTTATTCGGGTCGCATGTTCTGGGATGACATATTGATTACCAACGACCAATCTTCCGGCCCGACACATACTCCGACGATTGCTCCGACACCAACAGAAACCGCTTTTGTTGGTGCTGTGGAAAATTGGGATCAACTGGAGTAGACGTCATTAGCTTGACGTCTCGGATAGGTCTGGACCGGGAACCATCAAATTATAGAGTAACGCACCAAGGCGCACTCTGGGGGTTAGTCATGAAGTTGCGAAAAGCTTTCACTCTGATTGAATTACTTATCGTGATTGCGATCATTTTAATCTTGATCTCAATCGCATTGCCGAATTTCATGGCCGCAAGACTGCGTGCGAAAGTGGTAGAAACAACCTCTAATATGAAGACAGTTGGTGACGCAATTTTCATGTGCGCAAATGATTATGGCGGCTCAACTGAGCCAAATTGGATGTGTTCAAATAATCATAGTCATTGGAGTCAGCCTTGGCCCTGTGAAAAAATTGGCACAGTGGCGGCTTTTGGGATCTATACGGGTTGGGTGATGATCCATTTCGGAAATTTCAACCCCGGAGTCAACTACATGGGCAACCTCTTAACAACACCTGTACCCTATATGGAGCGATGCCCCATTGATTTTTTCAACACCGCGATGGAATCGCAGGGATCATGGCCGACCTTTGGTTTCCCGGCGTCATTCCATATCAATGTATTCATGGACGGAGCGCTAGACGGTTTTGGGCGTCCTTGGGAGGTATTCTGGGAAGGATTCATGCGAACAGGCCCTCAGGGGCATCCTGAGATGACCCCTAATTTCTTCTTCCACTTAAACAGCGCTGGTCCCGACGTGATGTGGTGGGATACAGGAAATAGTGAAAAACTCTATAGCCCGACGAATGGCATTCGAAGTTCGGGTGACATTTGGCGGTTTAGCAACGGGAAAAAAGCCCCGTAGGGGTGAGATAAGGAGAGGGAAATGAAGTTAAGAAAAGGATTTACGTTGATTGAGTTACTCATTGTAATAGCGATCATCTTGATCTTGATTGCAATTGCCTTACCGAATTTCATGAATGCACGCATTCGGGCGAAGGTTTTGCAAACAAAAGCCGACATGAAGGCGGTCTCTGAAGCGATCCATTTATATGCCAACGATTATCCTGGCGGTTTCTCGGGTCGCAAATGGGGTTGTAACAATTACGCATGGTGGTGGGACTGTGATTACATCGCAGCTGAGGGAAGCGTACCCTACCATGGGATCCACACCGCTTGGGTCATGATCCATTTCGGTAACTTTAACCCTGGTGTTCGGTACATGGGACAGGTCTTAACCTCACCGACTCCGTATCTCGAAAGTTGTCCGCTCGATTATTTTAATACGGCGATGGGAGACCATCCCAATGCGCCAGGTTCACATCGCACCTTCGGGTATCCGGCGTCCTTCTACATCAACCTCATGTTACCCGAGGCTAACGATGGATATGGTCGCCCTTGGGTGGAGTGGTGGAAAGAATCCATGATGAATGACTATCCTCATCTCAAGAACAATTTTTTCTTCTATATGGAAAGCGCGGGCCCTGATTATCTGTGGCGGTCCATGGTATCAGGTGATGAGCAACTTTATAGTCCCACCAATGGCATCAGGAGTGATGGCGATATTTGGTATTTCAGTAGCGGGGTTTCAGTCCCTTAATTGGGGATTGAGAAGGAGATGAAGATGCGAAGAGGATTTACACTGATCGAATTGCTTATTGTAATCGCGATCATCTTGATACTCATCGCGATCGCTCTGCCGAATTTTATGAATGCGCGCATTCGGGCGAAAGTATTGGAAACGCAGGCCAACTTTAAGACGATCGATGAAGCCATCCATTTCTATGCAAACGATTACGAGGGCGGTTTGGCAGGTTTAAAATGGGGCTGCAACAGTTATTCATGGTGGTGGGATTGCGATTTGGTCGGCCAACCGGGATCTACCCACGGGAGTCACACGTCCATGGTCATGGTCTTTTTCGAAAAGTTTAACCCTGGCGTGATGTACATGGGATGGGTCTTAACAACTCCGAGTCAATACATCGAAAAAATTCCAATCGATTGGTTCAATACGAGGATGGGAGACACGCCCGGCGCCCCGAGTAGTGTTCGTACTTTTGGTTACCCGGCATCTGCCATGATACAAATCCTGGCGAAAGGGGCTAACACAGGAGACGGTCATCCTTGGGAGGAAGTCTGGTGGCCGGGGTACATCGAGAATAAATACCCCCATCTCACGCCCACCTTCGTTTATTTCCTGATCAGTTCAGGCCCCGATTATCTTTGGCACAGCATGGTTCCAAGTGGCGAGCCACTTTATAGCCCGACCAATGGTGCCAGGAGCGATGGTGATATCTGGAGGTTTAGCGACGGGAAGCACGTTCCCTAAACGAGCATGGACACTCTCCCCGAGGCGGGAGGGTTCGCACCATTTCGAAAAATCAGGCCGTCGTCCTCTTAAAGAGAGGATGACGGCCTTCTCATTTCAGCCCTCGATGGATTGGACATCCTCACGGTGAAGGCCACGCAGTAAGTGGGCCAATACCATTATCACTGCCACAAAGATTACCAGGCAGACATAAATGAGATAGTTCCGGTCACCCCAGGCCCAGGTGTCCCAAAGGGCGCGTAGCCCCATCGCTAGGAATAGAACTCCCGCGAGGATATTCATTGTTAGCATGATCGGTCCCATTCGGAGCCGTTTGGGCAGAAATCGCCAGTCCATCCAAGGGTTTAACAAACAATAGAGTCCCCCGCAGAGCGCGCCGTTTACCACACTCGCGGGGGAGATGAACTGGACCAGTGTTTTGCTTGAAAAGAATGCGAGAATCCACAGTCCAATCATCCCGCCAAGCAGGCACCAGATAACCACTGCCACCCGAAGACTTTTTTCCTGAACCCGTCTCCGCAGGCCGGGAACGGACTGGACGTACTCGTAAAATATCCGGAAGGCTATTTCAGGACCACCAAACAAAATCGTGATGAAAGCGGCGAAAATGGCCACTTTATAAAGGGGCTCAAGCCAAGGAGCAAGCGTTGTAAGAAACTGTGCCTGGTAGTTCAAGAGGTCTTCGTCAGCCGGAACCAGGTGATCCGCTTGCAGGACAACTGTCCCCAATATGGAAAAACAGGCCGAAAGAAAAGCAACCATGAAGAAACTGCATGTGGTATCTATCACCGCTGCTTTTACCCACAAGCGGGCAGTATGTTTCTCATCTCCCGCCATTTCGGAAAGCTGTTGCTCCGTCGCAATCCCCGCATTGCTCATCCCCCAGCGTTTATTGCGAAGAAACGAGAGGTAGGCAAGATAGTCAAAAGTCGGACCTCCGATCACACCCACGTAGGTGATAATTTCCAGCCACACCGATCGGTCTTTCATATCCGGTTTTATTTCAAACAACCACTCGGGATATTCCATCGCTCGCGGCAGGGCCGATCCCGCGAACGCAGCCGGCCATTCTACTTCTAAATGGAACAAAGAAACGACTATGCAAACCAGGACAGTACCGATTAGAACAATCTGGCCTTTCTCCAGGAATTCATAGTTCCCGATGTAGAGGATAATCATAGCGACCAAGATGGCGAGTGTTGCCCAAATCTCCTTGTCAAAACCTTGGAAGGCCTCCTGGACGCCGAAAATCCATTTGAAGATCGTACCGAGAACACCCGAGAGGAACGCATACCAGATGGGAAAACAAAGGAAGATGATGACGATCATGAACAGCGGGAACCAGCCGCGTGGGCCGGGAAGGTGGTTCCACCGCTCGTAGGGGTGCGCGCCGCTTAAGATCATGTGGCGCATGGACGAGTAACAAAGCACCCATTTTAGGATGCAGACATAAAGGAAAAGCCACAGGATGCCGTAGCCGAATATGCTTCCGCCACGCGAGGCAAAGAGGGTTTCGCCGGTCCCGACCGTTGCCGAGGCGATAATGGCCCCAGGGCCAAAATAGCGTAACCATCTCAGAGGATTGCTGCCCAGCAGGGCAGGCGGCGGCGCAATGAGTTCGCTATCACTCTTAATCATTGTCGCTGTCGTACCTAGAGTCCACTTTCGTCCCGACACTACATACAAAGAACCGCTTGTCTGGTCAATACGTTTGGTGTGTCGTTTAAGGTGCTGTTACACCGTTACTAAATCTCCAGATGTCGCCGGGGCTCTTCGCTCCGTTTGTTGGGCTGTAGAGTTTTTCCGCACCAACTCCATTGCTCCACCATTTGAGGTCCGGACCGGCGCTTTCCAGGCTGAACCAGAAATTTGATTTGATGCGTGGATGTTGGATCTCCATAAATTCGAACCAGAATTGCTCCCACGGCCTATGGCCTCCGGCGAGGGACCCAGGCGACCAGATGTTGATAAAGAACGAAGACGGAAATCCAAAACTCACAATCGGAGGTTGATTCCCCATTGCCGTATTGAAGAAATCCAGCGGACAGGATTCGATATAGGAAATGGGCGTCGTCAGCAGAGCGCCCATGTAGGTGACACCAGGATTAAAATTCCCGAAATGAATCATGACCCAACCGGCATAGGTTCCAGCTCCTTCTACATTGCCAATCTGATCACAATTCCAACCAATCGGGCTATTCCGGTTGTTGCAAAGCCAGGTCGGCTCGTTAATGCCGCCCGGATAATCATTCGCACAAAAATGGATGGCCGTATCGACCGTCCTCATGTCGGCTTGAGTCTGCAATACCTTTGCCCGCAGACGCGCATTCATGAAATTCGGCAGGGCGATCGCAATCAGAATTAGAATGATCGCGATCACGATCAACAACTCGATTAGTGTGAACCCTTTTCTAAACATCGTTCCTTATTGTCCCATCCAATGGTGACGTTAGACCATGTAAACGGCGGTTGAAAATCGCGGTGGGTGGCGGCCGAAAAGTGCGGCACTCAATGTAGTCATATCCCCTGTTGATTCCGGGGTCAATCCTCCAGGTTTACTTCGTTTTGGA
>Ga0310121_10005000_pt1 | contig 11497 bp, 6 predicted proteins | sample CB27_Tmax_986_MG_FD_203504 | JGI IMG/M metagenome (GOLD analysis project Ga0310121, IMG submission 203504) | Marine microbial communities from Western Arctic Ocean, Canada - CB27_Tmax_986 | ecosystem: Environmental > Aquatic > Marine > Oceanic | place: Canada: Western Arctic Ocean | collected...
GAGGAGGAACCGGAGGAGTCAGACTCAGGGGCGCTCCCCGCTGTCCGGCACGGCCGGGTGGTCTTCGGAGAGGTCTCGTTTTGCTACGACCCGGACGTGCCGCTGATCCAAAATTTGTCACTGGTGGCGGAGCCGGGGCACACGGTGGCGGTCGTCGGGCCGACCGGCGCCGGCAAGACGACGCTCGTCAACCTGCTCATGCGGTTCTACGACATCGACGCCGGGCGCATTACGCTGGACGGCGTCGACATCACCGAGATGCGCCGTGGCGACCTGCGTGGCCAGGTCGGCATGGTGCTTCAGGACACCTGGTTGTTCGACGGCACCATCCGCGAGAACATCGCCTACGGCCGTCCGGACGCGACCGATGACGAAGTGCTGGCGGCGGCCCGCGCGACCTTTGTCGACCGCTTTGTACATCACCTGCCAGACCGATACGACACCGTCGTCACCGACGAGGGCGGCAACCTCAGCGCCGGTGAGCGGCAGCTCATCACGATCGCCCGCGCATTTCTGGCCGACCCGGCCCTGCTCATCCTCGACGAAGCCACCAGCTCCGTCGACACCCGCACCGAACTCCTGGTGCAACACGCCATGGCCGCCTTACGCACCGAGCGCACGAGTTTCGTCATCGCGCACCGTCTCTCGACGATCCGCGACGCTGACCTGATCCTGATGATGGAGGGAGGACGGATCGTCGAGCGGGGGACCCACGACGAGCTGCTCGCCGCCGCCGGCGCCTACGCCGCGCTCTACCAGACGCAATTCGCCGCCGCCGTGGCCTAATGGTTTTCGGGTGCCGCGCTCAGAAAACCGGCTTCCACGCTGGAATTGAATTACTGCGCCTTGGCCTCGTCCATGAGCAGTCGGATGAAGTTGGTGGCGAGGCTCGGTGAAGCCGCAGTCGCTGATGCTGCTTCGGACCCTCACGACGACAGCGAAAGTAAGCGGATGCTTACATTAAGGTATCATTGGTTGTTACGGGTTGATGTCGTGCGCCAGGCCGTGCGTCAACTCTGAGTCCGAGAGATAGCGATACCAGGATTCCAGGAATGAAGACGATTGGACGATACCCGCTCGTGGTGGCGTGCGCCGTTACGATCACCCTCACGCCTCTGGTCGCGGCCGCGCAGGCGTCGCGCACGCCCTGGGGTGACCCCGACCTAGGGGGCCTCTTTGACTACAGCAGCGTTACGCCGATGCAGCGCCCGCAGGACCTTGCCGACCAGGAGTTTCTGACCGAGGAACAGGCAGCGGCGCTCGAGCAGGCGGCGGTGGACCGCGACCGTGCAGCCCTCGAGGCGCCGGTGCAGCGCTCGGAGGCTGGTGACTTCGCTGGCGCCAATGGCCACGCCTGGCAGTGGGGCCTCGAATTTGGCACGAAAGTGGTGGCCGACCGGCGGACCTCCCGGATCATCGACCCACCGAACGGGCGGTATCCAGAAACCACCGAGGCCGCCAAGGCGGATCAGGCGCGCCGTCGAGGCTTTGGGGCCATCCTCCCCGCCGACGACTACTTCGACCTGGGACAGGGCGACCGGTGCCAGGCGTTGCACGGCCTCCCGTTGTCGCCGCTCCCCTACAACAATCTGGTGCATTTGTTCCAGACCGAGGACTACTTCGTCATCTACGCCGAGGCGTTCCGTACCTGGCGCATCGCGCCAATCTCAGACCGACCCCATGGCACGCTCAGACAGCGCACCGGCGACCTGCGTGCGCACTGGGACGGCGACACGCTCGTCGTTGAATCGACTTTGGTCTCGCACCGACTGCAGCAACTATCGGGCTCCGGAGAGGGGCTCCGAACACTGACCGAGCGCTTCACCCGAGAGAGCGAAGACCTCGTCCGGTACGAGTACAGCGTGGACGACCCGACGCGGTGGACCAAGCCATGGACCGCGGCGATTTCTCTGCGACAGACCGTGGGCCCGCTGTTCGAGGTAGCCTGCCACGAGGGCAACTACGCCGTGCCGAACATCCTGCGTGGGGCGCGCGCCCAGGATGGTACGCCGGACGAGCCGCCGGACGAGCCGGGCATCATCTGCTGGGACTGCGAAGCGCGGTAACGTCTTCTTTCGAGCCTGGGCACGACGCCTTCGGATGGGTCGCAGGATGGGTTCTTCCGTTAACTGGAGTGTCTAATCCGGCCTATCGTCTTGACCGTCCCGTTCTGAGTGCAACTCGCGATCAGTCTTTTGCCTCTTTCTCTGCTCGAGCTTCGATGGATCTCTGACCACGAAGCGCGCCTACCATGCTGTAGTTCCCTTCATGGCACGCGTACTCATAAATATGGTCACTCTCTTCCAGGATGAATGAGAACTCACCGCGCCAGGACTCCGTGTAGTACTTGGGATCATCAACTGAATACTGATAGTTCAGCTCGGTCTCCGACGTTCGTGTGAAACGCTCGGTCACGCGAGCTTCACTGCTGATGAGCATGGGACGACCGGTCGAGGCACGCTCCGGATGAGCATCGCTGAAATGAGTGGTTTCTACCACCAGGGTGTCACCCTCCCAATGTCCCACGGAGTATCCCTCAAAACCTCTGATGACATCTGGGCGACTCTTCCCGTCCATGTGAATGACGCGTAGCGCTGCAACTTCCTCGCTTACGATCGCGATCGTATCAGTGGTCTGAACAATGCCATGGAACAGCTGGTACATAAACGCGCGCATGGGAGGAGACCCCCAGGCCTCTGTGCAGCGCTCCACGCCAGGTCTCTGCTCGGGGCCGTCATATCCAACGCCCTCGAAGTAAACATGGGCAGACCTTTGAGCACCGAGTTCGTTGTACGGCAACACTCCATTGTCCGGGTAGACGATGACGGAGCTACGAGACTCACCATTGACCGCGGCCAAAACCGGCGGCCCGAGCCTGTCAATGTCAGGATCGGCATTGCCCTCCAAACTACCAGCCACCGCTTGGGCGAATCCAGCCGCCTGCTCAGGTAACAGTACGAGAGGAAGGCCTTCTGGGCGTTCTAGGGAGGTATGGAATCTGGTACTCCAGACACCTTGAAAGTCAGGGTGGCCGTCCTCTGTTCTCGGTGCTCTGTAAGTGTCATCAGTGTCCGATGACTGAGCAAAGCTCAAGCTACCGACAAAGCAGGCGATGAGCGTTGTTGCAAAGATACGAATAAACACGATTTTGACTTTCCTCAACAACCGAACGTCTAGTTCGTGAAAAGCTTGGCTCCTCAGGCTGACACCCTGGGGCCCGCTGTTCGAGGTAGCCTGCCACGAGGGCAACTACGCCGTGCCGAACATCCTGCGCGGGGCGCGCGCCCAGGATGGTACGCCGGACGAGCCGCCGGACGAGCCGGGCATCATCTGCTGGGACTGCGAAGCGCGGTAACGTCTTCTTTCGAGCCTGGGCACGACGCCTACGGTGCGGTCTGACGGACAACCTCGACGACGTTGCCAGAGGGGTCATCGGCCAGGAACATCCCGGCGCTGCGCTCCCGGACCCGAAGACCACCGGCCTTGACCCGTTCGAGGATGGCATCGAACTCGGTCGAGTAGATGGCCACCACCGGGTTCTCGCTCTTGGGCTGCGGCCCGGCGCCCTTCGGCTCGAACAGGGCGACGAACATCCCTTGCCCGACGTCCATGAACACCTCGTCGAAGGTGTCGGTCTCGATCCGCTGCCCCGGCTCGGCCCCGAAGATCCCCACGAAGAACTCCTCGGCGTCCGCGCGGTCCTCGACGATGAGCCTGGCACCACCCACCGCGGGCGGCCCGTCACGCTCCACTAACTCGATGGCGTTGCCGCTCGGGTCACGCACGATGGCGAGCCGGACCCCGCCGGTCGCCTCGCCGGAGAACACCTCGAACGGCTGCCCCGCCGCCTCGAACCGCCTGGCCACCGCGTCCAGATCGGGTAGGAAGACGACCGAGACCGGATGGGGGCTTTTCGCCACCGATTCCTTCTCGGTATAGGCCAGCAGCCCCATCCGACCGTTCTCGGTCCACCCCATGAAGGGCTCCACGAGCCGCCCCTCCGCAACGAAACGACGAAGCTCCGGCATGCCCACCAGGTCCTCGTAGAACGTCTTGCTGGTGCTGACGTCGTCGATAGTGAACTTCGTCGTGGTGACGGTGTGGGGAGACGTCGCGTTCTGTGCCGTGGCTGCAGACGAGACCGCGAGAACGAGAGCGCATGAGAGCAACAGTGGCGTGCCATGTCGTGATGTCATCGACTCCTCCAGCTGTTGTGACGCACGGTTCCAGCCGCGCGATGAGCGAACCGTGTTGTGGCGCGCGGCGTCAGCCATGCGACCGCAAGCCCGAAGGCGTGCCCCCACAGAATACAACGACGCGACGTCGGCCCGCATGGGATGCCCCGCCCGGACCCCAGGCTACGGCGCCGCCTGACGCACCACTTCGACCACGTTCCCCGAGGGGTCGGTCGCAAGGAACATGCCCTGCCCGAACTCCCGAAGGCGCAGACCTTCGGTCTTAACCCGCTCCCGCACGGCGTCGAAGTCGGTCGAGTAGATCGCGACCACCGGCTCCTCACTCCGGGGGAATGTCGCCTGAGCCTCGTCCTTCGGTTCGTAGAGAGCCACGAACATCCCGCCGCCGAAGTCAAAGAAGACCTCGTCGAAGGTATCGGTCTGGATCCGCCGTCCCGGCTCGACGCCGAAGAGGCGCACGAAGAACTCTTCGCTCGCCACCCGGTCGTCGACGATGAGCCTGGCACCTGCTACCCGGGGTGGTCCGTCCTGCTCCACCAGTTCGATGGCGTTTCCGCTGGGGTCGCGGGCGATCGCGATGCGCACCCCGCCGGTGGCGTCGCCCGAGAACTCCCGGATCGGCTGGTTGGCCGCCTCAAATCGGCCGAGCACGGGGTCGAGGTCTGGGACCGTAAGCACGGAGACCGGAAGCGAAGTCTTCTCGATGGTCTCCGGGTCCGCGAAGGCCAGGAGCCCCATCCGTCCGCCCTCCTCGTCGAACGCCATGAACGGCTCGACCAACCCGGCGGCCTCGAAGCGGTTCACCTCCCTCAGGCCGATCAGCTCGTAGAACGCCTTGCTGGTCTCGACGTCGGTGATGGTGAACTTGGTGGTCCGTACCTCGTGCGGCGACGTCCTCGACTGGGCCGTGGCCGTGGACGAGACCGCGAGGGCGACGGCGACAAGGCGCATGGCTGGTCTAGGCAATTGAGCTGTCATCTGGTCTCCCGCATGGTGAGTCGTGAAGCCGGCCTGCGGGCCAAGGCTGAAACCTGGCCCCACAGAAACCGAGTCAGCGGCGTCGGAACAGATCGCTCTGCGCGACCTGATGAATGATCGATCGGACCGGGTGGCCTTCGACTCGTCCCGCGTCGACGATCGCTTCGACCGTGTCACGGTCCACGAACTCGACGTCGGCCCCAGTCGAAAAGACCAACAGCTGCGCCGTGAGGTGACGGGCTACCTGATCAAGCTCACGGCTGAGCAGCTGCTTGTACTCCGCAATCCCGGAAAAGGCGTCGCCCTTCGGCGTAACGCCGCTGGTGTCCACCGGTGGCCCATCGGTATACGGACCAGGCGAGTCGAGTCCGTCGACATTCGGCGTGCCACCCGACACCCGGTAATGGGTGCGGAAGCCACCAATCGGGTCGAACGCTTCGAGCGCGAACCCGGGAGGGTCAATCTTTCGATGACAGCTGGCACAGACCGCATTGGTGCGGTGGGCGTCCAGCTGCTCGCGAATCGTCGTCGTCCCCCGGGTGTCCGGTTCCAGTCCCGCGACCCCGGGTGGTGGTGGTGGTGGCTCCTGCCCCAGCAGCTGGGTCAGCACAAAGTTCCCCCGCGGGACCGGCGAGGTCGTCGTCCCGTTCGCAGTAACCTTGAGAATGCTCGCCTGCGTCAGTAGACCGCCACGCGGGCTCTCGGCTGGCAGCGACACCCGGCGCATCTCTTGTCCCTCGACACCAGCCACCCCATAGTGCTCTGCGAGTCGACGGTTCAGAAACGCGAAGTCGGTATCGATCAAGCTTCCCACGCTCTCGTTACGCGCGATCAACTCCGTGAGAAAGAGTTCCGTCTCCCGCTCCATCGCCTGTCCCAAGCGGTCGTCATATTCCGGATAGAGTCGCGGGTCTGGCGCCGTTTCCCGTAGCTCATACAGCCGGAACGACTGCCCTACGAAGTCCTTCACAAAACGTTGGGTCCGAGGGTCGTCGAGCATTCGCTCGACCTCGGCCGCCAGGACTCCTGCATCAAATAGCCGGCCTGCTTCAGCGTGGGCCAGCAGGGCATCATCCGGCATGCTCCGCCACAGGAAATACGAGAGGCGCGTCGCTAGAGCAAAGGTGTCGAGTTCACCTGATGTGCCGGCCTGGTAGAGGAACGGCGGCGCGCTGAGGATGGCCCGCAGTGGCAGCCGTAACGCCTCGACGAACGGGCGGCCCTCCGCCAGCAACGGTTCGGCGAGACCGGCATACGCCTCAAGCTCGCCGGCCTCGAGCGGCCGACGAAACGCGCGGGTGGCAAACCGCTCGACGATCTCCACCACGTGCTCGTAGGGGGCCTTGGTGAGCACAACGTCGCCGTGCTCGTCGAAGCTCAGCCCGGTCAGTAGCGCCCGGGTGCTCGGCGGTGGCCATGTCTCGAGCAGGGGCCCCTCGATTGTCATCGTCCTGAGCGCGATGCCCTCTCCCTTGTAGTCCCTGAAGTTCCCGCGCGGTTCAAAATACCGCACAGGATCGTCACCTGGGAGGGCGTCAGCATCGGCCACTGCTGGGCTGACCGTATCGCCCGGACGCAGGAACGGCGTGAGCTCGACCGAGCGTGGCACGTCACCGACAAAGTCGAACGAACCAACCAAGTTGTCCAGCGCAAGGGCCCCGGAACCGCTCGCCAAGTAGACAGTCAGCGTCACCGGTGTGCTTGCCTGGTACGCATACGCGTTGATCGCGACGCGATACCGCCCCGGATACGGAACCGCGAACCCCTCGGACCGGCTGTGCATGAGAAACGTCGAGCTACTCTCGTGGAATGTTGCAAAGCCGTCGTCTAGCGGTTTGACGGCGCCGCAGCCCAAGTTTCGGCATGCCGCATTGCGAGCAAGACCACGGGACTTCACGTACTCAATCGTGAAGGACTCGACGGGCGGAGGAGGCCCGATTGCGATCGCCGCATCGAGCGCCTGGTCGGCGGCGGTGAGGTAGCTCTGCACGTGCAGCGGCGACATACTCTGGTGAGCCGCCACCGTATCGAAGCCTCCAGAGTCGGCCTCGGCCGGCAGCAACGTGGCTAACTCAGCTGCGACCGCCTCATCGATCTGGAGCAAATCCTGAATGGTGTACCCGTATTCCAGTCGCGTCAGCCGACGGAGCGGCGTGCGCTGGTCACCACGGTCGACCAAACTCGCCTCAACCAACGCCCGCTTCAGCGCGCCGAGCGCGGTCTCAACAACCGCCGGGTCCGGCTGCGGAGCAGTCGCCGGTGGCATCTCACCACGCTCCAGTCGCTCGTAGACCTGCTCCCACGCCTGAAACGTGTGGTGATCCGTGAGGTCAAAATCCAACCCGGCCAAGCTCAAGGGCGTGACCGTGCGCACGCCGTGGCACTGGACGCACGAGGCCTGGACCAGTGGGGCAACGTCGGCCTCAAATGACTGCGCTGAGGCTGTACCGGCTGCCGCGAGAGCGACGGCCGCGAGCAGGGACGGAGCAGATCTCGTTGTCAGCACCTTAGCTGCACCGTGCGCTACCCACAACGAGCACGCCCAGCGATACCACGCGAAGCCCGCGTGTCACTGCTGTTGGAAGAGGTCACTCTCGACGACCGCGTGAATCATCGACCTGACCGGGTGCCCTTCGTCTGCCCCCTGGGCAACAATCTGCTCCACCGCGTCACGATCGGCAAATTCGATCTCGGCGCCGGTGGCATAGGTCAGGAGTTGTGACGCGAGATGACGAGCGACCTGGTCCAGCTCCTCCTGCAGCAGGAGCTGCTTGTACTCCGCGATCCCCGAGAACGCATCGCCCGTCAGCGTGACGCCGCTGGCATCAACCGGCGGCCCCTCGGTAGGCGGGGCAGGCACCTCAAAGGCGCCGAAATTCTGCATGCCACCTGGCACCCGGTAATGGGTGCGGAACCCACCGATCGGGTCGAACGACTCCAAGGCGAATCCTGGCGGGTCGATCGCGCGGTGACAATTCGCACACACGGGACTACTGCGGTGGGCGTCCAATTGCTCTCTGATGGTGGTCGTTCCACGCGTGTCCGGCTCGACGGTACCGACCCCTGGTGGCGGCGGGGGCGCCGGCTGCCCCAGCAAGTTCGCCAACACGAAGTTGCCGCGTGGAATCGGCGAGGTCGTGGTCCCGTTCGAGGTGATCTTGAGGATACTGGCCTGCGTGAGCAGTCCCCCGCGCGGGCTGTCGGCGGGCAGCGTCACCTTGCGCATCTGCTGCCCTTCGACGTGTTCGATGTCATAGTGCTCCGCCAGTCGGCGATTTAAAAACGTAAAGTCGGCATCGATCAGACGCCCCACGCCATGATCGGCAGCAATCAACTCGGCCAGAAAGAGCTCGGTCTCTTGCGCAATCGCCTGCCCGAGCCGACCGTCGAACTCGGAATAGAGCTGGGGGTCCGGCGCGGTCGCTCCCAGTTCATAGAGTCGGAACGCCTGCCCCGCGAAGTCCTGGACGAACCGCTCGCTCCTGGCATCGTTGAGCATTCGGTCGACCTGTCCGGCCAGCACGGTCGAATCGGACAGACGGCCCGTACCGGCGAGGTCGAACAGTTCGGCGTCCGGCATGCTCCGCCACAGAAAATAGGAGAGCCGTGTGGCCAGTCCAAAGTCGTCCAGCGTCCCCGGGGCACCGGTGTGATACAGAAACGGCGGGGCGCTCAGAATGGCCCGGAGCGACACACGAACCGCCTCGAGAAACGGTCGCCCCTCATCCAACAACGGACGGGCCAAACTGGCATAGGCGTCGAGCTCACCACCATCGAGCGGCCGACGGAACGCACGCGCGGCGAATCGGTCCACGATGTCAACGACGTGTGCGTAAGGGTCTTTCGTCAGCCGGACCTCGCCGTGCTCGTCGAAGTCGACACCCGTGAGTAGTTCTCGGGTACTCGGCGGCGGCCACGTCTCCAGGAGCGGCCCTTCGATGGTCATCGACTTGAACGCAACGCCCTCCCCCGGGTAGTCCTTCATCCCCCCGTAGCCTTGCGACGGATCGCCCCCCAACGGACTAGCTTGCGCCACTTCAGCGCCACCAAGCTCGGCGACCGAGAGACCAATCAGGTCACCGGGACGCAGAAACGGTGTCACCTCGACGGTCCGTGGGGTGTCCCCCAGGAGGTCGTACGAGCCGATAAGTTGGTCCAGTGACGCCGCCACCCCGGACAACCGGCCTTGGTGCACGGTGAACGACACCGGCGAAGTCGCCTGATACGGATAGGCCTCCACGGCAACGCGATACCGACCTGGATACGGCACCACGAACCCTTGTGACAGGCTGTGAAACGTGTAGGTTGAACCGAAATCGAAGAACGCCACGACCGCATCGTCCAGTGGCTTGACAATGCCGAGGCCTAAGCCCTTCGCCTGGGCGATCCCCAAGAGCGCGGGAGACTTCCAGTAGTCCATCGTGCGCCGTTCGGTCGGGGGTCGTGGCCCGAACACGATGGCCGCATCGAGCGCCCGGTCGGCCGCTTCGAGGTAGCTCTGCACATGCAGCGGCGACATGCTTTGGTTCGCGGCCACGGTGTCGAAGCCACCAGAGTTGGCTTCGGCCGGTAGCCCTTGGGCCAGCTCGGCGCCAATCGCCTCGTCGAGGTGCAGGAGATCCGAGACGGTGTGTCCGTATTCCAGGCGGGTCAACCGACGGAGCGGTGTCCGCTGTTCGCCCCGAGTCGCCAGATTCGCGCTGACGAGCGCGCGTTTCAACGACGTGAGGGCCGTGTCGACCAGTGCCTGGTCGGGCCGGGGCGCGGACGCCGGTGGCATCTCTCCCTGCACCAGACGTTCGTAGACTGTTTCCCAGGCCTGGAACGTGTCGTGGTCGGCGAGGTTGAACCCCAGCGAGTCCAGGTTGAGCGGGGTGATGGTCCGAGCGCCGTGGCAGCGGACGCACGAGGCCTGGACCAACGGCGCCACGTCCGCCTCGAGAGATTGCGCGGCCGCGGTGGCGGCGGCCAGCACCAGAGGCACCGCCACGGTGGCACATCGTGTGGGGATCATCTTTCTCGTTCTCCCGACCTAATCCGTCGGTCCGGTTGCCGCGTCCGTGGTCAGCTCCAGGTGAGCGTGCCGCTGCTCTGCCCGAACTGGTCGGTTTCCACCCCCAGATTCTGGAGCATGGTCACATACAGATTGCAGAGCGGGGCGTTGCCACCTTCGTGCACGATGTGCTGCCCATGTGAGAAGCCGCCGCCGGCCACCAGAATCGGCAGGTCGGTCGACGTGTGCGCGTTGGCGTTGCCGAGGTTGCTCCCGAACAACACGGTGGTCTGGTCGAGTAGCGGTCCATTGGCGTCGCTCTTGGCGCCGAGATCAGTCAACAGGCCCCCGAATGCTTCCACGAGCTGGTGCTCAACCCTCTTGAGCTGTTCGATTTTCGCGTCGTCCTGCCCATGGTGCGACAGGCTGTGCTGGTCGGAGGTCACCCCCTGGACGTTCGGCACCACGCCGTGGTCCTGAATCATCAGGCTGACCACCCGCGACGAGTCCGTTTCGAAGATCAACGGAATGAGGCTAAACATCGCCTTGACCCGGGCCACGAGATCGGCCGGGTTCGGAATCTCCTCAGGCCGCGCCATGTCCACGACCGGCTTCGGACGCTGCTGCCAGGCCTTGACCTCACCCAGGTTCTCCTCGGCGGTGCGAACCGCTTCGAAGTAGGCGTCCAGGGTCCGCTGGTCCGTCGCGCTGACGCGGCGGCGAAGCGCGGTGGTTTGCGTCTTGAGCCGGTCCAGGATGCTGCCACCGTCGTCGAGGCTTTGCGCCTCGCGCTCAACTTCCTCCGGCGTGCCCTGCAGAAACAGCTTCCGAAACACCTCGGCCGGGCTCGTCTCGGCCGGCACCATGGCACCGCTGGTCGTGAACGACTGACTCTGCGCGGTCAGCGTGCCCAGGCTCACCGACGGGAACCGCGTCACATACCCCAGATGGTTGGCGGCCACCTGGTCGATGGAGATGGTGTTCCGGAACCCGTCGAGCCCTGGTCGTCGGGCCGAGGTGAGAAACGTGATCTCCGAGTTGTGGGGCTGCCGGCCGCTCTGCTCCTCGTGCGCGTATCCCGAGAACAGTGTGTAATGGTCCCGGTGCGCATCGATCAGCGACAGATACTCGGTGGCCTCGTAGCCGGCGCCGGCCATCTTCGGGAACCAGGAGTCCGAGTAGAGTCCGAGCGTGTTGCAGATGTTCAGCATCCGCTTCGGCGACGCCGCGGCCGCCCGTGCCAGCGCCGGGTGCATCGACTCGAGCATCGGCAGCGCCAGCGCCACACCGGAGGCGCGCAGGAACGTACGTCGGTCAACAGGAATGGTCA
>Ga0310121_10005001_pt1 | contig 11496 bp, 13 predicted proteins | sample CB27_Tmax_986_MG_FD_203504 | JGI IMG/M metagenome (GOLD analysis project Ga0310121, IMG submission 203504) | Marine microbial communities from Western Arctic Ocean, Canada - CB27_Tmax_986 | ecosystem: Environmental > Aquatic > Marine > Oceanic | place: Canada: Western Arctic Ocean | collected...
TAGCGAAGCGGTCCAGCAGGTTCGTGCGTGGCACGCGCACGCGGGTGAAGCGGATGAGTCCGTTGTCCACCCCTTCCAGTCCCACCTTCGCGCCCCGGTCCTCGATCTCGACTCCGGGCAGGATGTCACCTTCCGGGCTCCGAATCGGAACCAGCAGCGCGTGTACTCCGTGGTCCTCCCCTCCCACCAGCAGGCGCGCGAACACCGTGGCCAAGCGGCCGTGCAGCGCAGCGTTGCCGATCCAATCCTTGCGCGCATCCTCATGCGGTGTGTCGATCACGAACTCACGCGCCTCGGCTTCGTAGCGCGCAACGGTCTCCAAATCGCGCACGTTCGAGCCGTGGCCGGTTTCGGTCATCGCGTAGCAGCCCGGCAGGCGGAGTGCCGCGACGTCTGCCAGGTACGCGCGATGGTGGCGTTCCGTCCCGAGCTGGAGGATGCTCCCGCCGAAGAGCCCGAACTGCACCCCGTACTTGACCAGAACGCTGCTGTCGCCGAGCGCGAGCGTCTCGAACGCCGCGAGGCCCGCACCTGGTTCGCCGCCGCCGCCGAGTTCCGTCGGGTATCCGAGCCCGCCCAGTCCTGCGTCGGCCAGAACGCGGATGGCGTCGAGTACCTTTTCCCGGTAGAGGGGGCGAGGAAGGTCCGGCGAAAAGGCGAACGCCTCGTCGGCCAGGAAGGCGAGCACGGTCTGACGCACGTCGGCGTGGGGACGTTGCAGGAAGGCCGCCAGCCCGTCGATCCCGGGGTGGTCCGCGTGCTTGGTGAGTGCCGACGTCGGCGTCCTTGACGCCGGCTCGCTGAGCAGTCGTCGCACCGCTTCTCGCGGGACGGTTCCGAGTTCCCGCTCCAGTTCCTCGAGGGAGTTGCGCGCTTCCCGACTGGTCCAGGTTCCCTCGCCCGCCACGGCGCGCGCGATTTCGAGTCCGAGCTCGGCCAGCGACCGCTGGCTGTCAGCGTCGGGGCCGGCCCCCAGCGAGCGCAGGCGGTCCCTGATCCCCATCAACGCGCGGGCGGAGGGGGGAAGGTCGGGATTCAACCAATCCGAAAGGGCGCCGCGCGCGTCCTCGTCGAGCCAGCTCTGCGAGGCGACCCGGTCGCGGATCGCCTCGAACTCCGCCGCCGAGAGCACCCCATCCGACCAGGCCACGTACACCAGTGGCAGGAACGGGAGCAGCTCAGGCATGTCTTCGGGCCAGTCGTCCAACGGTGCGGAGCGAGGCATCTGGGGCAGCCTGAGGGATGGTGGTGGGGCGGCTCTGTACCGGAGTGCCGCCCGGCGGTTCCGTAGCGGGGCTTGACCCTAACACGGCCCCGCAGCACCATCTGTGCTCCCCGGTGCCTGAACCCGGACCCCTCAACGAGGATGCCTTTTCCCATGGCCGCACCCCTGGTCGGCGTGATCATGGGCTCCCGCTCGGACTGGGAGACGATGCGCCACGCCGTCGAGACGCTGGAAGCGCTTGCGGTGCCCCACGAAGCGAAGGTGGTTTCAGCCCATCGTACCCCCGACCTGCTCTTCGAGTACGCGGCGGGAGCCGAGGAGAGGGGGATCCAGGTGATCGTGGCGGGGGCTGGGGGAGCAGCTCACCTTCCCGGAATGGTGGCCTCCAAGACCATGCTTCCGGTGCTCGGCGTCCCGATCGAATCGAAGGCACTCAAGGGAATGGACTCCCTCCTGTCGATCGTGCAGATGCCGGGCGGCGTTCCCGTGGGGACGCTCGCGATCGGACCTGCGGGAGCGGTGAACGCCGCGCTCTTGGCTGCCTCGATCGTTGGCGCGACCCGCCCGGACGTGCGGGTCGCGCTGCGCCAGTGGCGTGAGGAGCGCACCCGCGCGGTGCTGGACGATCCCGATCCACGGGTGGAGCGGAAGTGACTTGAACGTCGGCGTGTTGGGCGGCGGCCAGCTCGGTCGTATGCTCGCTCTGGCCGGCGTTCCAATGGGTCTGCGTTTTCGCTTTCTCGAGCCGCAGCACCCGGCGCCCGTGGACGGCATCGGCACAGTCGTGCGCGCCGGCTATGACGACGAGGACGCGGTCCGGCGCTTCGCCGACGGCCTCGACGTGGTCACCTACGAGTTCGAGAACGTTCCCGATTCCACCGCCCGGCTGCTAGAGGGCCTCCTCCCCGTTCGCCCTTCGGCGAGCGCGCTGAGCGTGGCGCAGGACCGACTGGCGGAGAAGCGGGCTTTCGAGAGGCTGGCCATACCTACCGCAGGATACGACGCGGTCGAGTCGCGGAATGGGCTGGACGAGGCTATCGGGCGGGTGGGTGTGCCCGCAGTGCTCAAGACCCGTTGCTTCGGCTACGACGGTAGAGGCCAGACGGTGATAGACGGCCCCGCCGGGGCGGACGCGGCGTGGGAAGCCCTCTCCGGTAACCCGCTTCTGCTCGAGCGTTTCGTGGATTTTTCCCGCGAACTCTCGATCATCGGAGTGCGTGGCCACGACGGGGAGATAGCGTTCTATCCGCTCGTTGAAAACGAGCACCGGGGGGGCATCCTATATCGGACTCACGCGCCGGCGCCGGTCAGCACGGCCCTGCAGACCCTGGCCGAACAGTACTTGCGTTCCCTGCTCGAGGAGATGCAGTACGTGGGCGTCCTCGCCTTGGAGTTATTCCAACGCGGCGACGAGTTGCTAGCCAACGAGATGGCTCCCCGTGTCCATAACTCCGGCCACTGGACCCAGGACGGCGCGCGCACGAGCCAGTTCGAGAACCACCTGCGGGCGGTGTGTGGTTTTTCGCTCGGATCGTGCGATCCCCACGGGCACGCGGGGATGCTTAACTTGATCGGCCAGGTCCCGCCCACAGACGGCGTCTTGGCGATCCCTGGCGCCCGGCTCCACCTGTACGGCAAGAGCCCACGTCCCGGTCGCAAGCTCGGCCACGTCAACGCGGTAGGGAAGGACCCGGATGACGTGGTGGCGACGCTCGATCGGGTGGAAGGGCTGCTTACAGCCGGGTAGGAGGGGGCCTGCGTAGGTAGCCCTTTCCACGGGGTGGTGACAGCTCTATCGTGACCGAATGAACCGCCGCCCCGGATGCAGCCCAGGGCGACGCTCTTTCCCCTAAGGGTCTCTTCGCCATGCTGGATGAAATCCGCAGCCGTATCGAGGCGGAGATCGCGCATCTCACGAACGAGCTCACCGTGGTGCTACCCAAGGCGATCAAGACCGCAGTGGAGCACGGTGACCTGCGCGAGAACGCCGACTACAAGTCAGCCTTGGAGAGGCAGCAGTTCGTCCAGGCGCGCCTCGGGCAGTTGACCGAGCGCATGGGAGAGCTGTCCAAGATCGATCCTGACGCGATGCCCCATGACCGGGTCGGCTTCGGCTCGCGAGTGAAGCTCTACGACGTCGTCATGGCTGAGGAGGTCAGCTTCACCGTCGTGGCGGGTGACTTCATGGACCTCGATGCGGGGCAGGTTTCGCTCGCTTCCCCGATCGGTCGGGGTCTGCTCGGTGCCCGCGAGGGAGAGGAGGTGGTGGTTCATCTTCCCGTGGGCGAGCGCCGCTTCAAGGTGCTCGAGTTGCTCACCCTCTCTCAGCAACTGGGGGTGTCGGGAGAAAAGTAATGGGCCATATCCTCATCATCGATGACGAAAGCTCCGTGCGCGGCACGATGAGGAAGATCCTGGAGCGGGAAGGCCATGAGGTGCGCGAGGCCGAGGACGGGGCGGTCGGGCTCAAGTTGTCCCGCGAAGCTCCGCCGGACGTGGTCGTGACGGACCTGCTGATGCCGGAGAAGGACGGGATCGAGACGATCATGGAGCTCCGAGCGGAGTTCCCGGATGTCAGGGTCCTCGCCGTGTCGGGGGGAGATACGGGCTCGGTTGGGGGGCGTCTGCTCGACGCCCAGGCCCTGGGCGCGGATGGCTCGCTGGCCAAGCCCTTCACGGTGGATCAATTCAGGAGTGCGGTCGCGGTGCTGCTCCGGTAACGGGGGCGTCAGCGCTCGAGAAAGGACATCGCGTCCCTGATTTCCTCAGGCGCTATCCAATGTCCGATCTCGTAATTTTTCGTTTCCAGGTCCGCTCCCGCTTCTAGGAGGCGCTGCCTCCCTTTCTTGGCCATGGCCAGAGGAATGCTGGGGTCACGGGTGCCGTGGCCCCAGAACCCCCGCACGCCTGCGGCGGTCTTACCTTGAGCCAGCGCCGGCGGTGAGGCGATCAGGAAGCCGCTGAATACGAGCACGTCGCTCACCCGCCCGGGGTTCGCGAGCACCCAGGCCAAGCTGGGTAGTGGCACCCTGTGAGAAGCCCCCGAGAACCACCCGGCCCGGTTGGAGGCCGAGCTGTGCGGGCAAATCGTCGATGAAGCCGGTGAGCTCGTCCAGGCCCTTTTCCAGAGAGGTAGGGTCGACCTGGTCTTCTGCTACGTATTGATACCAAGCCCAGCCGGGACCGTAGCCCTACCGATGGCCCGGATGCGGAGCTTGGGGGGTGACCAGACCCCAGCCCGCTGGAATGTGCGGGCGCAGCGCCTGCAAGTCGCCCCGATGCGAGCCCCGTCCGTGGAAAAGGAGAAGCACGGGGAGGCCGTCGCGCGCATCGTCGGGAAGATATCGGTTGAAGACGAGCAGCGGAGCAGTATGGCTCACCGCAGGGTTGTTCGGAAGCGGTGCGGCGGCACCTGCGACGCTCTTGGGGGTTCGACCGCATCCCTAATGACGGAGCGATAGCCATGGTCCGTGTGCCCTCGAACATGGCGCCTCTCGGCACGGAAGCGCCCCCCTTCTCGCTGGTCGACGTGCGGACCGGGCGTTCGGTCTCACGCGACGACTTCCGGGACCGGACTGGCCTTCTGGTGATGTTCATCTGCAACCACTGTCCCTTCGTGAAGCTGATGAACGGCGCGCTCGCCGAATTCGGCCAGGAGTACGAGAAGCGTGGGCTCGGTATCGTCGCGATCTCGAGCAACGATCCAGTCGCCCACCCGGACGATGGGCTCGAGAAGATGAAGGACGAGGCGGAAACGGTCGGGTACACTTTTCCCTACTGCTTCGACGCTACGCAGGAGGTAGCGAAGGCGTACCAGGCCGCGTGCACCCCCGACTTCTTTCTCTTCGACGGGACGCTGCGTTTGGCCTACCGCGGTCAATTCGATGCGAGCCGGCCGGGCAATGGGATCCTTCCCACCGGTGAGGATCTACGCGCCGCGGCCGACGCGGTGCTCGCGGGACTAGAGCCGGCGCCCGACCAGACGCCCAGCGTGGGCTGCAATATCAAGTGGAAGCCGGGGAACCAGCCCGCTTGGCTCACGCAGCTGTAGCCTAAAAGAGGAACGCCACCGGGGTTCGAAACCCCGGTGGCGTTCGGTTCGTTCGACTGTCCGGGACCCGGCGCGATGGCCGCATCCGGCGGGGACAGTGCCGATCGTTGGATCGGCTACCAGCTCACTCCAAAAGCGAGTGGCTAGCGGCCGAAGCGGAGATCGCTTGCCCTTGCCGGGCTGGACAGCCTGCTACATGGACTAGACAAGGGATCACCTCCTTTTTGCGGGTTCGACATAGGGCGGAAATACCGGCGGGATCAGCTCCCGCAGGCTCCCTGGGGAGCCCGCAAGCAAGATAACGATTCGCCGGGTCGCCTCAAGGTTTTTGCTCACGCCTGCGGCAGCAGCTCGGCTCGCGCCACGCCGACGGAGCGCTCCTCGCTCCACAGCACCGCCCACTTCCACACCGCTCCAGGCGGTACCCGGAACGTCCAACGCTGAGGTCCGGCGGTGCCCGTGAGTTCACCCACCTTGATCGCCTGCGACAGGTCCGGGGTGTTGCTGAGGAAGATCGACACTCTCGGGATGGCGGGGATGGAGAAGTCGGAACTCAAGGAGAGCGCGGCCATGCCAGCTGTGTCGAGGATGTACTCGGCTCGGCCAGTGGGGGTGATGTTGATGATGGGTTCGAAGGCGCCCGCCGCGACGTAGATCGGAACTCCGGGCTCGCCCGACTCCTCGACCTGAGGAGGCAGAACGGGATCCTGGCAGGCTGCCAGGAGTGAGAGGGCCAGCAGTGCGGGGAAGCTACGGAGAGCGCTCACGTTGTCCGCCAGGCCCAACGGACCAGCCTTGTGCACACCACCAGTGCCACCCCGATCCAGAGCATGCCCCAGAAGACAGTAGGGATCCCCGTGGCCTCCGCGAGCATAGCCGCGTCGGAAGGTAGGTACGGGCGGTCCAATACGTCGGACTTGATGTCGAGCACCGCGTACAGGCAGCTGGTCATGCCCAGGACCAGCACGAGGCGCCGGTTCCAGAGGTCCGGGAGGTACCACGTGGAGACCAGCAGCGCGAGACCGAAAACGGCCCCGAACACGATGCCGAAATCGTTGCGGACATAGAGCGCGGTGAGTGCGAGCACGAGCAGTCCCGCCACCCCGGTGACCAGGCCGGCGGGCACCTTCTTCCAGCGGGCTGCTGCCACCAATGCGGTGCCCCACAGGAGGCTTCCCAGGTATCCCGCCGAGAGGGCCACGAACGCGCTCCCGCCTGTCCCCCAGGTCGCGCCGCCCTGGCGGGGGTCCAGCACGATGCGGTCGACCGACCCGCCGGTCGCCCAGATGGCAAGGGCGTGGGACAGCTCGTGCAGGAGGACGACGAAGATCTTGAGGGGATAGACCAGGGGGGTGTACCAGAACGTCCAGAGGAGGGAAAAGTACACCGTGAAGCCGCCCACGAACATCAGCCGGCGTCGGGTCCGGGCCCTCACGTACGGGCCTCCCTCGGGTGAGACCTCATGTGCATGGGCTGAAGGTACCCGCCTGGGTGCTCGACCGCGCCCGTGGACACAAGGCTCGCGCGGGGACTCGAGTCATTGCTACCTTTCTTGTCCCCCCCCCCTTCCTCTGGACGACCAGGGATCCGTCCGTGCTCCGGAAGGAAGTCTACTTCGCACTGAATCTGTTGGCCGACGCTCTCCCCTCCCAGGGGTTGGCGTTCTATGTGCGCCGAGCTACCACCGACGGGGCGTTCCTCCGGCTGGCTGGAGACACCGATAGTGTCACCGGCTGGACGGTAGAGGAGTGGACGGCCCGCGGGGGTACCTGGCGAGCCCAGGTCCATCCCGACGACATAGAGCGGGTAGAGACTGCCCTCCAGAACCTGGACGAGGCGGACGAGCGGTGCTTGGAAAATCGCTTTCTCGGTCGCGACGGAGGCGAGCGCTGGGTTATGGACAGCATGCGCGCGATCCCAGGTGCTCCCGGAGGGCCCTGGGAAGTGGTTGGGGTGCTCCGAGACGCTGCACTCGAGCGATCGCTGCGATCGCAGGTGGCTGCCATGGAGGACCGCACCTGGGAGTCCCAGCGCATGGAGTCCCTGGGCTCGCTGTCCGGTGGGGTGGCCCACGACTTCGACAACCTGCTGACCACGATCCTCACCGCCATTCAGACGCTCGAGCAGGATGGCGCGACGCAGAGCCCGGCGACGCGCCGGAACCTCAGGACGGTCCGGGAGGCCGCCGAGCGCGGTGCGGGGATGGTTGGCCAGATCCTCCGCTTCGCCGCCCGGCGCGAGCAGGCTATCGCGCCGGTGGACGTGAACCAGATCGTGAGCGACCTGGAGGGGATCCTGCGTCGCATGCTAGGGCCCGAGATCCGGCTTGCGCTGCAGTTGGGCGGCGACCTGCCCGCGATCCTCTCCGACCCCGCTCAGCTCGAGCAGATGATCCTGAATCTCGCGGCGAACGCTCGTGAGGCGATGCCTGAAGGTGGCGAGGTACGGGTACGCACCGAACGCTGCGTCCTCACCGAATCCAAGCTGCCCGACGAGGGTGACCCCCTTCTTCCTGGGGAATACGTGTGCATCACCGTGGGTGACAGCGGTACCGGTGTCGCAGACGACGTGCGCGGCCGGATGTTCGAGCCCTTCTTCACGACCAAGGCCGATGGAGAAGCGGGCTTGGGTTTGGGGCTTGCCACCGTGCTGCGGGTGGTGCGTGCGCACGGTGGCGGAATCGTCCTGGACAAGAGCTCGGTCCCGGGCGCCGCGTTTCATGTCCATTTCCCCGTACGCCAGGCTTACGCACACGAGGCGGCGCCCGAGGTCGCCGCTGCCGCACTGCCAGCGCCGAGGTCGGGTGTCCGCGTGCTGGCCGTTGGGGGGGATCCGTCCCTGAGGGAGCTGATGAAGCGTGCCCTCGACCAGCAAGGGCACGCGATCGCGGCCGTAGGAACGGCGGCGGAGGCTTTGCGCGCGTTCGACAGCGCGCGGCCGCCCTTCGACGTGGTGATCATCGATATGGTGCTCCCAGACCGCCTTGGTCCCTCCCTCACGCAGGCGCTCCGCCGCCGCCGCCCGTCCGTCGGCCTCGTGTACGCGTCCGCATACGGAGAGTACACGGGCGTAGATCGCGACCCCGGAGGCTTTCTCTCAAAGCCCTTCACCCCAGCCGAGCTCGGAGACGCCCTCTAGGGCGCTTTGTCGCTCGTCACTCCACGGGTCGCGCGCAGCCGCGTGCTTCCGGCTGAGGAGGATCGCGCGTAGGGGGTCGCGGGGCTTCGGGCGCCTTGGTAGCTTCGCGGCATGACAGAGCCCGATCCACAGACCCGTTCTATCCATATCCAGGCCGACCGCTCGCCCCACAAGGAGCACGCGGTGCCTGTCTACCTCACGAGCAGCTTCGTCTTCGACGACGCCGAGGAGATGCGTGCGGCGTTCGCCGACGAGATCGAGCGGCCCATCTACAGTCGGTTCACGAACCCCAACGTCAGCGAATTCGTGGACCGGCTGTGCGCGATGGAGGGCGCGGAGGCTGGGTACGCCACGGCTTCGGGGATGGCGGCGGTGTTTGCGACGTTTGCTGCGCTCTGTGGGTCAGGGGACCACATCCTGTCCGGCCGGGCAGTGTTCGGCGCGACCCACACGCTGCTCACCAAGGTCCTGCCGCGCTTCGACATCGGCCATTCGTACGTGGACCTGGAGGACCTGGACTCGTGGGCAAGCAAGGTGACCAGTAAGACCAAGCTCATCTACGTCGAAACCCCGACCAACCCGGGGGCCGACGTATTCGATCTCGCCTGGCTGGGAGCGTTCGCTCGAGAGCACGGACTGATCCTAGTGGTGGACAACTGCTTCGCCACCCCTGTTATCCAGCGCCCGATCGAGTTCGGGGCACACCTGAGCCTTCACTCGGCTACCAAATACATCGACGGACAGGGGCGGGTGCTCGGAGGGGTAGTGGTAGGCGAGCAGAAACTGATCGACGAGATCTACACCTTCTGTAGGAGCACCGGCCCGGCGCTGTCCCCGTTCAACGCCTGGCTCTTGTCCCGGAGCCTGGAGACCCTCGAGGTCCGCATGCAGCGGCATTCCGAGAACGCGCTCGAGGTCGCCCGCTTCCTGGAAGCACGAGACGACGTGTCGGACGTGCGCTTCCCCCTGCTTCCCTCCCATCCTCGTTATGAGGTGGCGCGCAAGCAGATGCGTTGGGGCGGGGGCATCGTGGCGTTCACGGTCACGGGCGGAACCCGGCGCGGTCAGCTCTTCCTCGACGCTCTCCGCATGTGCTCGCTCACGGCCAACCTGGGCGACACCCGGTCGATAGTGACGCATCCGGACTCCACGACCCACGCCAAGATGACCGAGGAGGAACGGCTGGCTGTGGGCATCACCCCTGGTCTCGTGCGGGTGTCCGCCGGGCTCGAGGCAGCGGCGGACATCATTGCGGATCTCGAGCAGGCACTCGATGGGTCTCTCTGAGCGTGTGAGGGGTTAACCGTCCCTCGACACGAACCCCGAGTGAGTCCTTGAGCTTCTGGAACTCCTCAAGGACGACTCCTCGACATTCGTCCGTCGCAGCGTGGCCAACAATTTGAACGACCTCGGCAAGGTGCATCCGCAGCAGCTCGTTCGTACCTGTGCGGCTTGGCTCGATTCCGAGTCTGCCGCCCGTCGCGCGCTTGTCGAGCACGCGCTGAGGAGCGCGGTGAAGCGTCGTGACGTGAATGCTCTTCGGCTCCTCGGCTACGGGAAGAAGCCGTCGGTCGCCATCGAAAAGGTTCGATTCGAGCCTTCTCGGGTGGCGATCGGAGGGCGCGTCTCGATGACCTTCGTGGTACGGAGCAGGTCTCGGACGTCGCAGAGTCTCCTAGTCGACGTCGCCGTCCATTTCGTGAAGGCCAACGGTCGGGCGGTGCCGAAGGTTTTCAAGCTAAAGTAGGGTCAGCCTTCCACCGGGCGGTCGGCTGGAGCTTCAAAAGACCGTATCGATGGCAGTGCACGCTACCCGCACGCCGCGCCCCGGCACCCACCCCGTCGACATCGTTGTAAACGGCAGGGTCATACGCGCCGGCTCGTTCCAGTTGGTAGATGACGAAGATCTCTGACCTTTCGTCGCGACGGTGAGTACAGCAAGTTGCGCAACCGCCCTAGACGCCCGCTGGACGTTACCCGCTCCGAGGACGGCCACAGGTTGATCCGAATTATAGTGATTGGTGCGCTGCTCGGACTTCTCCCGGCGTCGATAGCCAAGAAGAAGGGATACCGATTCGGTACCTGGTGGCTCTACGGGTCGGTCCTTTTCTTTGTTGCCCTCCCCCACGCTCTCATGTTGAAGCTGAACCAGGTGGGAATCGAGGCACGGCAGCTGGATGAGGGCATGAAGAAATGCCCGAGCTGTGCAGAAATAGTTCGCGGCGAGGCAGTGAAGTGTCGCTTCTGCGGTTACGAGTGGGTTCCGATCGTCGCCTCTTGGACGATCGTTCAAGAGGAAGAGGACTCTTCCGAGCGTCGCACGGATCTCGAGTGAGTACGTCCGCACTCGCGGTATTCGTTCTCGTGTCCTTCTTGCTGCCCGTTCCAATTTTGTCCTGGCTCGATCGACCGCGCGACCGCCGGCAGCGGAAGTGAGATGTACGCTGGTCACTTTGCGGCTGGTTTAGCTCTCAAGGCCAAGGTCCCCGAGGCGCCGACGTCGGACCACCGTGTCACTTGTCGTCCCCGAGAGCAGACGTCGTGATCTCGATCACGTGACCATCGGGATCGTGGAAATAGATGGAGTGCGAAATCCCATGGTCCTGGAATTCGAACTCCAAGCCTCTCGCGGATAGCTCACGTTGGGCCGTAGCGAAGTTCTCAGCGTCAGCGCGAAACGCGAGATGACGCATCGCAAGAACGTCCCCGGTTGGTAGCGGCTTCGGGGCGGAGCCTTGGACTGGGAACACTACACGAATTCGCAGTCGTGGGCGTCAGCCAGCGAGCCGCTTCCTTCGATACGGGAGCCGAGGGCTGTGTTCGACCAGCTGTTCGGTGCCGGCGATTCTCCTGCGGACCGTGCTGCGCGGCTACGGACGAACCGGAGCCTGCTGGACTTCATCGCTACCGAGCTGGTGCAGCTGAAGCGGGAGCTGGGGGCGACGGATCGGCGGGCGCTGGACGAGTACACGACGCACATGCGGGAGCTGGAGCGCAGGATCCAGTTGGTCGAGGCGCAGAACAACAGTGGTGAGGAGCGTGAGATGCCGGAGGCGCCGTCGGGCGTTCCGGACAAGTGGCA
>Ga0310121_10005002_pt1 | contig 11495 bp, 19 predicted proteins | sample CB27_Tmax_986_MG_FD_203504 | JGI IMG/M metagenome (GOLD analysis project Ga0310121, IMG submission 203504) | Marine microbial communities from Western Arctic Ocean, Canada - CB27_Tmax_986 | ecosystem: Environmental > Aquatic > Marine > Oceanic | place: Canada: Western Arctic Ocean | collected...
TCGTCGGTGGTACAGATCGTCCATGGCGAACCATAGGTCACACAGGGGTTACTTTCTTACTAGAGAAAGGTGTTTTGCAAAATTATTGGCAACCATTTAACGAAATAGCTAGGTACTGGCCCTATCTTGAGGAGCGTTGCACAATTAATAAATTATGGAATACAGAAGTTGGATTGTTTGGGCCATTAGTTCCGTTGTCGTATCATTTGTGGGAAAATCATCCCTTCTACCCGGTAGACGATCTATGGGAAACTAATAAATAATTCGGACCAGTGAATAGAAATGAATATATATTAATTGGTGTATTACTATTAGCAGGAGCCGTTGCGTTTCCCTTCGTTAAGGATGTTTACTTAATTCAGTCTCTTGTATTAGTTATATGCTCTGGTCTTGGGATCAGTTAAAAAATTGCGTATCTTAAAGCGCATAAAAAGGAATAACTAAAATTTTATACCGAATAGGGAGTCATGTATGGCAAAAAGACGGAAACAACCTCAAACCGCACAAATTTTGGACTTTATTCCCTCTACCCCACCAAATAACTTGATTAACATTAGACCCCGAAATAATAAACAGAAAAGATATTTAAATTATTTAGCTAACCCAGTAATTAAGATTGTTTGTGCTACTGGACCAGCGGGCACGGGAAAAACCTTACTTGCGGTAACACAAGGGGTTAAAGATTTCCGCGCCCATTTTTATGAGAAAATTGTTATTACTCGACCTGCTGTGAGCGTTGATGAACAACATGGATTTTTACCAGGAACATTGAATGAAAAAATGGAACCTTGGATGAGACCAATAACTGATATTATGCTTGATTATATGAGTCAGCAGCAATTAGAATATTTTATTAAAAAACAAAAAATTGAAATTGTTCCCTTGGCTTATATGAGAGGTAGAACTTTTCATCATAGTTGGGTTATTGCTGATGAGATGCAAAATGCTACTACTGAACAAACTAAAATGCTTTTGACTCGATTTGGAGCAGGTTCTAAATTTGTGATTACCGGAGATTTAAACCAGTTTGATCGAGGATTCTCTCATAATGGGTTAGCCGATTTTATTTCTCGTTATGCTCAACAATCTCATCATACTTCTCAAATTGAACATGTTGAGTTTGAAGGGTGTGATATTGAGAGACACCCAATAGTTAAAGAAATTTTAGAACTCTATCAAGAAATATAATTTTACTTTAGTTGAAGGATTTACATAACTTTTAGTAATTTTTGATTTGCTCCTTTCTTAAAATTATTATATAATAATTTTAATAAATCAGTGAGAGGCCAATTAGTTTCTAGAGGGGATCACAGCTCCGCGCGGCCTCCACCATCACGCAGCGAAATGTGAACTGTTATACGGTAGCCAGTCCGACCCCCTGTAGAGAGCGAACTATAATAAAGAAAACTTTATTAAGTTTGCTCTAGCTCTCCATTATAATAGGAGAGAGCCAGTGGAGAGATTTTAATAAAATCTCGTGACTGGCCTTTTTATTCTTAGTAGAGAAATCTATTAGGCGTTGGGCCAGATATCATGTTAGATGGCGGGTTAGAGTTAACCCTAGGGATTCATAACTATATGAACATAATCCTTCCTGAAAAACTCACTTTATTCTTGCCAAGAAGTTAAATTCTTGCTATAATGAATATAGAAATTGAGGGAAACCTCAAGGTTGGAAAGATAACCGTGGGTTATCATCGTATTTAAGCGGTTATGCGCTGGGGCTTATTTACACTTTATTCTTGCTATGAAGTTATTTTTTAGCTATAATGAATATAGAAACTGAGGAAACAACCTCATTAAAAAATTCATCTGATTTCAAAATTTGAAATCTCATGGAAAGACTGACAATAACTATGCGCTCGTAGAGTGAGCGGTTGGCGGTTAGTCACTATGCAAGCGGGTGTGGGGCTGTGCACGGAATAAGAATTTTAACGGATTGTTTAAAAAGAATTCACTTTATTCTTGCCAAGAAGTTAAATTCTTGATATAATGAATATAGAAATTGAGGGAAACAACCTCATTAAAAAAATAGAGTTTATAAGAATAGGGATCATCCTCTGGGCTTAAACGTGTAGTTTGATATTTCGGTGTCAAGCCGAGCAGACAAGCAAAAGAGAAAACCAGTTAATGATCCAACGGAATCACGGAATGAGATTCACCCTGTTCTACTTATGGAAAGTGCGAACATATTGTCACGATACCCCGTAGTCAGTCGGGAGCCAAAAAAGCAATAGGCTGGCACATTAATAAGTGTCTATGTCATAAACGAAAGGGTCGGTTGCTTTGACTACAGACTGGGTTATCCCGTAGGTCAAAATTAGTTAAGAGATAACGATGAACTAATTTTTTATGTAGTTAAGCTCTCTAGCCCCTGCTGTTAGGGGCTACAGTAGGAATACATTGTAATTACAGACTGATGTATTCCCAGGTAGAGAGTTGGCAAGGTTCTAGTTGATATCCCGTCAGGGGTATAGCAAAAAGTAGAACCATTGTGTATAGCGGGTTTTGGGGGCTATGCACCTAATTATGAGAATAGGGATCATCCTCCCACACTAGCTAGTCCAACTAGTACCAGTGTTAAGAGCAAAAGGGGTTAATGATCCAAAGGTAACACGGAAAGCGTTACACCCTATTCTATTATTGGAGTTAGTTACGCCCATTTATAGACAGTGGCGATTCTATTGCTGATATTAAATACCTGACAATATCATTAGACTGCTTCGGCAGAGAGATAGATACGATTATAAAGGAGTCGCAATACTAACACCAGGAGCCATACGTGATGCTCTTTTTTTAGTCCCAATGGGATTTTAAGATGTTAAAAATTTCTTGCTTAATGCTTAAAATTTTTATATAATAAGAAATACATTGAGAAATGAGGACAAAGTTTGGCAAACCGATTGCGCTCTTTTGTCAGTAGCTAACCACTACTAACTCATTTCCTTCTAAGAACATAGGTATCGGGAATCCATCCTTCGCGGAGATTTGTATCCACGTCGTCAAAACAAGACGTTAAAACAGACTCAGTTGGTAGATTGAGTTAAAACTCCCTACCCCTCTGTTTTCTCTTACAACTTTTAAGAGGTAAAAGCAAAAGTTTAGCGTAGGAAAGGCGCCACACACCTGACCCCATCATATAAATGGGATCTTATCTGCAAGGTTAATGCAGATTCTGTTGATACCTCATGCGAGCGGTATTATTCCAAAATCTCGGATGGGAATCAAAATATAGAAGGGGTTGAGGGCACAGGTAGTCCAACACCCAAAAGAGGAGTGGTACTCTTCATACCTAGAATGCTACGTTCATTCGATATCCGAGGATAGATTGATTTCACCGTCAATCGCGGAAGTAACATTAGTCCGGTACAGGACAAGCTGGCAGATTGGGTCACACCAATTTGTTGTATAGGAGCGGGTTACTACGGATACTAGCGGGGTTGTGGGCTAGTTTCATAGGTGTTTTTCAGTTTTTGAATAAAAATGAAATAAATTTTCTTTTTTGTTGTTGACATCAAGGGGCAATTTTCGGATTGTCTCTTTTTTTTTACTTTGAGGGCAAGTATTTTAATTTTACACTTGCTCTCAAAGTATTTTTATTATATACTATAAACAGAAATTGAGGCACAAAACCGCTGTACATCAACTCAAGTTTATAAATATATTACCACTAGATTGAAGGCAGATTATTTGGTTCCTCAATAGTTCTACAGCGGAAAAGCTCTTGCTTTTCCGCTTTTTTTATGTTATTATTAAAAATAATTATAAAGAAAGGTAAAGAGATCATGGCTACTCCAGCCTTGAGACTTGCGATAAGTAATACAATACCGACTTTTACGTCTATTATTGAAGCAGACCCGCAAGATATTATATTTGATATGGATGGAACATTAGCCGATGTTTCTCATCGTAAACATTTTGTAGAAAATAAACCCAAGAATTGGGAGTCTTTTTACAAAGCGATGATTAATGATAAACCAAATAGTCCTGTAATAATGATAGCGCGGTTACTAAAAGAGGCTGGGCATCGTATTCTTATTGCTACAGGACGACCCAGTCGATATCAAATTCCTACCATACGTTTTTTGGATACTGTTGGTGTTTCTTATGACGAAATTTATTTACGTAATGACAACGATTATCGTCCTGATACTGTGGTTAAAGAATATATGTTACGAAAAATGAGAAATGACGGATACCGTCCAACAATTGCGTTTGATGATAGAAAATCAGTGGTAGAAATGTGGAGACTACATGACCTGTTTGTTTTTCAAGTAGCTGAAGGAGACTTTTAAATGATACATTATTTATTGAGAAAAAAGAATAATGTAGATATCGAACTTTCTAAGTTTGAGGAGGATAAAGAACCTTTAGATGTTTATACTATAACATTTAGAGGATGTAGTTGTCCTGCCGCATGGCGTAGAAAAACTTGTAAACATATTCGAATGGCTAAATTTTGGTCTACTAAACTAAATTCTGAAGTCGGAGCTGTTTTAAGTTTTGATGAAAGTGATTATCCTTATAAAGTTACTAATATTTTTGGGGAAAATAATCCTCTTAATTTTATGGAAAAGGTGGAAGAATGGTTAGGTCAGAAGAAGAAATTTTACGTTTAATTGAGAAGGCTAATTGGGCAAAAGAACATTCCACTTCTCGGTGGTCTGTTAATTTCTGGAATACAGTCCTACAAAGATTAAAATTGAGGTTTCCCTATGGGAGATGAATTGAATCAAATTAACTTTATGGTGGGAACCGTGGAAGATAAAAAAGAAATCATAGTTAAATTTCATGGTTTTGCTTCTGCGGAAGAAACACAAGCATATGCAGATTGGTTAAGTAATAATTTAGCTTTACTACTTGATGAATCGAGCTCAACATTGCATTAAGAAGGAAAAAAATGGAACTAGAAGAAGGTTTAAAACGAAATCTTACAAAACTTATCGGCAAAGAAATTAATGTTCGAATTGCTGATGACGTAACTACTATTGGAACATTATTAGACATTAATGATAGTGCTCTTCTCATTGATGAGCCACCGTATACTACATTGGTTCCTTTGAGAAGTATTAAAATTATTCGTGTTAGGATGAATGATCGTGACGACTAAAAAAGTATGGCGTATTTATGTGCCCTATTTGACAGATTCTATATACGAAGTAAAAGCTGCTTCACACGAAGAGGCAATGCAAAAGTACTATGGGGGAGAATCAGAATATATTGAAGAGAGTGATTCTTATGGGTCTGAAGCTGACCCCGAGGTTGAATTATATGAAGAAATTGAGGACGATGAAGATTAACTAATCTGTTCGTAACTCACAATTTTAAGAAGTGTAGGGGTTGCCCTACGCTTCTTTTTTTGTTATAATTAAAATAAGAAATAAGAAATAGGAGATTTAAAAATGAATGATAAATTTTTAGTAAATCATTTAGAACATTTACTACATGAAATTAATATTTTGCAGTCAAAGATAGAACCAGAGGATTGTGGTCATCTTCATGCTACTATAAGTACGTTAGAACATCGAGTTTTAGAAATTAAAAAAGAACTTTATGGTGACACAAAGAGTAAAAAAGAGACTCATCAGTCTGCTTGGGGTTCCACAACTATACGGATGGAATGAAATATGTATTGATAATGTTTATTAGTCTTTTTTTATTTACAGGATGTTCTTCGGTTCAATGGCTTTCTTTTCCCTCTAAATTTACACTTTGTGATATTAGTGTGTCTTACGATATTGAAAAAAATACTGGGTACGCTATGTTTGGCGCAGTTGGTTGGTGTACTCCAGCTAAATTCTTACAAAAGAAAAAAATATATAATGATTAACAAAAATGATATAATTAAAGAATTAAAGACAGTTTACGATCCTGAAATTTCTATAAATATTTATGATTTGGGATTAGTTTATGATATTTCTATAGATGAAGAAGAGGGTTGGGTAAAAATTATTCATACTTTAACCAGTGCTTTTTGTCCCGAAGCTGACGTAATTGTACAGAATATTAATGCTGCAGTTACGCGAGTGGAGGGTGTTACCTTTTGCGATATTGAAACGACATTTGATCCTCCCTTTACTATGGATATGGTATCAGAGGAAGGAAAGTTAATGATGGGATGGTAAAAAAAAATGGTTGAATGGAAAATGGAAAAATATTTTGTAGAATACGAAGAGGGTGATGATTTTATTGGAGTTTATCACCCTTTTCCTCATGAAAGAAAGTCTCGTTTGAAAAAAGACGATTCAGATCAACTTGACTTATTTAAGGATTACAATCCACCTAAAGAATCTTGGTGGAGGAGGACAATTAGGAAGAAGAACAAAAAATTTCTTGGCATCAAGTTATTTTTTTAATATAATTGTCATATAAATTAAAAAAATGAATTAAAGGAGAAATTTACATGGTAGCAGCAGTTGAAACAATGGCATACGCAGGGGAGGTTCCCTGGCATGGGCTTGGTAAAAAAGTTCATCCTGATCTTACCCCGTTCCAAATGATGGAGGCTGCTGAACTCAACTGGAAAGTGACTAAGGTTCCCCTTATTTATATGGATGGTGATGCAACAGAACTTCGAGTTCCTAATAAGTTTGCTTTAATTAGGTATTCAGACGGGAAGTTTTATGATGTTGTTGGACCTAGTTGGAATCCTTTACAAAATGAAAAGGCTTTTGAATTCTTCCATGATTTTGTGATGCAAGGCGATATGGAAATGCATACTGCTGGGTCACTTCATGATGGTCAATATGTCTGGGCGTTAGCTAAGATTAAAGAATCATTCGAAGTGGTTAAAGGAGATGTAATTGATTCTTATTTACTTTTTGTTAATCCTCACAAACGAGGAAAAGCAATTCAAGTAAAATCTACTCCAATTCGGGTAGTATGTTGGAATACTATGAGTTATGCACTTACAGCAGAGTCAGCTCGGTCAACAAAGGTTAATCATAACCAATATTGGGATGCCGACTCTATTAAAGAAATGCTGGGTTTGGCTCATAAGTCTTTAGCTGAATACAAAGATGTTTCTCAATTCCTTGCTGGAAAACGATGGAACGCTGATACTATGATTGATTATTTTAATCAAGTATTTCCTAATACTGGTAGTTCTAATGAAGAATCTAAGAATTCGATTTTAGCTCAAAGTGTGATACATGAGCAACCTGGAGCAGAACTAGGTGAGGGATCTTGGTGGCAAGCATTTAATACTGTAACATACTTAACTGACCATGAATTGGGACGTTCTGTAGATACACGTTTATCATCCGCATGGATGGGAGTTAATCTTGCTCGTAAGAATAAAGCTCTACAGTTGGCAAAAGAATTTGCTGAAGTAGCTTAATATGAAAATAGAGAAATAAGAAGAAAATAATGAGAGCTGAAAATATTATAACTGTTACTGCATGGTTTGTAATTATATCCTTCCTTGTCGTTGGCTATTACTTTAGGGGGAAATAGAAATGGCAGTACAGCTCGAAAATACCGTTCAAGATCGCGGACTCAAGGCTGATCAGCATGGGAAAGCCATGGAAGGCTTCTTTCGTATCATGGAGCTATGGTCCGCGAGGAACGCCGAGGCCCGCCGAATTCTCGGCTCTCCCGCCGAGCGAACCTTCTTCGAATGGAAGGGCGGACGGGTGCGGCGGCTGTCCGATGACACCATCCGCCGGATCGGGTACGTGGCTGGCATCTATAAGGGACTTCAGATCGTCTATTCGGATCCGGTGCAAGCGGATGTATGGGTGCGCAAGCCCAATCGCCACTTCGCCGGTCAGACGCCAATCGAACGCATGGCGGCCGGCGACGTGACCGACCTGGCCGCGGTACGGGTGTACCTCGATGCCGCCCGCGCGCCGTGATCTTGAGCCACCGCTCCGACGGGTGGTCTGGTCGCGGGCCACGCGAATTATCGCCTCGCGCTATCCGCCGATAGACCTTTATGAACGCGTTTCGCCGGACCCTGCCGTCTGGGATGCAGACGACAATTGGTTTGGTCGTTAGGATTGGGTAATGGGTGAATTGATTTGGGCATTTAGTCGGGTTAATGAAGATCTAGAAAATGATATGAGGGAAATGACGTGGAACAATAAGCGGATGGAAAATAGTTTTAGGTTGTTTGGAAAATATTATCTAAACTTGTGGGATTAAGGAGCGATATTATGATTCACGAAAAAGTTTTTATCTGTGATTGTCATTTATCCGAGCATCAATTTATTATTGATCGTTTTGAGGATGAGCCTGAAGTATATGTTAGTATTCGATTAAACAGTCATGGTAATGTATTTCATCGTTTGTGGCGAGCCATTAAGTATATATTAAAGGTTGGTGAAGCATCATATGATGAGGTTATTTTAAGTGAGGTTAAACAGAAAGAATTGTCTGATTTTTTAATAAGGAAATAAAATGATTACAAATGTACAGGAAACACTACCAGATTTCCCCGAACCCGAACCTGCACAAATAGATTTAGAAACAGTTAATGATAGATTTGATTTTGAGCAGGATATTTTTAACTGCTGGCATATTGTGAATGATATTAAGCAATTATATGAAATGGTTTCGGATAGGAACACATCTACAGATGATATTGCAAATGTTCTTCTTGGAATGCAAACGCTGTATGATGATAGGTTTAGTCAACTGATGACGAACTTTGAACAGCTATTAACAGTAAATGGTGATATTAGATGAATGAATACGAGCTTGCAGAAATTTGGGAAAAAGAAATGAAATCTGATTATGGAATAACAGCTGATCTTAAAATTAGAGGTGTTGAGATAGATTTTGAAACAGTCGATAGTATTGTTAGTGCCTCGATGTTTGATCAATATTATAATCTTAAAAAGGATATTGAAACTCAAAAAACTAAAAAGAATCTACTAGAGTATCAAAAAGAAGATTTGAAAGATAACAAATATCTTCTAGATGCTTGTATAGTGGTATTAAAACATTATACTGTTTACGAAAAGTGGCCGGAAGAATTAAAGAAAGAATAAAGGAAATTATTAAATGGCAAATAATGTTTATACTTATACTTCTTTTGAAAGTATGTCGGAAGAAGCTTCTGACTTTCTTCTAAAAATGGGAGAATTAGGATTAGAGAATTCAAATGAAGGTGTTTGTATGGTATATGACATCCCGTATAATGATCCTAGTACCGAAGATAAAATTAATTATGACTGGTGGATAGAAAATGTCGGAGCTAAGTGGATGACATTTGAAGACATTTCTGATAATAGTTTATTTACTGTTTCAGCGTGGTCATCTCCAATAGCTTTTTATGACGGACTCTTTGAGAAATTAAAGAGTCTGAACTCTCCAGAACTTCTCATGTGGTGTCGATACGACGATGAAATGCCTAATTTTGTAGGAGTTTATGGTCGATACAAAAACACAGATTATGACGAGTGTGTGGAAGATGGTTACTATAAAGATTGCATCGGAGATGTACCTTATAATACTATTACCGACGCCGAGGGACAAGAAGATTGCGAGTGGAGTGACACTTGGGATGATAATTTGGGTACTTTTTATGAAAAGGAATACGGTTTCTTTCAAGAAATGATAGAAGAATATAATGATTAAGGTCAGTTAGTTAAACGGCTATAACTCTGGATTGTCGATCCAGTATCAGGAGTTCGATTCTCCTACTGACCGCCACATTATTGTAGAGAAGAAAATATGTCCCAGAATAGGAGACGAAATAGAATGGAGCGACGATGAATAAAACTATTAATGTTGGTGAAGGCACGGGAAACGTAGAAATCAATCAAACGATAGCACAACCAGAACCCGGTGGCCCGAGTGTGGGTGGAGTAAGTCTCTCAACTGGATATGGTTGGGGTGTTGATGTTGGAATAATTCTTGTAATTGTAGGTTTCCTATATCTTGCTAAGAAATATGTAGATAAATGGTTTAGATGAAAAGAAAAGTTAAATGAAAAACTTTCTTTTTAAGATGCAAACACATTTTCTTATCTATCATGGACCTGAAATTCTTTTGGGAACCTTTTGTTTCCTCTTCTTTTTCTGGGCACTCGTGGAGACTCACGGATGAAAATTGCTATTTTTGGTTATGGAATTATTGGTCAAGCCATTAAGAAGTTACTGGATGATAGTTCTCTGATGCGTGATTTATCTCATTCAGAAGATAGATTAATCGTTAGAGCTTATGATATTGCAGAGAAACCTGGATGTATTCGGATCGATAGTGTTGAGGAGGTGGTTCCTAATAATGACTTAGTGATTTGTAGTGCCCCTTATCAAGTTAATGCTAAAGTAGCTCAATGCTGTTTGGATTATAATCGTCATTATTTGGATTTAACCGAGGATATCAAAAGTACTTCTTCTTTAAGAACTCTTTTAAATCCGGAAATAGACATGATGTCTCACCGAGTAACAAGGGATACTTCTGAGCGAGTATGTATTCCTCAGTGTGGATTGGCTCCGGGAGCAGTTAATATTATTGCTCATCATCTAGCTTCTCAGTTAGATTCGGTGGACACTATGGAGATTCGGGTAGGTGCTTTACCTAAGTATCCTACTAACATGATGAAATATCATTTTACTTGGAGTCCCGAAGGAGTTATTAACGAGTATTCTAATCGGTGCGAAGCTATTGTGAATGGAGAAAGACTGTGGTTAATGCCTTTGGAAGGTTATGAAACCCTCAGTCTTAATGGAAAAGATTTCGAAGCTTTTAATACTTCGGGCGGAGTTGGAACTTTAGTGGACACATGGGAGTCTCGTGTCCAAAATTTAAACTATAAATCTCTCCGGTATATGGGACACCATCATCTAATGAAATTCTTATTGAATGATTTGGATATGGCACATAAAAGAAAAGAGATTGGGGATTTATTAAAACACAGTATGCCTCCTTATACCCTTCCTGATGTAGTTCATATTTTAATTAAGGTATCAGGACAAAAAGACAATCAATCGAGGATGGAAATTTACCAAAAGTCAATTGAATCGCATAATGGTTTATCTGCTATTCAGTTAACTACCGCTTCCAGCGTGTGTAGCTGGATTTATAATCTGGTAACACAAAAGGTTAAAGGATCTGGTTTTATTAAACAAGAAGATTTAGATTATAATCTTTTTATCTCTAACGAATTTGGAAAGATTTATGCAGATACCCCCTACAACAGTTGATTATGGAACGAAGAAATGGTTGGTGAAAGAAATCAACAAACTCTTACAACAAAATGATGGACAGATACCAGAAGTAGAAATATGTCAAATCTTTGATCTTCAACCCTATGACATTCCGTGGGGTCACAATATTGGCTGGGCACGGGCTTTACAACCAAATCAAACCTATCATTTGATACAAAGCAAAAAGGAGATGCGGGATGACAGAGTTACCCTTAGAAGAACTCACGATTGAGACTCAAAAAGGTTCTCGTTCTTTTCGTGTGGAAGTGGCTCGTACTAACGAGGAACAATCCACAGGTTTAACAGGACGAGAAAAGTTAGCTCCTGATCGAGGAATGT
>Ga0310121_10005003_pt1 | contig 11495 bp, 11 predicted proteins | sample CB27_Tmax_986_MG_FD_203504 | JGI IMG/M metagenome (GOLD analysis project Ga0310121, IMG submission 203504) | Marine microbial communities from Western Arctic Ocean, Canada - CB27_Tmax_986 | ecosystem: Environmental > Aquatic > Marine > Oceanic | place: Canada: Western Arctic Ocean | collected...
GTATGCGGATACTAAGGCACATAAAGGGAAACCCCGAAACAGATCTATGCCGACACCTAACCCTTTGCAGTTCCTCGCTTACTCTACTTCAAAAATTTGGTTGCGGCCGAAGGCCGCGCTGGGTTCAATCCGTGGCTATTGTTTGTGAGTCATCAATGACCGGGCGGCAATCGCCTTCTTAAGTTCATTTTTCATCAAGTGCAGGTCCTTCAAATCATGAACACAATCTCCCGACGAAACGTTTGCCGGCTCCTCGCCGCAGCATCGGCATCGGTGGCACTGCCCGCTCCCGGCGTCCGCGCTGCTGCCATCGAGAATAAGTTCCGGCTCCGCTACATTCTCGCCTCGAGCCTGTACGGCAAGACGAAGGTCGCCGAAATCCTGCCCGAGGTGAAGAAGGTCGGCGCCCAAGAGATCGACCTCTGGCCGATGGTCCACGGGAACCAGCGAGAGCAGGTCGAGGAGATGGGGCACGAGCGTTTCACACGCCTCCTCGAGAACCACCGCGTCAAGCTCGGCATGCTCACTTGCTACCTCGACGAGCCACCCTTCCGCGTCGAGGACGAGATCGCCGTCGCGAAGCAACACACTTTTACGCGTGGCAGCACGGCCAGGGCTGCATGACGAAGCTCCCAAAGCAGCAGGAGCTGGAGCAGATGCCTGGTCGTGGAGAGCTCGACTTCCAACCGCTCGTCAATGCCCTTCGGAAGATCGACTACCAGGGTTGGACCGAGATCTTCATGCACCCCGTGCCGCGCGGCGTTCCGATCCTCGACACCACCGCCAAAGTGACCGAGGAAATCAACGTCGCAAGGCACTATCTAGAGAATATAGTCTAAAGAAAATAGTCTATAGAGAAGATGGCATCATTACTCATCCCGTTGGAGGCGTACCTCGAGCAGATACATGACCATCACGTGCTCGTCACGGAATTGAAAATGGTAGGCGTCTGAGCAATCTTCGACACGCTCGATCTGCTCCATATTCTCCAGGAAAACAGGACTGAATTGGTGGAGATTGAAATCGATCACGCGCGCAACGAGGCCGGCCTGCTGGAGTGAATGGGCCGTCTGCATTTGACTCAATAGCGATATCTGCATCAGATAGGCGACGCCATCTTCTTCCAACATCCGCGGCAGTAGCGCGATGAGATGGTCGAGTAGGTTGCGGCCCCAGTAGTCGACCGGCCGATGTCCACCGACTTTGCCGCGCGGATCGGTTGGCATCTGGTAGAGGCTCGCCACGACGAGGTCGTACTTGCTGCTTGCATCCATTGCGTAGAGGTCGAGCACTTCACCCTGCAGGCGGTCGGCAACGCCATTGCGGAAGGCATTGGTGAGCGTATTGGCGACGGCCGCCTTTTGAACGTCGACCGCGGTAACCTTCTGTGCACCGTTGAGTGCAAGCTGGACCGAGAGAATTCCCGCGCCGCAGCCGACGTCAAGACACCGCTTGTCGCTTCCCACGCCTGTCTTAAAGAGGTATTTCCACAACAAATAGCTCCCCTGCGTCGGAACGAATACCTCTGGATCGCATACCAACTCCGGGACCGCCAGCGGGTACAGGTCGCGCCCCTGCTGGTCGCTCCATGTCTCGGTATCGGCGACCTCGGTCGCCTCGTAGAGCTGCCCGTCGTGCCGCGAGATCGCAGCAGCTCGCGCTGGGCCAGTTTCGCCAATCGGCGCGAAGGGCTTGGTGCCCTTCAACACGCGTGCCAGAGCTTCGATGTGATCGGGTCCGACCCCACAACAGCCTCCCAGAATTTGGGCTCCCTCGGCGCGCCAAATCAGCCCCAATTCGGCGAAGTCATCGGGAGCGACCGTTTCGTCAAACTTCCAAGTCGGATCGAGATACCGTCCCACGTTGGGATACGCGCCGAGGTAGAGGTGGGTGAAGTCGCGGAGCCACGGGAGCGTTCCGGACACCATCTCAATTGGCAAACAGTTGATCAGCACGCCGTCCACGCCAAGGGCTTCAAAGTCCTGGGCCAAACGTCCAAAACTATCACCCTCGGGCCCCCCCCAAAGTTGCCCATGGATTCCACACACACCGTGACGGCAACGGCGAAAACTAACCCAGACCGGAATCCCGCTGCCCAGCACCAGCTCGATTGCCGCCCTAGTCAGGTTCTCAGACATCATTGACAAGGTCTCAAACAACACGAAGTCGGGTTTGACTTCTGCGAAGATCTTGAGGAGCAGTTTGACCGTTCCCAACTGATCATCGGTGAGGACGTCGCCCCCAATGCTAAACGCAACGGCGCAATCCCGTTTTTCTGCTTCGATGGCGTCCCGAGCCAGCAGGACGGCCTTGCGGACCATGTCCATCCAGTGCACGGGGCGCGCATGCCGACGGAGCGGGTCGCCGGCGCGTGCCGGCGATTCGAGCACGGCATAGGTATTCGTGGTCACGACGTCACACCCAGCGCGGACGTAGCTCTGATGCACGGCGGCTACGACTTGGGGCGTACGTTGAAGGACGTCGAACCCCCAGTGATTGGAATCGCTGAGCCGGAAGTTGCGGACGTGTTGCCGTTGAAATTCGGTGGCGATTCCCCCATCGAGGATAATGCATTCCTCGCGGGCAATCTTGTCTCGGAGCCTTTGATAGGCGGGGCTGTAGTACCGTTCCAAGCGTCCGACCTCACTCGCAAGAAGGTGCTCTTTTGTTGATTTTTTTAACCGCTTTTCCCGCCCCCATTGATCACATTGATAACTCCTTCCTCGTTGCCAGTCAAGGACTTACGTCATTTGCCCCGCTGCCCGCCAGCTGGCTAAGATGGCGGACTTCTATGGTGGAATTCTCCCTGTGACCGGAGCCCTGCCCAGGTCAACCTTTAGCCGCAACCAAAAAATCAGAGTCGACTGACTTGGAATGTTGAGAATCTAACGCGGAGGACGCACTTCAGCGCAGAGGGAGATCTTGGCAGAGCTCAATCCTCTGCGCTCTTTGCGCTCTGCGGTGTCCGCTGCGTTTCAAGTTTTATTGAGGGAGCCGTTTTTGACCGTTTGGAGTACAGTGAGAGATCCACGGTCGTTCTGAGTTGATTTCGTGTTACGGTTTGGTACGCTACTGCTCATGCCAGATCCTTCAGAAATCGCCGCATTGACGAACTTTAGTGCGCTCGACTGGGTCATCGTTATCCTCTACCCGCTCGTCTCGGTCGGCATCGGACTCTACGTCCGCTCACTCATCGTGAACATGAAAGACTTCGTCGTGGCCGGACGGGGAATGGGCGTATTTCTCGGTATCGCCACGATGACCGGTACCGAGCTCGGTTTGATCACCGTGATGTACAGCGCTCAAAAGGGCTTCGTGGGTGGGTTCGCTGCGTTTCACATCGCGCTTGCTGCCGGGCTGGTCACTTTTCTGGTGGGACTTACGGGTCTGTTTGTCTACCGGCTTCGGGAAATGGGCGTGATGACCATTCCCGAGTTTTATGAGCGGCGCTTTGATCGTAGGACGCGAATACTGGGCGGTGCGATGATGGTCCTGGGGGGCGTCCTCAACATGGGGCTGTTCCTAAAAGTGGGGGCGATGTTTTTGGTCGGCATCACTGGCCTCTCGGCCGAAAGTTGGGCATTGCCCGCTGTGATGATTTTCCTGATTTCGCTGGTGCTGATCTATACCTGTTTGGGCGGGATGGTCTCGGTGGTGATCGCCGACTACGTGCAGTTTGTGGTGCTTTCGTTCGGCCTGCTATTGGCGTCGGGGATGGCCGTGTCTCGCCTCGGCTGGTCGAACCTCGTTGACACAGTGCGCGACACGATGGGCGCGGCTGGCTTTGACCCGACTGTTGCTGGCGGAGAGTTTGGCTGGGAATATATGGTGTGGATGGGCTTTATGGGACTGGTGAGTTGCGGCATCTGGCCGACCTCGGTTGCTCGTGCGCTGGCGATGGACAGCCCTCAAGCGGTGCAGCGCCAGTATATGTTCGCATCGATTTCGTACATGATCCGTTTCCTAATACCGTATCTCTGGGGCATCTGCGCTTTCGTGTTCATTATGCAAGACACCGAATTACAGCAGTTGTTTTTTCCCGCCGGCTATCCGCCACCCGAGCAGCTTCCCGAGGGAGTCGTCGCACTCGACAATCTCCTTGGGATGCCTATCCTACTCGGTCGTATTTTGCCGGCGGGAGTGATTGGTATCGTGACAGCGGGGATGGTCGCTGCCTTCATGTCGACGCACGACAGCTACCTCTTGTGTTGGAGCTCGGTGCTCACACAAGACGTCGTCGCACCACTTTGCGAGGCCCGCGGAAAAACGTTGAGCTCGACTGCCCGGATCACCTTGACGCGCGTCTTCATCGTGGTCATCGGTCTCTACGTCCTCTATTGGGGCCTGGTTTACGAGGGTGACGACGATATCTGGGATTACATGGCGGTGACCGGTGCGATCTATTTTACGGGGGCATTTGCGCTCCTCGTCGGCGGTCTGTATTGGAAAACCGCCAGCTCAAACGGTGCGATCCTGGCCTTGCTGGCTGGCTTGACGGCCATTGTGGGACTCAGTCCGGTACAAAGCCTGCTGGGACTCGACATCCCGAGCGCACGGGTCGGCTTGATTTCCGTTGCGGCGACGGTCGTGGCGTTATTCCTGGGATCGATAGCGATGCCAGATCGCAACAAATCGCAGGGCGACGATAAAACCGATCAAGGGACAGCATAATGTCGATCGAATTCTGGATAGTCTTGTGGAAGGTCGTGTTAATCGCAGGCGTCGCGCTGTTCGCCGCTCTGGCAGTGGTTGTCACGATTGGTGGGGCTCGCGACGTGCGCAATCTGCTACGCAATCTGCGTGAGCAGCGCGATGATCGAGATACAGACGCCGCACCGCGGCCGTAGCGCTTTGTCACAGCTATGACATTGGTCAAACGGCGACATTGGTCAAACGGCGAAATTGATCAAAGGGCGACATTGGTCAGAACGAAATACTCACGCCGCACCGCCGCCCTGATCTTCGAGCAACATTCGCAAATACGTGGTGGATCCCGCTGCCACTGGTAAATCGTACTCGAGGGCAGTACACATTCAGTGTGCTTTCACCTGCGAGTAGCAGTTCGAGGCCGGACTCGGTGAAAGGATAAGATACTCTAGTCCTCTGCGTCCTCCGCGCCTCTGCGTTAGATTTACCGCCATGCGAGACCGGGCAATAGTAGTCCTGCAACTGCGAAGTAGCCTAAACTGTGTGCGATTTAGATTATAGGTTTTAACGCAGAGGCGCGGAGGACGCGGAGGTGCGCAGAGTAATAAGTCTTTCTGTTGATATCTCATTTACGAGTAGGAGCACGAGGCCACTCACGGCTAAAAGTAAGGTGAACTAGGCCCCGACTTTAGGCCGTGGCAATTCAGGCTGTGACAATTTGATTCGATACGGCCTGCAGGACCGACGGCTTGCCGAGCGGAAAGGCAGCGGGCCCGGCGCGGGTGGTGAAAAACTCGGAGCTCGCCGCGGCGGATGGGTAGCGCTTGGCGTAGTGCTCGTTCCATCTCTGCAGAAACGTGGGAGCGCCCTGCTCGCGCACCAGTGCCCAAACGCTTCCGCCGAAGCCAGCGCCAAAGGCCGACGCGGCAGCGGCGCCTTGCTGGCGGGCGATCGCAGCCAGAGCGATCGTCTCGGGGATTTGATTGCCTAGCTGCTCCGCACCGAGCGTCTGGGATCGGTCGACCAATTCGCCAAAGCGAATCAGATTCGCTTCTTCCAGAGAATCAGGGACGGCAGGCACGATCTCTTCGCTTTCTGCCAAGAAATGTTCGAACCTTGGCGTTAGCTCGGCGTCGTCAAACTCTGGATGTTCGGCGGTTGCGAGCAACTCGCGGATTTTAGTCGCGGCACCTCCGCCTGACGCGATCGCAGCTGCCATGTGCGGCTCGTGGCCGCCGGTGCGACTTCGCCACACCTTCGCCACGGCGGCCGCCAGTTGCGACGCCCGGTTGTAATCCGCCATCGCGGCGCCCGTCTTTTCGGCAGCAATGCCGCACGACGCGATTGCCAGCACGTAGCCTGCCGGCATGGTCACGTATCGTTCATGGCGGACGGGGCAATAGGAGTACTGGCTCCATTGGTCTGGGCGGGAGCAGAGGATTGCTGTGTGGTCTTCGCTGCCGCCAAACGTGCCGACGCCGCGGTCGCCGACGAGGTCAGCAAAGCTCTGGCCGTTCTCGACGGTTCCCAGGTAGCCGGCAAGAGCTTCGCGCCCGCACAGGTGCTTTTTAAATTTTGGGTGCGACGAAAGCTGATTGACGTCGGCCAGTAGCAAGAACGTCATGACGATCAGCGCGCTAGAACTGCTCATTCCGGCGGCTAGCGGCAGATCACTCGCAAAGGCAATGTTGGCTCCACGGGTCGATCCAGGAAAATTCATGGCCAGGCGGCGGGCCGCCGAGATTGGGTAGTTCGACCAATCGCCCTGATTGGGCCCCGGTGTGGGGCAGAGCGAAAACTGCGCTTCCAATTGGCCCAAGGTGTCCATGAGGTGAATCTGGGCATCGTCACGCGCCACCCCGACGCCACAAAATCCTTTCTCCGCCGCTGCCACCAATGTCCGTCCACCGGCGTAGTCGGTATGTTTGCCCAGCACCTCAATGCGGCCCGGCACGAAATAAGCGCTTGCCTTGGCGCTACGATCGGCTCCCGCTTGCAGCAAGGCCTGGGCCGACTGCGCGAAGCCCTCCGTTTTGGCCGTGTGCTCACCCGCCGAAAGCCCCGCCGCACTGAGGCGAGCCGCGACGAAATCGTGATCACAAAGTCGCGCTAGCTGCAGTTCAGTCACAAGTTGACTTCCGTTCCAGCAAGTCGCTGAGTAACCGGAGCGATATCGGCTTGGCAAGAAAGATCGAGTACCGCACCGCTCGAGGTGACCACCTGATAGCGCTGGCCGAGCTCCCGCATCGAATAGCTAACCGCTTCGGGTATTTCGAATTCGCCGCGTGGAGATTTTTCGATGGCGCGGCACGCCGTCATAATCTCCGGACCGAATCGCCAGCAATTCATGCTGACAAGGTGGGGTCGGGGAAGTGCGTCGATCACGGCGGGATCCGGCTTCTCGATAATATTCTGCAGGTACCCGTCGGCGTCCTGCTGAATAATCGCGTATCGCGAAATTCGCTCCGCGGGAATATTACTTCCCTCTAGCAAGCCGCCTCGCTCGAATCCCACGGTGCCGGGGCCGTCAAGCTCGCGCAACTGTCGTAGCGGCTCCGCAGGATAGTAATTATCGGAATTGATCAGCAGAAAATGTTCCTCACCTACAAAGTCAGCGGCGGCTGCCAAGGCATCTGCCGTGCCGAGCGGCGCCGGCTGTACCGCGAAATGAAACTCCAATCGTCCGCCAGATAGTGGTGTGTAGTGGTCGCGGAGGGCATTGTGATCGGGGCCGACCACCAGGCAAACGCGCTGGCAACCGGCGTCGGCCAAAGACGTCAGCACGTAGTCCAGAAATGGCCCGTCGATGGGAATCAGTGCCTTGACTCCCGACTCGGCCGCAGCCGCTTGAGCGGTCGAAAGCCGCGCGCCCGGATCGCTGCGGCGCATGCGGTTACCCTCACCGGCTGCCAGTAGAACTGCTTTGTTTACCATGGTTCAACTTCAACAAGTCGACGTTCTGGATTGCGGCTGGAGAAAGTAGGTCGATATCGACTTATTTCCTCATCCCTACCAGTCGACGTTGATCTCGCGCAATGACGATCCGCCATGCGCGTCGTGATCGTATGCCCGAATGTATCGGGCGAGTAGTTGAAGTGCAATATTTGCTTGGTTTTGCGGGTGGGAGTGGTGCTTGCGCGGCTGAGCCGCCGCAGTTGGTAAAACTCATCGTGCTCCGCAAGGCGGAGGATCGTCCCGAGGAGGAGATAACGTCTCGCTCGATCGAGCACCTTTCCAAACTCGACGATCACTTAGACCATGGAGACCTATGGCCATCTATTCTGTGATCAAGAATCGGAAGCGATAGATCGACCAGGAGAACTGATGGCAACACCTGGCCAGCCTCTGGCCGCCACAAGATCGCTCGGGCCGGTAATAAGCCCTCATTTTCGAGCAGACATTTAATCTCGATGATGTCGATCGTGTTTATGCCGACGGCAACGGAGGCGACGACGCCATTAAGAACTTTACGAGTATTCCGATGACCGCCCGCGGTGGCAGCGGTCGCGACGATATCGATGGTGGATCTGGCAACGATTGGTTGCTAGGCGATAGTGGTAACGACGAAATTCACGGAGGGTTAGGAGACGACAAAATCGAAGGCCGCTGGGGCAACGACAAGTTGTTCGGTGGTGGTGGCGATGATACGCTCTATGGCAGTGGCGGAAATGACTATCTCTACGGCGGTTCCGGAGACGACAATCTGTATGGCGGCATCGACAACGATCGTCTCTATGGCCAATCGGGTAATGACGGTCTCTTTGGTGGCGATAACTTTGACCGTTTGTACGCGGGCACTGGTCGAGATCGCATCCTCAAAGACCAGCGTAACAACGACAGTCACCACAATACCTCGTCTGACGACGCGATTATCTGGTTCAAAAACACCTCATCCTTCTCCAATTCAGACAGCAATGGGATAACCGCCTTCTTTAGTGGTGGTTCGTGGAACGATTCCTCGATTGAAGCGGTCGATAAGGCTCTCGAGCGTTTACACGATCTGACCGACAATGTACGGCTAATAAAGACTGCCGATGATCAAGAGATGACGTTCCATCGCGCCGGTAATTGGTTGGGTGCGTCGGATGGTTCGAATTTCCAAGAAAATCTGGGTGGCGTGAACACACGCGATGGAAATATCTACATGACCTCGCAGGGGATGAGCGGTTCGCAGATTTCCGTGGAGCAAGTGGCCATTCACGAGATCGGTCACAATTGGGATTGGGAGGGCGTTAACTCGACCGTTGACGACTTTTACGCCCAGAGCGGCTGGACCAACTCTCCAACGACAGTCTCTAGCGGCCGATTTAGCTGGATCGTAATCAACGATACGGGTCTCAACGCAGATGATAACTGGTGGTATTCTCCCTTTGGTGACGGCTTCACTTCTGACTATGCCCGCAGCAATCCCTACGAGGACTTCGCAGACAGTTTTGCCGCCTACGTCATGGGCAGCGATTACGAAGGCTTCGATGCCTCAGGTAATCCCACAGGCGGGATCGACGACACACCTGGCAAACGCGAGTACATGGAGAATTTTATTGGAGGTATGTAAACGGAGTGACCTTCCCCCGATTTCAGTACCAGCCAGTTGAGACAATCGGTGGTATTGCCTCACACCTGCGGCGGCCGGCTTGTTCAGCAGGGTGTCAATCCAAAGGAAGTTCAGCGAGTGATGAGACACTCGACCATTACCCTGACGATGGATGACTACGGTTATCTATTCCCCGGTCAAGAGGCCAGAGCCGTCGGCCAATTGCAAGTGTGGATGGGGCCCCGCAATCCCGCTATAGCAGATGCCAAGCCGACTAGCTCTTCAACAGAGTGCGGCGGGAGTGACAGTACCGGTGACAGTAAACGGAGTGCGATACCCTGCGTGAACGATGCGATGGGGTGCGAGACGGACGAGGATTCTCAGTTGACTAAAACGGCCGAAACCATCGAGAAAACAGGGGCTAGAAGCGACCCCCTGCGACCGGTTACAATGCCGTGCTTACCGAGTTGCCCGCACCAGCGAACACAGCGCTCCCTTAGCTCAATTGGCAGAGCAATTGACTCTTAATCAATAGGTTCTAGGTTCGAGTCCTAGAGGGAGCACATTGATACGTAACGACTTACGTCGATCTTTGACAACGCGGTTAATCAAGGTTGCACACAATTTGCACCGCGCACCTACCATCCCATTGCCTCCGCGAGTTCTTCCGCTTTGTGCCGCACGTAGAATTGACTGGTTGTCTTGGGGTCGCTGTGGCGGGCAAGAGTCTGAGTTTGGCTCTGGCTGCCTTTCTGTGCAATGCGAGTGAGGCAGGCCGCCCTAAGGTCGTGAGCGGAAGCGCACTTCCCAGAACGGGCATCGACGACGACGCCAGCTGCCCTGCCTATATCCGCGATTCTTCGACCGATGTTATTGGTTGTCATCTGGCCGCCATATCGTCCAGAGATCGGGAACACTAGACCTGTTCGCATTCTACCGCGACGCTGGATCAATTCCCAGAACTCGGGTGGTGCTGGCAGATAGGTGTCCGCGTGATTCTTCTGGGCTCCCAGGAAAACGATCAGGTTTAGCTTGCCGGTAACGTCGACGTGCAGCGGTGAACTCGACTGCCATCGCAATCGGTTGAGTTCGTCGATTCGAAGGCTGGACCACCACAAACCCCACTGAAAGTCGATAAACTCTTTTGAGTCGTTCGGTCGAACGTCGGCTGTTTTGGAGATCATGCGCTCGAATTCCTCCACGGTGGGTATACGCTCTCGCATGGTTGCGATTGCTTTGGATTGGCGGCGCTGTCGAATACTTGGAACGCGTCCGAGCAAGTCGACCGACTCGGCCCACCCCAGCCCGGCATGCAGTGCACGGTAGTAACTCCTCACTGATGCTGCCGAGATGTCGCGCGACTCGAGTTCGCCGCGGTATCGCGAAAGCATCGATTTAGTAATATCGCTCAGCAGCCTCGGCTTGCAGATTGCCTCAAAGTGCCTTGCGGCCACTCGCCAACCGTTTTGGCTTCCTTTGCTAAGACCTTCCAGCCACTCGAGTTCATAACGAGCGCGAAAGTCAGCCCACGAAATAGCCAACCCCTCGGTTCTACCGGGGAGCTGGCCTACCTCGAGTTGCTCTTCTAGCCGACCGGCAGCTCGCTCAGCATCACGTTGCTTGTTGGTTCCGCTGCTGATCTCGCCGCCGGCATGACCGCACCGCCAAATCAGTCCGATGGGTCGGTCGGAATATCGATGGAGTCTGACCCGAATGATCGACGTTTCGCCCACTGACGTAGCTCCTCAAGTTCAAAAAACACGTTCTTGCCGTCTCGCCAGCACGGCGCTGGCCCAACCACGTCGTCTAAGTTTTCCCTATTAACCCAGTGCTCCATGACCCAACGACGTTCCAGATTCAGCAATTCAGCAAGTTGGTCGATATTAATAATTGGTAGCATTGTGTCTGAACATTCCTTGACACTCCGCCCAGGTACGCATAGGTTGGCGCGTACCGGTTACGGGCGGCCCATTTGGGACGTTTGAGAACTGGTGATGTCAGTTTCGCGATTGCTTGGTCGTGATGGCGAAAATGACGGAGGTTTGAGGGCGAGTTCATTTGGGTCGCCCGTCTAGTACGAACGCTTATGGGACGGCCGGTTTGCAGACCGGCCGTTTCCTTGCGCTCCCCGCGATTGATCAAATCAAGACGCACCTCCAATCGCAGCTCTCTTGCTGCCGTGCATACATCTCCCACGCAAACCGCACACCGTTGTGCGACTGCATGCCAGCACCGTCGAATGGAACTGCATTTGGCGGGGGTGTGATCTCTGTGAGGCGGTAAATACGTGGGGGGTTGAGGTGTACTTATTCTG
>Ga0310121_10005004_pt1 | contig 11495 bp, 10 predicted proteins | sample CB27_Tmax_986_MG_FD_203504 | JGI IMG/M metagenome (GOLD analysis project Ga0310121, IMG submission 203504) | Marine microbial communities from Western Arctic Ocean, Canada - CB27_Tmax_986 | ecosystem: Environmental > Aquatic > Marine > Oceanic | place: Canada: Western Arctic Ocean | collected...
AAGCCTATTCACCCGATGCGCTGCGAAAGCAGATCAAGGATGGATTCGATGACAAGGCTCTGTCCAAGTGGGTCGATGAATTGGACGATGATGATGTGATCGCATTCTGTCGCTCCGTAAAGAACGGTGTGCATGTGGCCACACCGGTCTTTGATGGTGCAAAAGAGACCGACATTGATGACTTCCTGACTCGGCAGTCCTTATCAACGACGGGGCAAACAGTGCTCTTTGACGGTCGCAACGGTGAAGCCTTTGCTCACAATGTGACAGTCGGGATCATGTATGTGCTCAAACTGCACCATTTGGTGGACGATAAGATTCATGCTCGAAGCATCGGACCATATTCCCTTGTTACGCAGCAACCACTGGGTGGTAAAGCGCAGTTCGGTGGGCAACGTCTTGGTGAGATGGAAGTTTGGGCGATGGAAGCCTATGGAGCGGCGTATGCGCTCCAGGAGTTCCTTACCGTCAAGAGTGACGATGTAGTCGGTCGAACACGTATGTACGAAGCCATTGTGAAGGGTGAGAACACCCTTGAACCGGGTTTGCCCGAATCTTTCCATGTGTTGATCAAAGAGCTCAAGAGCCTGGCGCTCGACGTTGAGTTGATTGAGACCGGGGAAGATTCAACTAGGCAGTCCGGCAAATAAACATCGCTTAGCCGCGAACCAATAGGAGTTTCCCTTGAAAGACATTTTCAACTTTTTTGAGAAGCCCAAGGATCCAATCAACTTTAGTGCGGTACGCGTAGGCCTTGCTTCGCCCAAAAAGATCCTCGAATGGTCATATGGTGAAGTCAAGAAGCCGGAAACGATCAATTATCGGACGTTCAAGCCCGAACGAGACGGATTGTTCTGTGCGAAGATTTTTGGTCCGGTCAAAGATTACGAGTGCAATTGTGGCAAGTACAAGCGCATGAAGCACCGCGGCATCGTCTGTGAAAAGTGCGGCGTCGAGGTCATTCAGAGCAAAGTGCGACGCGAACGATTGGGACATATTACGTTGGCGACGCCTGTCGCGCACATTTGGTTCCTCAAGTCACTGCCCTCGCGTATTGGCAACCTGCTGGACATTACGCTCAAAGACTTGGAGCGTGTTCTGTACTGTGTTGCGTACGTTGTGTTGGATGGTGGTATCGCAGGACTCGAGCGTGGTGAAATCATCAGTGAAGAGCGCTACGAAGAGTTGGTGGATGAGTTCGGCGACGCCGCATTTGACGCGGGCATGGGTGCGCAAGCCATTCGTACATTGTTGGAACTCACTGACCCGGAAGAGTTGACTGCTACGCTTCGTCGCGACATGCGCGACGCAACCAGTGAAGCGAAACGTAAGAAGTACGCCAAGCGCCTCAAAGTCGCTGATGCCTTGCGGACGTCAGGCAACTTGTGTGAATGGATGATTTTGACGACGATCCCTGTGTTGCCACCGGACTTGCGTCCCTTGGTACCACTGGATGGTGGTCGTTTTGCGACGAGTGATTTGAACGATCTGTATCGGCGAGTGATCAATCGAAACAATCGCTTGAAGCGACTCCAAGAGTTGAATGCTCCGGAGATCATCATTCGAAATGAGCGCCGCATGCTTCAAGAGGCTGTGGATGCGCTGTTTGATAACGGTCGACGTGGCAAAGTCATCACGGGCCCGAACAAGCGTCCGCTCAAGTCGTTGAGTGACATGATCAAGGGCAAGCAAGGTCGTTTCCGTCAAAACCTGCTTGGAAAGCGAGTGGACTACTCGGGCCGCTCCGTCATCGTGATTGGGCCGGAGTTGAAGCTGCACGAGTGTGGTTTGCCGAAGAAGATGGCCATCGAGCTCTTCAAGCCCTTCATCTACAATAAATTGGAAGAACGGGGATATGTAACCACCATTAAGAGCGCCAAGAAGATGGTGGAAAAACAAAAAGAGGTCGTGTGGGATATCCTGGACGAGGTCATTAAAGAGCATCCCGTGTTCTTGAATCGTGCACCGACGTTGCACCGCCTTGGCATGCAGGCGTTTGAGCCTGTGTTGATCGAGGGGAAGGCCATTCGACTTCACCCATTGGTTTGCACCGCGTTCAACGCTGACTTCGACGGTGACCAGATGGCGGTCCACGTGCCTTTGTCTATCGAGGCACAGGTGGAAGCACGGGTGTTGATGATGTCCACCAACAACATCCTCAGTCCGGCACACGGTAAACCGATCATCTTGCCGACGCAGGACATCGTTTTGGGGTTGTATCATCTGACAAGAGATCGACCCTTTTCCAAAGGGGAGGGCATGGTCTTCTCAGGGCCTGTAGAGGCCCGAATGGCATACGACTCAGAAGCGGTTGATCTGCACGCGAGTGTAAAGGTGCGGTTTGATGGCGAGCTTGTTGACACGACCGTCGGCCGCGCCCTCCTGGCAGAGATCGTGCCCAAAGAGGTGGATTTTGCCCTGTACAACCGCATTCTCGACAAGAAGGCACTGGCCGAGCTCATCGACATCACCTACCGTCGATGCGGTTCCAAAGACACCGTTCTCTTGGCCGATTCTTTGCGTACATGGGGATACGAGCACGCCACTCGCGCGGGTATCTCGTTCTCCATTAAGGACTTGACCATACCTCCTGCCAAGAATGTCGTTTTGGGCGAGGCGCAGATCGAGGTGGACAACATTGAGGAGCAATACACCGAAGGTCTCATCACCAATGGTGAGCGGTACAACAAAGTGATTGATATTTGGGCCCAGGCAACCGAACGCATCGCCGAGGCTATGATGTCCGACATTTCCACCGATACCATCAAAGGGCCTGGGGGCGCTACCAAGCAGACTCGAAGCCTTAATCCGATTTTCATTATGTCGGATTCGGGTGCTCGTGGGTCGTCCACTCAGATTCGTCAGTTGGCCGGTATGCGTGGATTGATGGCCAAGCCATCGGGCGAGATCATCGAGACGCCCATTACAGCCAATTTCCGGGAAGGCTTGTCGGTGCTTCAGTATTTCATTTCTACACACGGTGCACGCAAGGGACTCGCGGACACCGCGCTGAAGACAGCCAACTCTGGGTATCTAACGCGACGGTTGGTTGATGTGGCTCAGGACTGTGTGGTCGCGGAGTTCGACTGTGGTGCCATCAATGGCATTGACGTCGGTCCCTTGATTGAAGGTGGTGAGATCATTGAACCTCTCGGCGAGCGAATTCTCGGCCGGGTGGTACTGGACGACGTGTACGATCCCTACAACGAGGACGAACTTCTGGTGAAGGCGGGCGAGGAAGTCACTGAGGAGGTGGTCACTCAGGTTGAAGACAGTGGAATCGACAAGTTGATCATTCGATCGCCACTGACCTGCCGTACCCGTGGTGGCATCTGTGTTCTTTGTTACGGTCGTGATTTGGCCCGTGGTAAATTGGTGAATATTGGTGAAACTGCGGGTATCATCGGGGCCCAATCGATCGGAGAGCCGGGCACGCAGCTGACAATGCGTACGTTCCACATCGGTGGCGCGGCGTCACGGCAAGCGGAAGCTTCTACGTTGGAGAACCGCAATGCGGGCGTTGTGCGCTATGAAGACGTCAAGTCTGTGAAAAAGAAAGACGGCACTTTTGTCGTGATGAACCGAAATAGTTACCTCAGCATCTTGGATGAGTCGGGCCGAGAGCGTGAGCGATATGCACTCATTTTCGGCGCTTCACTGAAGGTTACGGATGGCCAAAAAGTAGAGGCATCTACCTTGATTGCTGATTGGGATCCCTGGTCCTTGCCTGTCATTACTGAGGAGGCGGGCACCGTGAAATTCATGGATGTGATTCAAGGTGTCACCATGCAGGAGCAATTGGATGATGTCACGGGTCTTTCACGAAAGGTGATTGTCGAAAGCAGTGACGTGGAGGTGCGTCCGCGAGTAACCATTCAAGCCAAAGGCAAAGGCAAGGGCAAAGGAAAGAGCAAGGGGGCAGAATCGCGGTCGCAGTACACATTGCCCGTCGGCGCACACCTCACCGTGAGTGAAGACCAAGTACTCGATGCGGGTGACGTCGTTGCCAAGATTCCTCGTGAAACCACCAAGACAAAGGACATCACGGGTGGTTTGCCGCGGGTTGCGGAGTTGTTTGAAGCCCGGAAGCCCAAGGATCATGCCGTCATTTCGGAGATCGATGGAACCGTGTCATTTGGCAAGCCGCTCAAGGGCAAACGCCGTGTGGTGATTGAGCCGGAGTTTGGGGACAGTCGTGAATACCTCATTCCCAAGGGCAAGCCTCTTGCGGTTCATGAAGGTGATTACGTGCGTGCCGGTGAGCCCCTCATGGAGGGATTGTCCAATCCACATGACATTCTTAAGGTGTTGGGTGAACGAGAGCTTGCGAAGTTCCTCGTGGATGAAATTCAAGAGGTCTATCGTCTTCAGGGTGTGCGCATCAATGACAAGCACATCGAGACCATCGTTCGGCAGATGTTGCGTTGGGTGAGGGTCGCGGACGTTGGCGACACCGACTTCTTGGCGGATCAACAGGTAGAGAAGCACATTTTCGAGGAGGAGAACGAGCGCGTAGTGGATGCAGGGGGTCAAGCTGCACAGGGTGAGCCCCTCTTGCTCGGTATCACCAAGGCTTCGCTGTCTACCGAGTCGTTTATCAGTGCCTCGTCGTTCCAAGAAACAACGAAGGTTCTGACGCAAGCGGCATTGGCTGGAAAGATCGACTATCTCAACGGTCTCAAAGAGAACGTGATTATGGGACGTCTTATCCCGGCTGGCACCGGTGTGCATCACTACCGAAATCTGGGTGTGAAGTTTGTTGAAGACGAGCATTTGGAAGAGATGGGCGCAGTCGCCTAAACCGGACAAGTCGATCCGCACAGCCGTGCGGCGATGATCAACCGAATCGAATGGACGACCCACAGGAACGTTGTTTTCCGTGGGTCGATCTATTCGTTGTTCGCGAGCTCCTCAAGCGCCTCGAGTGATTCACGTACGTGCAAGTGGATCCGTAAATCGTGTTGTATCACCCGGTGAACACGTCCACCGGGTGCAATCACCACCGTGATTCGTTTGATTCCTCCGGTTAAACGGCGAGTAATCCCCCAGCCACGCGCCAGATCCTTGGAAGGATCCGGGGCAAAGAGGAAAGGCAATTCTTTCTCGGCTGCGTATCGGGCCAACGTCTCTTTCGAATCGGGGCTCACACCGATCACCTCACCATTGAGACGCTGAATATCCGGATAGGCTACGCGGAACCCGCGGGCCTCCAAGTTTCATCCGGGAGTAAATGCTTTCGGGAAGAAATAGACGACAAGGGCTTGGCCTGACTCTGATGTCCCCCACAACGCACTGGCGCTGCGTCCGTCTGACAAGGAAAAATCGGGTGCTAAGTCGCCCGGTGTCGGTTGTTGACTCATGAGATCATACTCGTTGGGTCTGGGTGATGAAGTCAAGAGGCCGGTACGGTCGATTCGTCCTCATTGGGCGAGGGGTGTTGGGTGCGGTACTGGATGATGAGGTACAAGAGGCCAAGGACCAACAGAACCAGACCGATTCCCGTCCACTTGAGCATGGACGTTGCGGAACTCAAATCCGATTCAAGTTGCGTCACATTGCTTGTGCGGTCATTGAGATCATCCTGGAGTTGGGCGACCGTCCCTTGCAGTGAAGCAACCTGCTCCGCTAGCCTCATCCGCTCCTCGGCCTGGGTATTGATTTCAGCGATGGCATCTGTAATTCGTTGATCGGCCCGATGCGCCCAGGGTGTGTCCGTCCAATACGTTCGAACTTGATAGAAGCGAAGCAATGCGGAGCCTGGTTTCCCCTGGGCTTGGGCGATCTCAGCCGCATTGTAGGTGTCGTGGGCCATGGCGTTGGCCAAAATCTGTTGGACTTCCTTGATTTCTAGTTGCGTCCGTTTCACGGCCTGTTGGCCTGTTTTTAGGATGGCTTTGGCGATCTGAACACCTTGGATTGTGGTCTTAAGTTGATCATGCAGTGGCTTTGTTAGGCTCCCTAGAAGAGGGACGCCCGTTGTCTTGGCGACCACGTTCTTGCAATTTCCCAGCACAATGGAGACGCCGCCAAGGAGGGTTTCACTGTCCGAGAATGCCCGTGCAGTGTCTTGAAATGTTCCGTTTGCACGCCGGATTATCTCCAATAGCTCGTGCAGTTTTGTGGGGTCGCCTCGGTTCTTCAGGAAATGTTGATTGATCGCTTCCGTCAATGACTTCGAGACACGTTCCATTTCTTGGAGATGAAAGTGAATCCCTTCCACGTTACGAATCAGCTCGCTCAATTTGGTCAAGCTCATTTGCAGCCATTGCGCCCCGGGTATGTTCTTCAAGAAAGCCTGCGCAGTCTCATTGGTTCGAATGGCGTCCAGTATTTTCATGATGTTGGCCGCTTGTTCGATGAATTGGATTCGCTTCGCAATGTCTTTTGACAAGGCGGAAAAGGATTGGATTTCATGCGAAGAGCGTCGTTTTATTCGGGCCTCAATAGTCTTGACCGCCCCTTCTGTATAGTCTCCAACGATGACGACATCCGGCAGTGTACGCGGCATGTCTGCGGATAGGGTGAACACGGTTATGAGAGAAATACAGGTGTACATGATGTCAGGTTACCTTGTTTGCCTCGACCGGGCTATGGCGGTCCTCGTCGGTGGTTCGATCAAAATGGTTTAGTCGGTATTGAACGCCAGAACTGTGTGCAGAGTGAGAATCTCATCGCCCCACCGTTCCTTGTACGCCATCTCCATACCAAGATCGTAGCGTACGATTCCTCTACGATGGAGCTGTTCCATCATTGCCAATTGGGTGACGTTCCCAATGCCGAGTGTCCGATAGTCGTCGTTGTAACTCATTTGAAAGCCCCGGTATTCCACACCCAGCACACCACCAATGGCATAGGCGAGGTCCTGTCCCTCCATCTGCGCAAAGACGACGTGAAGCGCGCTGCGTTCTGAGGCCCGTTCAAAGAGGGCGCGATAAAACGCAGAAAAGAGCGGTGCTTTCAATATACTCTCGCCCTGTTCGCGTTTTCGAGACAGTCTCTCGATGGCGAGCAGTCGGTTCATAAGCTCTTCTACGCCCTCGGTCGGGATTTGATGTTCAAAGTGGATTCCGCTGGCCTCGACCCGGCGTCGATCCCTTCGAAGATTGGTCCGGAACGCTTGTGTCCTACGGGAGACGTAGTCGTCTTCACCCGTGTGGATGAGCGCGCGATTAACTCGTATGCCAGGACGGTATAGCACACGATAACGTGGTTCTAAGGCGTCAAAGACGGCTTGAGCGAAGTGTTTCGGGAGTCCGCTTAAACACAACGCATTCCACTCCGTATGGTTCGAAATGAGCACATGTTCCAAAAGATGCACTAGATCGCCGAGATCGCGCCCAATGAGCGGTGAATTGAATCCCCACACGGCTTCCAGTGGCTGAAGAATTGCGCCCAACTCGCTGTGTGTCCCTTGGGTGAGGACGATCCAAGAGTCATCGGAACGTACGATAAAAGGGGTCTGGTTGGGATGAAAAGACCGAGTCGCGGCCAGGCCCCAATCGATCCCGGAGCAATATTGGGCAATGCCCTGTGTCTCTTGTACGGCCGTTTCAAATGCCGGCGAGTTTGCCAACTGATGTAGTGTCAGGCGTTCCACGACACTACAAAGAGTGAGGGTCTGTTGTCAGGCCGTCAACTGCTCTTCGATGGTGGAACCAGCACAGGCCAAAAAAATTAAGCCCCGAGAACCTCGAGGCTTAATGGTCGGGGCGACTGGATTTGAACCAGCGACTCCTTGACCCCCAGTCAAGTGCGCTACCAGGCTGCGCTACGCCCCGATACGATCGGAAAAAAAGTGTGTATTCTCAAACTATCCGTTCAGGGCGTGCTTGAGGACCTGACTGGGTTTGAATGTTAGGACCCGACGCGCCGTGATTGTGATCTTATCGCCTGTCTTGGGATTACGACCGACGCGCTGGCGCTTCGTGCGTACCACAAAGTTACCGAACCCACTGATCTTGAGCATGTCACCCTGGCCGAGCGCTTGTTTCATGGTTTCAAAAACAGTCTCTGTTACTTCAGCAGATTCCTTCTTCGAAAGCACACCTAAATTGTCGTAGATATTGGCTACGATATCGGCTTTTGTCATCGTCAACTTGACCCTCACCCGGTGATTACTGTGCCGAAGAGCCAGCAGCAAGGCGCTTGGCTGTTTCGACAATCTGTCCAAAGTCGTCAGGATGGTGAACTGCAATATTTGCGAGTACTCGGCGATCAAGACCAATGGCGGCCTTGGCGAGCCAATCTTGGAGCTCGCTATACTTGGTACCGTTCATTCGTGCAGCTGCGTTGATACGCTGAATCCACAGCGCTCGCATGGTCCGTTTCTTGAGTCTACGACCGACGTACGCATATTGCAGCGCCTTCATGACGGACGTGTTGGCTCGCGTGAAGATGCGACTGCGAGCACCTCGGTGTCCCGCCGCTTTTTTCAACACCTTCTTGTGGCGTGCTTTGGTATGGACGCCACCTTTTATTCGTGCCATTTCATTCCCCTTAAAGTGTTAGCCGTATGGGCACAATCGTCGAATAGCCGCCATGTTGGAAGCATCCGCAATGCCACCCTTGCGCAACATTCGCTTGGTCTTGCGCGACTTCTTTTCGAGGATGTGGCGACGGAAGGCCTTGTTGATTTTGACCTTTCCGGTCCCCGTAAATTTGAAGCGTTTCGCCGCCCCTCGATTTGTCTTCATTTTTGGCATCACAGCCCTCTCATCGTTTCATTGGTAGGCATGGGCGGTTTTGAACCGCCGACCTCTACAGTGTCAATGTAGCGCTCTCCCCCTGAGCTACATGCCTGGATTCCTTACTGAGAACCAGCAGTTGGTCTACAGAGCGGCGTGCATTCTAAGCGCCCGATTTTATGAGTGTCAAGGGTTAACCCTGGCCAATTGAAAACTTCCTGACCACACAGGAGTCAGATTATCAATTAGGACAATAATTCCTATGTAATAACAAGGTGTTGAGTTGAAATATGCCCATTGCATGATTGACCCGATGCGGGGCTGCTGTTAGAGAATCAAAGCGTGGAAACCACAAACAAGTTCATTCGAAGGCGTCGTGAAGCGACTTCCATCGGTTCATTGCTGGACCAAACAGAGCTCCCGCATACCATAAATCCACGTCTTGGGCGTGTGTGTAGGCTGTATGGGTTGGTCGTGGGTCCGACACTGGCAGAGGGGAGTGTCCCGGTAGCGTTGTACGGAACGTGTGTCACCATAGCGGTCGCATCCAAAACGCTCGAAAGCCTGATTCAGGCGATCGAAGGCTTCTTGATTAAGACCTGGTCTGAGCGTTTGGAACCCCCCGCGATCACCGAGATTCGGTACGTGGTGAGTCCATCCATAGGGGCTCAACAGCCCAATGAACGGCCAGCGATTCGTTCCCAAGAGGTGACCAGCGTCACTACGGACGATATGGTCGAAGCGGCAGCGACCATTGCAGACGAAAAATTACGACAGGCTGCAATCGAATGGATGAGCGTGCTACACGCACGAACACGGGAGGATGTGTGACACGAACTGGGACAATATTCTGGACTGTTGTCACAGCGGCCACAGCGATAGTGAGCTGTTCAGATGGTGGAGAAAGCAACACACCGAGTGCGGACATCGGACCGGCGCCCGATACGGTTCCTCCTCGAACTCCCGGGTGTGAAACATCGGACGACTGTGGGGACGGGCAGCATTGTGTCGATACGGTGTGTTTACGTGTTCCCACGTCGACAGTTGTGGTGACCGACAACACACTGGACGAACCGGCCGATGTGTCGGTGTTGAATGTGAGTTGTGCGGCCGGCCAAGTCGAGGCTCCCGACGGACCGGAAGCGGCCACAGCCTATGGAATTGTTGATCGTTTTGGGGGGGGACGTCAGACCATCGGGATTGAGGTGGGTTTTTTCGAGCAAGAGAACTGGCCTCCGGCAGAGTGTATGGAGCTGGCGGTCGCAGAGCAGCGAGACTGTTTCCGTTCTATTCCGAGCCAATGGGTGGCCATTTCGACCGATCCCACCGAGGGCAACTCGGAGGTGCCTGATACCTGCCAGGCGCACTTGGACTGTCCATTGGGGTATGATTGTGTCGAAGGGGATTTGGATTATCATTGCGCTCCCCAGCACGGTCTGTACGAGATAACGTCTGTGCCCACCAATACTTGGTTGGTGGTTCGTTCTCGAAACACCATCCCCATTTATGAGAAAAAGTGGAAAGACACCTACATTTACGGCGTTTATTTGTATGCGGATCGTGTGGACACGGATGGCCGTTATCGAACCAACGCCATGATGGTCTCCGATGGCCAATGGGTGACCGTTCCCAACACCTTGTTGGTCCCCGGCATCAAGAAAATGAATGGCGCTCTGGGCGGCCGTGTACGGGACTGTCGCACCGATTCACGAGACAGTTTCACCCTTGGGAATGCATCCATTGGGTTAAAGGTGCCGGGCGCCGCGATCGGGTACTTTAACGATGACGAAGAGAACACGGTCCCGCTTCTTGAAAGCACCGGCACCGATGTGTACGGCCGTTTCACTGTGGTAGACATTGCACCGGGCCTCAATCGAGTGGCGGCTTCGATTTTGGATGGCGACAACAATGTTGTGTCGTTGGGTAGTGAGGAGATCGTGATTGTGCCGGATTCGCTGACTATCGTATCCTTTCCCGGAAAACAGGCTATATTGGGCAAGTGACAATGGTTCGAACGCACCATTTTTTTCAGTACTTTCTCGCCCTGGTGGTCGTGACGACAGGGCTAATGGCATGCTCTAAAGACACAGACCCGGCGACGGGGGCCCTGACAGTTCAAGTGCATTTGCCCCCATCTCCAGAGCTCAAGGTGTCTACGGTCAACAATCGCCATCCAGACGGGTCCTATTCGGTGGAAGGACTCATTCGAAGCCGACAAAGACTCATGAATAAGGATGTTCGAGTCAGCGGATTTATCCAACGAAAATATGTTTGTGATCCCGACCAGCAGGCCTGTGAGACACCTACCCATGCGGTGCTTGTCGATGAATTGGCGAAACCGCGCAAGCGATTGATTGTCGTCGGTGTTCGGTCCTCCCAGTTCGATGCCTTGAAGACCGGCGCACACGTCATTCTGGATGCACACTACGCATTGCACGATCCCCGGGCGCTCTTTGTCCGCACCGAAGGGGTTCTGATCCTTCCTTTTCTGGAGGAGGAAGCTACGCCTTCCCCGTCGAAGGGGACCGAGTAAAGAGTGCTTCACCGACGCGAACCGGTGCATCACAGTGTACGTCGTTTAGCGCCATCTTTTCGTTGGCCGTGATGAGTACAACCGACGATCCAAGGTGGAACATACCCAGTTCGTCTCCGCGTTCGATGGGGATGCGGTGGCTAAATTCCACCGTATAGGCGGTCTGCTTGTTGGAAGAGTTGGTCGTGATGTCGTCATAGCCCACGGTAATCTTCCCGACGTTGGCCGCGCCGACCATGACCAGGGCGACGGCTCCGTGATCCGTATCTAGATACGTA
>Ga0310121_10005005_pt1 | contig 11495 bp, 6 predicted proteins | sample CB27_Tmax_986_MG_FD_203504 | JGI IMG/M metagenome (GOLD analysis project Ga0310121, IMG submission 203504) | Marine microbial communities from Western Arctic Ocean, Canada - CB27_Tmax_986 | ecosystem: Environmental > Aquatic > Marine > Oceanic | place: Canada: Western Arctic Ocean | collected...
GCGACCAGTTGCTCGGTATTGTCGAGCTTGTGCAGAGCGATTTGGAACAAGAGCGGTCCGCGGCGCTGTGCCAGGCGGCGATGCGGCAGGTTGACGAAGAGGCGCGTCAACGTGACTTCAGCGACGCCATGCCGAATCCCCGCCATCACCGTTGGGCGTGGGCCGCGGGAGTGACGCTGGCCGCTGCTCTCGTGGCGCTGATTGTCGTGCCAGCGGCTGGTAGGAATGCTCTGGTGCGCTGGCTGATGCCTTGGAAGCAGACCGAGCGATACACGTTCGCTCAGCTCGACAAATTACCTGACCAGTTAGTCGTCCCGTACGCCGAGCCGTTTCCCGTGAGCGCCAAGCTGGCGGCTGATTCGGCCTGGACGCCAGGGCAGGCCGTGGCTCGCTACGGTGAGCAGGAACCGATCAGGGCGCAGCTGGAGCAAGGAGTCTACAGCTTTCAGCTACCGCCGCAAAAAGAGCCGGCGAGCCTGGTGGTAACCGTGGGTGATGCACGCAAAACAGTCGCGATCGAACCGACGGTGCGCCCCGAGTTGCTTTCGATGACGGCCCGTGTGCGGCTGCCCGACTACCTGCAGTATTCAACCGACTTGACCAAGGACGTCCGCGGCGGATCGGTATCCCTGGTCAAGGGCAGCCAGGCTACGTTCGAAGCGGAGGTCAGCCGCCAGCTAGACCAGGCTTTGGTGGATGGCGCGCAGCAGCAGATCCGAGGCCAGCAGTTGGTCACGTCGCCGCTGGAGGTCGCCGACACGACGCAGCGCGAGTTTACTTGGCACGATCATCTAGGGCTTTCTGCCAAAGAGCCATTCGTTCTTTCGATCCACGCTGAGGACGACGAAGCGCCCATGCTGCTGTGCAGCCAGTTATCGCGCCAGCAAGTCGTGCTCGACGAAGACGTGCTCTCGTTCCAGGTGTTGGCTCAGGACGATTTCGGCATCAAGGGCGTCGGCATGGAGTGGACCGGCATTGAGGACCCGATTCGAAACCCGCACCCCGCGCAGGGTGAAAAAGTAGTTTCGTCGGGCGGGCCGGAACAACGCGACGTCGAAGCCACGGTTACCTTCTCTGCCAAACGTGAAGGTGTGACGCCGCAGTCGTTGCGATTCCGTCTGTTCACGATCGACTATTTGCCGGAGCGGGAGAGAGTTTACTCGCCGACCTATATCCTGCACGTGCTCAGTCCCGAGGAACATGCAATCTGGCTGACGCAACAGCTGCGGAAATGGTTCCGCCAGGCACAGGACGTCTACGAGCGCGAGCAACAGCTGTACCAGACCAACCGGGAATTGCGGGGGCTCTCGGCGGACGACCTCGACCGTGCCGAGAATCGTCGTCGGGTCGAAACACAGGCCGCAGCGGAACGGACCAACGGACGTCGCCTGGGTGCTTTGACAGACGCTGGCGATTGGTTAATCCAGCAGGCCACGCGGAACGACCAGTTCAACGTCGCCACACTGGAGAGCTGGGCCGGCATGCTGAAAACACTGAAGGGAATTGCCAACGACCGGATGCCTTCGGTCGCTGATCTGTTGAAACAGGCCGCTGCGGCTCCCGGAGGCGCGGCGCAAGCTGATCCGGGCCAAGCTCAAGAGGGACAAGCTCCAAGCCCACCACCGCAAGTGGGTGTTAATCGCGACGGCAGATCGGGCGGCGGAAAAAAATCGAAACCCGATGAGGCAAACGGTGAGGCAAGTAAGGTACCGGTGATCTCGGATGTCGAGTCGGGCGTGAACGAGCTAGGCGATCAACAGCAGCCAGAGCAAGATCCGTCGCCGGCTAGTCCCGGTGGCTTGACCTTGCCTGGCACCGTCATTCAAGGCGGTGGAGCACCGCAACCCGACCAAGCACCGCCCAATCCGGCCCAGCAAAAAGTGGCCCAGGCGGTCGAGCAACAGGAGGCACTCTTGGCAGAATTTGCCAAGGTTTCTGACGAGTTGCAGAAGATCCTGAACAACCTCGAAGGCAGTACGTTTGTCAAGCGGCTCAAGGCTGCCGCGCGTCGGCAGTTGGAAGTGGCGCGCGACCTCAATCAGAGCTTGCGTAGCAGCTTTGGCGCCGTCGAGGGCCAGGTTGACGAACTTCGCCGCCAGCAGTCGGATGAGATTGCCAAACGTGAAGTCGGTCACAGTGAAAATGTGTACGTGATCCAGGAGGATTTGGAGGCGTACTACAACCGCATCCAACAGGGCAAGTTCAAAACGGTCCTCAACGAAATGCGGGACGAGCAAGTGGTCAGCAACCTGCGGCGGATTGCCGACACCGTCGAGGAAAACCTGCCTGGCCAGTCGATTGCCCAAGCCGAGTTCTGGTCCGATGCACTCGACCGGTGGGCCGAACAACTTGTCGGGCCTGGGTGACCGGGCGGCGGCCCGTGACCGGGCGCGAAAGGCGACAGTTTGTCGCCATCGATTGTGTTGGAAGTCATGAGGATCCTGGAAAAAGAAATCTCGCTCCGCGACGAAACGCGTACGGCGGAGCAAGCTCGTACGGCGTTGGTCGCTGACGAGTATGGCCGGCAGGCAGAGTCGTTATCCGAGACCCAGAAAGACCTGGCGGTAAGAGTGGCCGATGTAACGAAAGAAATCCGCCAGCTTCCCGGCGGCGATCTCAGTTTCATGAAAGAGATTGCGCTACTGATGCGAGTGGAACAAGTGATGCACGAAGCACGCCACTTGTTGGCCCGTCCCGAAACGGGTCCGGAACCGATCGCGGCTGAGACCGAAGCGATCGAGTTGCTGCTGCAGGCGCGACGGAGCAATCCCCAGGGTGGTGGCGGTGGCGGCGGAACGACACCGGGTGGCGGCGGCGACGGTGACACGGAGCAATCTGCACTAGCGCTGATCGGAGCCGGCACCGAGCAAAACGCCCAGTCTCAAGACCGGTCGGTCGGCCAAGCCACGGGAGTTAGTGGCAGCGAACTTCCGGCCGAGTTCCGCGGAGGCCTGGACGCCTATTTCGGTGCCCTGGAAGGAAACGGTGTCGGTTCCGAGTGAGGTGCGGTGGAACGAATCCGAAGCTCGAATATCGAAATCCGAAACAAATTCAAATCACCAAATTACAAATGACAAGAAACGACCGTCCTCGCTGATCCCGATCGGCGAGGCCAAGGAGACCAATACGCAGGCAGGTTTTTACAAGAGGAAACCGAGAAACTGAAGTGAATAAGCTTGTGTCTTCGCCTCCTCTCTGTTTCCCTCTGTTTGCTCCTGTTCCCTTGTTTTCCCGCACCGCTAACTGAGTCTCCAGCTAGGCGCCTGTCGGTTTAGGTGAGGAGTCTCCAAAAAGACACCGGAAGACGGGCAGTCTTCAGTGCAATCCTGCAAACGTCGGAAGGATCCGTTTGAGACATTCGGATTTTGCATTTCGGATTTCGAGTTTAGGCAATTCATGAACCGCACCACGGCAACCCTTCTTTTGACGCTCGCGTCGCTGGTACTGCTCCCTCTCCGGGCTACCGCACAGATTCCTACCATTCAGTACGGGGCAAGGGTTCCTCCCGATGTGAAACTGATTTATGAACAGGGACTGAAATACCTGGCGGCGTCTCAACTGCAAGACGGCGGCTGGTCAGGCGGCCAGCGAGGGGCCGGAGTTACCGGGATGTGCTTGATGGTCTTTTTGGCCCAAGGCGAAGATCCGAACTTCGGCCAATACAGTGTCAGCGTACGTAAGGCCGTGCGCAATATCATCCGCAGTCAGAACCCGTCCACGGGGTTCATCCCCAGCAGCATGTACCATCACGGCTTCGCGACCTTGGGATTGGCCGAAGCCTATGGCGCAGTGGACGAGACCCTTGTTTGGGACGACGATGCCGGCGGCAATCGACAATCGATCGGATCCGCGTTAGAGCTGGCGGTACGCTGCGCGCTGACCTCCCAGAAAAAGAACCGCTGGGGGGGCTGGCGCTATTCGCCCGAAGACAACAACGCCGATACATCGGTCTCCGGCGCGGTTCTGATGGGACTTCTGGCTGCGCGAAACGCGGGAATTGAAGTGCCTGACGACTCCATCGACAAGGCCCTGAACTACTATCGCAGCAGTACCTCGGACAGCGGCATGGTGGCGTACAGCGGAGGGGTCGGCGGGCAGGGCGTCTCGATGAACCGTTCCGCAGTTGCGGCGCTGGTACTGGCTGTCGGTAAACGAAAAGACTGGAATGAGTACCTGGCCACGTTGAACCATATCACGACTCGGATCGATCACCAAGAATCCGGGTATCCCTTCTACTTCCGCTATTACATGGCCCAGGCCCTGTTTCAGGGTGACTTTGATGCGTGGACCAAGTGGAAGCGCGAGAACACTCGCAACTTGAGAACCCAGCAGCAAGACGACGGTAGTTTCCCGGCCAGCCATGGACCAGCTTACGGAACCGCCATGGCGCTCTTATCTCTGGCACTCGATTATCGCTTTCTGCCGATCTATGAAAGATAAACGAAAAAGTCATAGCGGATTGAAAACCGCTACTGCCCCCGCTCTCGTCTCTCGTGTGGCTGAAGGCCCTATGCAATCAGCGATACTGGCTCCTTGTGAATATGGCCGGCAACCTGCGCCCCGCGCTCGCCCGTGTTTTGCCAACCAACGACTTCTGGTAGTCCTACTTTTAAGTTTGCTGTCGATTTGCACGGCAGTCGGGTCGGCCAACGACTCGCAGACCGGCTCGCTTCATTGGGCAAACGGCGATCAAATGCTGGGCCAGTTGCTCGGCTCGACGTCGTCGCGGCTGCGCTGGAAATCGTCGATCTTCGCCGAGCCATTTTCTCTGGACTTGAAGCAGCTCCTGTCCGTTCGTTTTCCTCAAACGGAGAAACCCGAGCAGGTCGAGCCGCTGCGTTTCATTACCCACGCGGGCGATGTGCTCTATGGTGAACTGGTCGATATCACCGATCGCCAGTTGGTAATCAACAGCCGGCGTCACGGGCAAGTCAAGCTGCCGCAGTCTGCGATCAGGACATTCCGGCGACTCCACGATGAAGGTTTGATTTATCTGGGTCCAAACGGAGTCGATGGATGGAAGACCGTCAGTGTCCAACGACGGACTTCCGAATGGACGACGAATTCCGAGGGAGAGCTGTCGACAACGATTCTGGGCGCCGAGTTGTTCCGAGATCTTAAGCTGCCGGAAATTTCTGAAATCGAACTTACCTTGCGTTGGGATCGCCGCCCCGGTTTCCTGATCACGTTCGCGGATCCGAGCGCTTTGCGACTCTCGCAGGAAGCGGTACGGCTGGAGACCTGGGAGGACGAATTGGTGTTGCAGACGCTGGCGGGCAACGGCGACTTCGAGCAGCTACTGATCCTGGAACCAGAGACCAAAAGTATTGAGTTGCGTTTGCTCTGGAATCAAAGATCGGGTGAGCTGTTTGTCTATTCAGTTCACGGCGAATTGCTGGGTAAGATGTCAGCCGGTCCCGAAACGGGCAAAAATCACACCGGGATGTACATCAAGAACAAAGGCTCTGACCTGACACTTGCCCGGCTGCGTGTGAGCAACTGGAGTGGGCGGGCGCCGTCCTCGACGGTGGATGAGCGTGCCAGCTGCGTACGCCTGATTGATGGCGAGCGGGTGTACGGGCAGCTTCGAGCTTACGACCGACAGACGAACTCGTTAATCGTCGAGCTACCATCGGCTCGTAGACAGCAAGTCGCGTTGGACAAAATTGCCAGTGTGTCTTTTGCCGACGTGCCGGACGAGCCTCCCGTCAAATCACAAATGATGCTCAGCTATTACGACGGTACTTTGCTGCGCGGATCACTCGAGTCCATCGAAGCAGGCACGGTAACGGTCAAGACCGGCTACTGCGAGCAGCCGATCACGGCGCATTTGCGGGGTGCTCGTCGACTTCAGTTTGCTGACGAGGCCGTGCTCTTGGCGAACAGCGCGGTGCTGGAAATGGGGAAGATCAAGCTGCATGGTCAACTGGCGTCCGCCGGTAGCAGCGGCTCGATGTTGGGATGGAAGCCAGTCGGTAGCAGTAACGCTTCTCCTCTTCCCCCAGACCGCACCGCGCGAGTTATCCGTGAGCCCGCCGTCGGAGAAGAACGTTCGCCTGACCATCGGCCGGACGTGGTTTATCTCAACAACGGCGACATCCTTCCGTGTCACGTCGTTTCGATCGACCCAACGCATCTGGTCATTGACTCCGCCTTCGCGACAGCGGCCCGCGTTCCGTTGGATTTGGCGACCGCCGTCGAGTTTGGCGCGGATACCTATTTTCCCCTGGCTGGATTTGCTGGCAAGCGTTGGAGCGTGGTCGAAAAAGAACAGGGCGCGGTGGAGCGTACCGACAAGCAAGTTATCTTCCACGGGCAGGCCTCGTTAGGGCATCGGGATGTGTTGCGTGGTGACGAGATTTCCTTCGATATGCAATGGAGCGCAAGCACGCCCGTGGCGATGACGATTAGCTTCTTTGCCAAGGATCCCAAGCGCTCGACTCCCCCCTCCATTCCCCCCTCCATACTCGTCTATTGCGTGCAACAGCAGCTGTTTGTTCGCGGAATTCGCGGCGGGCACCAACTCATTCAAGCCCGGTCGCGACAGGAAGTGTTCCAAAACAAGCGAGCAAAACTCAAGTTCAAACTCGCCAAGAAGAAGTTGGAGGTCTTTGTCGATCAACGGCAAGTCCTCACGCAGTCGCTTGCTGAACGGGATCGAGCCGGTCAGGGGCTGGTGCTGGCCGTACAGCGACTGGACGGGGGACGCGGAAAGGCGGCACGAGAAGAATTGGTAACTATCTCCGATTTTCGGGTCGGTCGCTCAGCAGGCCCCTTTGGCTCGCTGCAAGTCGAGGAAGACCAGAAAGACGTTGTCTTGACCGTGCCGAGAAGCCGCAAGAAGAACCCTCCGACGCATGTGCTAGTGGCCCAAAACGGTGACCTCTTGCGCGGGCGGCTGCTTGCGCTGACCGAGACGACCGCCCACTTTACCTCGCGGCTGGATGACTTCGCCTTTCCCCGTGAGCGGCTGGCCGGGATCATTTGGTTGCAGCAAGAAAAGGACAAGGCGCCGCCGTTGTCTGGGGCTGGTGTGGTTACCCAGGTTGTCTTTGCCAGCGGAGCGACACTTACCTTCAGGGCCGACAAGATGGTGCAGAATCGAATCGGCGGTAACCATCCCATCCTGGGTCCTTGCAGCATCCCTCGCAGCGCGATTCGGGAGTTGCGAATCGGTTATCCGGAGGGCGGCCCGCAAAAGACCGCCTATTCCGACTGGAAACTGCGCCCGGCCAAGGAGCCGCAATTTGCCGGGAGCGGGAACTCGCCGCCTGGCGCAGACGCGATTCCAGGCTTGGATTCGCCGCTGGTAGGCACGGTCGCTGCCGATTTCGAAGTTCCTCTGCTCGACGGCCAGTCCTTCAAGTTGAGCGATCATGCAGACAAGGTCGTGATTCTCGATTTCTGGGCAACCTGGTGCGGTCCCTGCGTGAGAGCCTTGCCGCAAATCATCGAGACTGTTGGAGCGTTTCCACCAGAGAAGGTCCTGTTGGTGGCGATCAACCAACAAGAAAAGACGCAGGCGATCCGCGATTTCCTGAAGGCACGGGGTTGGCAGGTGACCGTCGCGCTGGACCGTGATGGAAAAATCGGCCGGAAATTCCAAGTCGAGGCCATCCCTCAGACGGTGATCGTGGGACGCGGTGGAAAAATCGAACGGTTGCATGTCGGCGCTCATGCCGACTTCCAAGACCAACTCGAAAACGTCTTGAAGCAGTTGGCGTCGCCGGAAAAACCGGTGGGGAATCAGGAGTAGGCCAGCGGATCAAAGCGTTCTGATCAGGTCCGGCCATTTCGTTTCGTATGCCACTGGCTCTGGTCGCAGATCCGGCTCTTTGGTCCTGCCGCCCCGTTAAGAGTTGTAGCCGCAAAGAACGCAAAAAACGCAAAAAAACTACTGAAATGGCAGTCGGATAAGTTGTCCGGCGTGACACTACCCATTACTGTCTCATCTCGCTTAAGTTCTCCCTTTTTGCGTTTTTTGCGTTTTTTGCGGCTATATCTTCCGCCGAGACGAGGGAGCTACGAAACCTCGTAGGGGTGCGCCTCAACCGCCGCTCGCAGAATACTCGATACGGGGAACTTTCGATTTATCCCGCTAACTTCACAACCGGTCTGACCGCAAGATATACTGCGGGCGACGAGGAAACGTGCCCCACGCGAACCGTCAATCAAAGTCTCGACAGTTGGCTGTTTAAGAACCTATTCAGACCGCTGTTTCAGCGGTTCCAGGGCGAAGACTTTTCAGGATACGATGACCGGCTCTTTCGCCACGCGACTTTTCCGTATCGTCATTACTCTGGCCGGTTGCTACAACCTCGCATTCGGAATCTGGGTCGCGCTTTGGCCTCTCCAATTCTTTGAGATCTGCGGGATTGCGTCACCCCGGTACCCATCCATCTGGGCCTGCGTTGGTATGGTCGTCGGGATCTATGGGTTTCTCTACTGGCATGCCGCATGGAAGCCGGAATCTGGTCGGCCCATTATCGCCATTGGGCTGCTGGGAAAGCTTCTGGGGCCGATCGGCATGTTCATCAGCGTCAGCGACGAGTGGCCCCGACGGCTGGCGATGCTCAACGTCTATAACGACCTCATCTGGTGGTTGCCCTTTACACTGTTCCTGCTTCGCGGGACCTCTTTTGCCAAACGGCTCGAGACATTGGCACCCTGGGGCTGCGCCGGACTGCATGCGCTGGGAATTGCTGCCATCGGGCTCGTGCTCCGGCCAGGCACCTTAACCGAATCAGATCCACTTCAGCGCGCGATGTACATCGCGGAATATTCCACACGATGGTCGTTGGGCTGGTCGATCTGGATGCTGTCCGCGCTGAGTCTCGTGGCGTTTTACGCTTGGTGGGGAGCACGCCTTGCAGCACCCCTGGTGGGTACTGTTGGAGTGATGCTTGCAGCCGCGGGTTGCGTGTTCGACTTGAGTGGCGAATCGGTGTCTGTGCTGATACTCGTCGAGCAATCGTTGCCCGCACTCAAAGACCTGACTCTCTGGGACCCAGCAGCCTTCCAGTGGTACGAACGGGTCGCAACGTTACTCACGGCAGGTGCTGCCAACGGGCTGTATACGCTGGGCGGCATCGTGCTGATGCTGTGGACGGTCGACCTCCCCCGGCCGGTGCGCGCGGCAATGTGGGGAACGTGGATCGCCGGCGCGGGAATGACGCTGGCCGCGGTTTTCGATCAAGTCGCTGGCATGGTCGCGACAACGACCGTGCTTTTTCCACTGTTGATCGCCTGGACGGTGTGGATGGGTTGCCGTTGGAAGCCTGAGTGAATCGACAGAAAGCAGCAGGCACGTCCATCTGCCGGTGTGGTGGCCGTTGGCGACCGGATCAACAAACTGCTCGCAAGCCTGTAATGGCTCATGCGTGCCGCCCGCAACATTTCACCTGGTCCGAGGGGACTCCGAAGGTATCCGATTCAATGTGGATACGATATATAGAGAATCCTCTGTCAGCGTATCCGCGGCTCGTCTATCCTGTACGGAGCGCAGCGTACCCACGATCAACCATGTTTCGTTTCATTAAGGAACAGCATCCATGAAGGTAGACGACGGAGACCGGCCAGTATGGAAAGGCGCTTTTAGCGAGACGTCGCGTGCTGAGCAGCTCCAGGATGATTCGGCAGCTTGGCGGGCGGTGACTGGCCTCTTGATGGCAATCATAATTGTCGGCGTCAGCTTGGCTCTGTTCACTGCCTGGTTCTGTTCCTCGTAGCCTGTCAAACGTGAGTCACAGGCCGTCGCATCGATCTTGGCTGTGATTCGACGACGTTCTTTTTTTGCCGTCCAAGAACGCAAACCGGGCTGGCGCGCGGGCAAGCCGTCGGGGGAGTCCGGCGCGGTCTCATGACTCCGCTCTTGATTCGACCTGCGCTGTGCCCGGTTCTCATCACGGGCACTCTGCAAAAGACGTTCAGCGCACTGTCCGTCACGTGCCCCCAGCTGGTTTTGCCGGTCCGTTCGCCGGGCCAAGGCCGTTTTCGGGCATGTCGAGTGAGGCTTCGTAACCCGCCGATGGTCACTCATCATCGTCGAACAGCCTATCGCAGGGGGCCAAGCCTTTCTTTTCATCCAAGTCCCGCGGCTCATTCAGCAGTAAGGTAGGTTTGCTCGGCTGTCTTTATGCAGTATCAGAGGCTCGCCCGGTGCGCGCATCTGCTTGAACGATCTTGGCCCTTCCTAGGGGAATTCCTCAAGCCATCAGCTCAGGTGGTGGTGCTGACTCCCATGAAAATAGCAACAGAAAAAGCTGACCGCTTCATCTTGAGAGACAGGGTCATGGTTTCTTTGGCCTTCCCACAAGAGAACGGGGATCCCGACGTTGCCGCCGAGGGGCAACTCCTGGACATCTCTCATCAAGGAGCACGGTTCCTGACGGAATTAGCGCCGCCATCGAAGAGACTCCGAGTGGAGTGGCAGCTTGCTGCCTTAGAGCTGAGCTTCTTCGCTTCGGCGATGGTGTGCTGGAAGCGGAAGGGCAGATGCGGCACTCAGATTGGTTGTGCCTTCGGCCCGACGATCCCTGAACCTGTCTTCGAGCGAATCTTGAGCTCGGTGGAGACAGAGCGGCGGGACACCGAACGCCGATTCGCAAATGCGACGGTGCAGCTCACTTCAGGATGGCGGAAGCATCGAGTCAAGCTGGTAAATTACTCGACAGGTGGCTTCTGCCTGCACACCAAGCGGGAGCTATCCCCTGGGGATAATTGCCGCATCACACTCGAAGGGTTCGCGTTCCAGGGTAACGTTCAGTGGGCTTTGGCAGACGGGGACGGATTTCTCGCCGGCTGCGCATTTGCCGATGAACACGATTTCAACCGAATCGACGAAATCGCCGCCAAGTAAACAGGGAAGTCGTTTGGCTCATCCGGGAATTTCGCACCTACCCTGTTAATAATTGTACTCGGCGCCAAAGTATCCGCCGTGCAAGATCAGGCTGCCGTTGGAATCGACTTGAACCACGTCTTGGATTCCACGCAGGTCATGCCAAATCTGATTCGTCGGCAACGCGACCCCAGTGACGGCCAGGGCTCGATAGCCGAGTGTTGCGGTCCAGCACTTTAGGAAACGGTACTCGAGACCCACGTTGGCTTCACCGAGAACGGCCACATCGTCTTTCGAGTTGTCTACAAAGAATTCGACACCATCGTTCGGACCGCCGTCGATCGTGGCCACTCCCGCCGCCCCGCCGATCTCTGAAGTGTGCGAAATGTGATTGCCGTAGATGCCCAGCTTGATGCCGTAGTCGAACGTCCAGCAGGTGTTGATGCAATACTCACCTTCGCAACCAAACTGGAAACCGATCAAGTTGTTGTCGAGGTCGACGTTGTAGTAGATCTCGCTTGGGTCGAACGTGAATTGCCGATCGAAAGTGTCTGCACCGAACAGCAGATTGTCATGAAACTTAAACCAGCGAACCCCCAGCAGGTAGCGGTTCCGCATTCGCGAGTCGCGACAACTGCCGCCCGTAACACCGTTGCAC
>Ga0310121_10005006_pt1 | contig 11491 bp, 8 predicted proteins | sample CB27_Tmax_986_MG_FD_203504 | JGI IMG/M metagenome (GOLD analysis project Ga0310121, IMG submission 203504) | Marine microbial communities from Western Arctic Ocean, Canada - CB27_Tmax_986 | ecosystem: Environmental > Aquatic > Marine > Oceanic | place: Canada: Western Arctic Ocean | collected...
CGGTGGCAATCGTCTGGGTCTCGGTCACCAGGGCGCTCATCGGTTCAAGGCTCATAACCGTAACAAGCTGTGGCGCGGCGAGAGCATCATGGGTAGAGGAGATTGCCAAGGGAACCGAGTCGGTACTACCGGCCCAGGGTAGGACCGCTATAAGAACCAGAACTCCGAGAACCAGGGCGTTCCATAGCTTTCCATCGCCGGCTTCGTACAGCTGTGCAGACACCTTCACAAAGACCGTAGCCACGGTTCCAACGACGATGGTCAGTAGGACCCCGGTCAGCAGATCCAGACCTGCCGTCGGAGTGAGAACGTCTACTTGCCACACATATAGAAGGCAGGCCGGCCACAGCATTGTCGTGGCGACGGCCAGGCCTTCTCGGGCGTGCGCACCGTTGCGGATCCCAAGGATCAGAGGGCCAATCGAGGCGGCTGCCAGTATACACCAGGCACTATTTACCGCGATATTGGCGCTTCCACTGCTCTGGGCAAGTGCGACCGCGACGAAGGCGAATACCAGGGAGGCAATGATGCGATGGCCCCGGGGGACTGTGAAACCGGCAAGAGCCACCACTGCGGCGGTCAATAACGCTATAGGGATAAGGGGCGTCATCCGGTTTTCTCCCGGCCTCGGCCCCAAAGGAGCAGGATCAGAAGATAGATGCCAATAAGTACCAGGGCGGGATGGATCCAATACAAACCGGAATGAAGCGGGTTTTCTGGTACGCGAACGAAGCTCATTCCCAACCAGCGTGGCGCACGAACAGAGCTGGGGAGGTGGGCCGTATGTCTTGCATCACCAACCGGCACGTCGGGACCCTCTCCCAATCGCGCGTCCAACCCTATCCAGACGGGGTTGGCATAGGGCGGTGCGTCCGGGCCATTGGCTACGAATACAGCGGCCTCGTTGCGGACGGAAAGATAGGAAAGAAACCAATTCCCCAGCTTCAGGGACCCGATAGAAGCGGGCGCAGGATCTTTCGTCTGTGATCTGGGGCAGGGCTCGTTTGCACAGACCAGGCCACCACCATTACGGGCTTCCAGATGAACCCACGGGGCGGGTGGTTTGATATCAAAGGTCTGGCCTTGTGGGCGTTGAGCCACTTTACTCTGGGTCCAACTCAGCCGGTAGGCACCCACCGTCGAGACGCCATTTCCAGGCGTATGGATGGTAATGGTCTGTCGTTCTTTGGTCTTGGCGTATTGTACGACACAATCCAAGCTGGCGCCGTGCTGGGGCGGGCACATCAAAGAGAAGGGCAGGGTGATGTTTCGTTGGCCGGTATGGCCATCAACAATCACGCGGAAGTCGGTATGTGGATTGTTGCCACCTTCTCGTACCCAGACGGTTCCCCGTTGTACTGTATGTGTGGACAGGTAGAACGCGGTTCCGCACAAAATAACGGCGACCCCCAATAGTGAAGAGGTCGGACCCAATCGTTTGGCGAAGACCATTCCCAGACTGTTGATCAGCAGGAGTGTCAGGAGGAGATAGGTGAACCACGAATAGGCGACTGTATTAGCCTGAAAGAGATTGATGATCTGCCGCATTTCGACCGAGGCGATCCCCTGCAATTCGCGGATAGGAAGTTGGGGGATAGTGGTCCCAACCAGCACCCAGGCCGCCAGAAGAAAACTCAAGAAAAAGAAGGACCAGGAACTTCCACCAAGGCGCCAGATGGCATCCCGAAAGCGGACCGTGGTTCGGCGCCGCGGTTCTACGTCCCTCATCTCGTATACTCCCTCGCGACGACCATATGTTCAGTCATAGAGGTTGGCCTCAGTCTCGGATTCTGATGTCTAGTCGTTGCTGGTGTCCGGAGACGGGGATTCGGTTGCGTCGCTGCCTGGCGTGGACGTGGTATCGACCGGTTCGGTCCCACCTGCGTCCGGCGCGGTGCTTGGATCTGGGTCCGAGGAGGACGCCGGATCTTCGGCTGGCTCCTCGTCCTGCTTGACCGTCGTCCGTTGGGACCCGCTTGGCCCGGCGGCGGACAAGTGTTGTGCGTCCCGCGCGGTCACATCAAATTTGTACTCCGTATCAGGCCTGAGGTCTTCTACGACACATTCGGACAGCAATGTGGAACCATCGTCGTCAATGGCGATCCTCTTTTCACGAACTCGAGTCTCATCGTCCTTCTGGGTGATAACCACGAAATAATCCGTCACACCACGGTTGTCCGTAGCATCGGTCCAGGCGACATTCATGCTGGTTGGAGTTACCTCGGTGAAGGTCAATGCAGCATCGGCTGTCCAGACAGGCGGTGTCTTGTCTGTGCGATTCTTAATTTTGCTCCTTGCGCCGGATGTGACGGTAATCATCACCGAAAGAAACATAAAAAGGGCGGATGCCCACCAGGTGATTTTGCCCACCGTGCCGGCCCCCCCGGAGCCACCCAGGACCGTGGATGACCCGGCGCCACCAAAGGCTGAGCCCATTCCACCACCCTTTCCCGCTTGTAGCAGAATGATGATGATCAGGAAAAAACAGATAACAAGATAGGATCCTACGAGCAGATTGAGGAACATTTTGGCTCGCCTCGTTCAGGTTCGGATGATTTGAATAAAGGATTCGGGATTCAAGCTGGCGCCTCCGACCAGAGCGCCGTCCACATCGGGCTGGCTCTTCAGGGAGGAAGCATTATCAGGGTTCACGCTGCCGCCATACTGGATGTTCAGCAAGTTCGCAATATCTTCATCGTAAAGACTGGCGATATGCGAACGAATTCTTGCGTGTACTTCTTGGGCTTGTTCGGGTGTTGCGGTATGCCCGGTACCGATGGCCCAGACCGGTTCATAGGCGATAACGATATGTTTCATCTGGTTGCCGCCGACCGTGGAAAGGGCGGACTCCAGCTGTTCAAGGACCACATCAAAGGTGGTTCCGGCCTGGCGCTGTTCGAGGCTTTCACCAACACAAAGGGTAACTTCCAGGCCATGCTCCAGAGCCGATCGTAGCTTGGCGGATACCATCTCATTGGTATCACCGAAGATAGCACGGCGTTCGGAATGTCCTACCAATGTGAATGTGCAACCGACAGAACGTAACATTGGTCCGGACACGGCACCCGTACGCGCTCCAGAAGCATAGGCATCCATATCCTGGGCACCCACCTGTACCGGGGTGTCCTTAAGGACCTTTGCCACCGGCTCAAGATATGGAAAGGGTGGGCATACGGCGACTCCGCCGTCCACATGGGATCGAACCCGGTTTCGGATACCGCGCGCCAGGTCCAGGGCCTCGTCGAGTGCGAGATTCATCTTCCAGTTGCCCGTTATTAGCTGTTTGCGTGATACCATGCCGTCTGCGTCTCCCAAGCCTCAAAACACGCGAAGTGCTTCTATGCCGGGAAGTTGCTTCCCTTCAAGCATTTCGAGGGCGGCACCCCCACCAGTGGATACATGGTCAAGGAAGGGGGCCAGGCCAGCGCGGCGTACGGCAGCCGCGCTGTCTCCACCACCGACGACGGTAAAACCGGGTGCATCGGCGACCATTTTGGCAATCGCCACGGTTCCCTCTGAGAATTGAGGGATCTCGTAGATGCCAAAGGGACCATTCCAGAACAGCGTACGCTTTCCTTGCAATGCGCTACGGACCAGTTCAAGGGTGCGTGGCCCCACATCAACGCCAATCCCATCGTCCGGCGTGTCTTCGATTCGATAGGTGGAGGTCGCGGATTCATTGCTGATTTCATCCACGACTACATGATCGACAGGAAGAACGATATCACATCCATGATTAGCGGCCCGGCGTAGGATATCGCCGGCCTTGAGTAGTTGTTTGTCCTCCACAAGAGACTTGCCGACAGGCTTTCCCTGCGCCCGAAGGAAGGTATAGGCCATCGCTCCGCCGATGAGAACGCAATCTGCGCGGGTCACGATATTTCGAAGAAGAGGAAGCTTATCGCTGATCTTGGCACCACCCAGAAGCACTGCAAAGGGGTGATTCGGATGGTTGACTACCTTTCGAAGTGCGGTGATCTCCCGTTCCAGAAGAAGCCCGCCTGCTTTTTCACCAAAAAGTCGGGGGACCGCATCTACGGAGGCGTGGGCACGATGTACCGTACCAAAGGCATCATTCACGTAGACGTCTGCCATCTGACGAAGACGGTCCGCAAATTCGGTGCTATTTGATTTCTCTCCGCTATGGAAACGCACGTTCTCAAGCAACATGACCTGGCCGTCGTTCATACTACGCGATAACCGAAGGGCGGCATCACCGACGCAGTCCTCGGGAAACAGGATCGGCTCCTCGAGCAGATCTGCCAGACGTTCGCCCACGGTGGCCAGAGAGAGTTCTGGATTCACTTCCCCCTTGGGTCGCCCCAGATGTGTGCAGATTACCAGTTTCGCTTTTTGTTCACGTAGAGCCCGGAGAGTGGGCAAAGCAGCCTGGAGCCGTGAATCATCCAGAATTCGGCCATCTTTCATGGGGACGTTGAGGTCAAGACGGACAAGCACACGTCTTCCCATTACGTCAATCTCGGAAAGCCTCATGAACGGAAACGACATCCCGTATCCTCGACAAGGGTTAGAGCCAGAGGGCTCCGAAAACGGCGCCCTTCAGGAAATCACTATCGACGCTTCGATTTCGCTATTGAAACGATACCACCCGTCGGACCTGCCACGCTCCCCTTCACAAGGAGAACGCCTTCTTCGGCATCCAGGCTGGCAATTTTCAGTGCGATAGACGTCCAGGTGTAGTTACCATGACGCCCAGCCATCTTTTTCGCCTTCATAACGCGGCCGGGGTAGGCGCTCATACCGATGGCGCCGCCATGACGGAACTTCTCATGACTACCGTGGCTCGCTTCCTTGGCACCGGTAAAGTTCCAACGTTTGAACGTACCAGCGAAGCCCTTGCCCTTGCTAACGCCCTGGACGTCCACATAGGTCATGTCTTCAAAATGGCTGATATCGAGAGTTTGTCCCAGCTCATAGGCGGTCGCTGCATCCGCGCTGTCCACCCGGAATTCACCGAGATGGCGGTGCGGCTTGGTGCCTGCTTTGGCAAAATGACCAAGAAGCGGCTTCGTCGCCGAGCGCTCAGGCATTTCTTCAAAGGCGATCTGTACGGCATTATATCCGTCGCCCGAACCACCATCTTTAGAAGAAGCATCCGTCTTTATCTGCGTAACCACGCACGGACCTACCTGAATTACGGTCACAGGAACATTTTCCCCGTTTTTTTCGAAGATACGGGTCATTCCCAATTTTTTACCTAACAATGTTACTGCCATTGTTCTGTCCTTTTCGGCTTAGCTGGTATCAAATTTCGATTCACTCAGGCGCGCGCCCGAGCTATAAAGCCCGCGGAACCTAGCCGCAAAGGGCTCCGGAGTCAAGACAGTCGTACAATTCCTTTATGGTACAAGGCTTTTCTGCTTCATACCGGCCTGGGAACAAGCCCTGGTATATCTACTAGATCAGGGGCTTGTGAAGCCGTGTATGATGGCATTTTGTGAGCCATCCTGGCCCTGACTGGTCCAGGTACAAACAGCCTGGCCCTGGGCTGCTCCACTACAACGTACGTTCTCTTGTGCGCCGGTTGTACTTATATTGATCTGGGCATCCCCGCCAATCGGCAGGCCCAGGCCATTGAAGAAGCGTACGAAGAGTTCCGTCTCGGAAACCCCTACATCCGTCTGCCAGGCGACGCCCGCTCCACCCTGCCCGAGGGAGAATACGACCGGCATAGCCTGATTGCCCGGTGCGGACTCATTCAGCTGGAATTCATCGCCAATCGAACTTCCGTCATTGGCAAATAGGCGGCCAAAGATACCGGAGCCTGCGCCGTCCTGGCCATCGCTGACCCAGGCACAGAGAAATAGATTGGAGCTGATGGAAGCACAGCTCGGGTAATCCTGGTTATCGTTGGTCTCCTGGTTTGCATGCACTTCACCCCCTACCGGATTGCCCTTTGAATCAAATACCTGCAGGAATGCTCCCATATCCGGCAGACCTGGACTATCCTGCATGAAGGAGGCCCATGCGGCCACAAATCCGCCGTTTGAGAGGGCTGCTATGGTGGGGCGAACCTGGAAGTTCGTGACATAGGAGTTGGCTACGATGTTTTCCGTAATAGCCCCCCCATCACCATCAAAGACACGAACGATGATTCCCCGTAGATCGCCGTCTTCATGATTGGAGACCCAGCTCACCGCAAAGCTGCCATCGGAAAGGGCCGCGACGCTGGGGCTGTTCTGGTTGTACTGGGTGTAGGTGTTGACCTGAAATTCATCACCAACAGGTCCGACATTGTCGACCAGTCGAGCGAAGACTCCTTCGCCATTCCCGTCTTGATTGAGGCTCATCCAGGTGACGAAAGCCGTGCCTGCGCCGTTGATTGCTACGGCCGGAAAGCTTTGTTCCGCCAGGATAGTAGTGTTGATAATGAACTCACCACCGTCTTCGCCGACCGCAGTCTCACAGATCCCGAAGTTTCCATTAAAGACGGTTCCATAGGGGCAGCCATCGGCATGGAACCAGCGTCCGGCAATCTCCGTGCTGCTGCCAGGACCGGTTGCTGTGGTGGCGGTTGCCCAGACGACAAGGTAGTCGCCATTGGAACCGGACGCGATATTCGAGTGGATCTGATCGCCGGTAGTAATGACATTGGTCAAAAGCTCGCCAGTCAATGCGCAGAAGCCAGCCCCGAAACAGGCTTGCCCGTCGGGACAGTCGACGACAGGGCTGAACGCGCTCCCGTCGGCCGCACAAGCGAGGATGGTCTGCTCATCGCAAGTCACACGGTTTGGCTCGCAATTCAGGCAGGTTCCATCTGTACAGACCGGGTTGGCTGGGTCCACATCGGAGCAAACCACACCCGGAGTCCAACTGCCGGCCAGGCAAGATCCCAATTGGGTGGGCGACAGACAGCCTGTCTCTGTGCTCGTTGTTATGGCCGCGCCGCCGTTTGGAAGAGCAGCAATACAATCGGTTGAGCTGTTGGCACAGAATCCAGGGCCCGTATTACCAGGGAAGGGTAGGCATACGGCGGAAACACATTGTGCGCTTGTTACGCAGGGCTCCCCTGTCGTGCAGGACGATTCGTCGGTGTCGCCGTCACAGTCATTGTCGAGGCCATCACAAAGGCTTTCATGGGTACCCTGGTAGCTGCTGATGAGACCATAGCTGCAATTCCAATCGCCATTCACGCATACGGCGGAAACACCGTAGGCGCAGACTCCGACTGTTTTGCAATCGCTGGCAGCAAGATCCAGAATCTGTTCGTCCACAAGGCCATCACAATCGTTGTCCTGGCCGTCGCATGAGGTTTCGACCGCCTCATATCCCGACACAGCCGAATAATCGCAGCTCCACGCTCCATCACTACAGGATGCCACTACCGCATCTGCGCAAATGCCGGCTTGTTGGCAATTGCTTTGGCTCAGGTCGGTAATATCCTCATCCACGCTGCCGTCACAATCGTTGTCCAGGCCATCGCATAGGGTCTCTTCGTCCTCGTAGCCTACGACAAAGGTGTAATCACAGGCTTGTCCCTCCGCCGTGCAGGCTCCCACCACAAGGCCTGAACTACATTGGCCCTGACTCTTACAGCCGAGAGGACTCCCGCCAGTATCAAAGATCTCTTCGTCCACCTCGCCGTCGCAATCGTTGTCGAGGCCATCACAAGAGAGTTCCTGTCCTGGATCGACTCCCGGCTCCCATAGATGGCTGTCGGCTTGAAATCCTTCGACTTCACTATAATCACATACGAAAGTCTGGGCATTCGGGCCGGTGGGGTCGGCACATCGTTTGAAGATATGCGTGCCCGGTACACCACATACGCCTAAAGTCCTGCAGCTGATCCAATTCTCGATAATGATATTATTGTCTATCTGGCCGTCGCAGTTATTGTCTGCGCCATCACAGGAAATCTCCTGGCTTCCCTCGAATGGGTAGCACGTAGGATCGGTCCCTTCCTCACCCGTGACGCATTGTACGACGCCTTCCCAACTACATTGGGGGGAGCCATTGATACAGATAAGAAAGCCGGGGGTTGAACAGACACCGAGGCCGATGCAAGGAACATCTATGCCGGGGAATTCGGTAATATTCTCATCGACGTCTCCGTCACAATTATTATCGATGCCATCACAGCTGAGCTCCGCGGGGCCTTCATACCCCTCAATGGCGCCCAGATCGCAGATCAAAGATCCGGCTACGCAATGGGTCCGTTCGGCTTCTGCACAGACACCGTCTGCTGGGCAAACACCGGCGGTAAACACCACGATATCCTCGTCCGTCTCCCCGTCGCAGTCGTTGTCCAGATCGTCGCAGGTTACTTCTTCCTGTTCGTGGAATACAAAGGTGAAATCACATTCCCAGTCCCCGTTCACACAGACGGACTGATTGAATCCAAGACAAACACCCTTATTGGGGCAGGCCGGGCCGTCGGTGATAGCAATCCCTTCGTCTACTTCGCCGTCGCAGTCGTTGTCGAAATCATCGCAACGGGTTTCGGCCTGGCCATCGTAGTTATCTACGGCGCTATAATCACAGATCCATGCGCCATCCGAACAGATAGCCTTTGTTTTTCCGGAACAGACTCCTTCTGTACGGCAATCACTCTGCGCCACATCGGTAAGCCCATCGTCGGCGACTCCATCGCAATCATTGTCCAGGCCATCGCATAGGGTCTCACCGTCGGGCTCAAAGCCCGTCACTGCCGAATAATCACAGACCCAGGCACCATCCACACAGTCGACGACCGTTTTGTCGGTACAGATACCCTGCGTCTTACAGTCGGAGACGCCGGGGCATTGGGGCGGAATATCAGGAATGGGAGGTATGTCTGATACCACGATATCGGGACAATCCGGACATTCCGTATGGAGGATATATCCGTCCGGAATCACCGTCTTCTCTAATTCAGAAACGCATCCAGTGGTTGCCAGGGTTGCCAAACACAACGAGACAAATATCGCGACGACAGACCTAGACTTCGGGAATAGAGTGTACCTATGCGTCATCAACCAACTCCTAAACCGGTGCGCAAGCAACTCAGCATATGGTATTTCGCCTTAAAATTCACCGCCGGTGGTAAGAATAGCTCCGCCGGGGATTGGTGAAAGTTGAAAATGTGCTGGCGATGGCGAGTTTGGAGACAGAACAACCATCAACAAACCACCAATCGTGGCCGCAGCGCCAACGCCGTATGCCACAAAAGAGTACTTTTGATAGGTTCCGCTCTGCGCTGCTAAATCATCGTACTCGGCCTCGCTCTGTGGGTCGATGATGTCAATTGCATTGGCTTCGGTGATGAACTTATTTGCAAGAAAGGTCAGGCCACCACCACCAGCCAGAAGAATGACGCCAGTACCCATAATCAGCCACCCACCGGTTCGCATGGCATTTCCGCCCGAGGCAGAGTGACGTACGACATGTGGCGTGGAGCCCACGGGGGCAAATCTGACACGGTGTCCATCCGAGGTGTCTGTGTCATCGATCAGATACGCGGCTGTGGCGACTCCGGCTTGTTTCTGGGTCGTCTTGGCAGCTTTAATACCAGTCAGCGTCAGGGTCACTTTGCTATTGCCCTGATTGGTAACTCGCGCTGCGCCTCGGATCGTTTCATGACCGGGGAGGACGCCCGTAACAACATAGTCACCTTCGGGAAGAGATAGCCCCAGGACCGGAGCATTCCCAAGATCAACACCGTTTATATATATACGTGCGCCCGCAGGCTTACTATCAACCGCCAGGGATCCAGCCGGCCCAATGGGGTTGAGCCCAAGCCGTATGTCTTCTACTGTGCCTGCTCGAAGATCGACGGTCTGGCGGGTCACCTGGTACCCGGACGATACGGCCTCTACGGTAATCGAACCGGGCTTCACCCATAAGGGCGCACCCCGAGCGATACGATTTGTCTTCTCATCATGCATCGCGACGACGCGAGCCGACGGGGGGTAGACAAATACCCGGAGTCCCGCGTAGCGCATCTGGAAGCTGGGAAGGATCGCGGCCAGGTAATTATCGATGGCCTTGATAACTGCTTGATTGGTCAGTTGGGTGCGAACCTGCTGGAGAAAGTTGATATGATCTCCAGGAGGATTGGTCCCTGTGGGAACCTCCAGCATCGCCAAGATGATATGGTCCTGCGGGTAGGCCGTCCAGGCCTTTCGGTACATTGCCAGGCTTCGTTCGGTCTCTGCGGCCGAAGCCAATAGGGCGCCCTTGGCCTCATATTGCATGCTCAGCTGAATTGGGCTTAGTTGCGCCTGCGATTCGCCGGGCCCATACAGCATACATACGCCCAGCGTCAGTGTGAAAACGAGGCGTCCCAATAATCGTACTTCAAACCAATTAGACATCTCAGCCCTATCCGTTCCCTTAAACCTATGAGTGTAGTCGAGTAGGTGTCAAATTTAGGGGGCGTTTCTTTTGCTCTGCGGCGGGTTGCAATTTGCAGCTGTAGCCGACGATGCTAGCGTACGGGGGCTGAATTTATAGCCTTTAGAAAAAAACGAACCGCACCTTATCTGGAGAAATAAAGACCCAATGAAAGGACCAGATATAATTGAACGATACAGCCGAGTCCCGTTGGGACGGCTCCAGACACCGATTCAAAAACTGGCTGGGAACGTTTCGAGTGCGGAAGTCTGGGTCAAGCGAGATGACCTGACCGGCCTGGGGTTATCTGGAAACAAAGTTCGGAAATTGGAGTATCTGCTGCATGATGCACAAAGCTGCGGCGCGGACACGCTCATCACATGTGGTGGCGTGCAGTCCAATCATGCCCGGGCTACGGCCCTGGCGGGTGCCCGGTTGGGCCTGGCTACACACGCGTTGCTGCGCGGTGCTGACGGGGCTGAGCCGCAAGGGAACCTGCTGCTGATGCAGTTGGCGGGTGCCACGATTCATGGCTGTACCCCGGATGAATACCAGCACCGCGACAGGCATATGGAGACGATCGCGGCCACTCTTCGGGGGGAAGGACATCGGCCCTATATCATTCCCGAGGGGGGGTCCAACGCACTGGGCTGTATGGGTTATGTACGGGCTTGTGCCGAGATCGCCAACTTCGAACAGGAAAGTGGAGTTCAATTCGACAGTATTTTATGTGCGGTGGGTTCGGGAGGAACCTACGCCGGTCTGCGGGCTGGCAAAGCTCTTTTTGGGCTGCAAGCTCGTATTCTCGGCGTGAACGTATGTGATGATGCCCGCACCTTCGTCCGACGCACAGATACCCTGTTGGAGCAGTTTAATATGCTCCTTGGTGAAGAGCTTCGGCTGGACCCCAGGGACGAGATTATTGATGGGTTCGTGGGTTCTGGCTATGGGATCCCCACTGAGGACTGCCAATCCGCAATTCATTACGCGGCCTCAACGTCGGGGCTCCTGCTGGACCCGGTATATACCGGCAAGGCTTTTGGCGCCTTACGGGCGGAGCCCCGGGGTGGCCGACTCGGCAAACGGGCCCTGTTCATCCACACCGGCGGGGCGTTTGGTCTATTCCCGCAGGCCAAAGCTATCCTTTTGTAGGATTTTG
>Ga0310121_10005007_pt1 | contig 11491 bp, 10 predicted proteins | sample CB27_Tmax_986_MG_FD_203504 | JGI IMG/M metagenome (GOLD analysis project Ga0310121, IMG submission 203504) | Marine microbial communities from Western Arctic Ocean, Canada - CB27_Tmax_986 | ecosystem: Environmental > Aquatic > Marine > Oceanic | place: Canada: Western Arctic Ocean | collected...
ATAACGGCTTCAGAGTTCTTGACTCACATGGCCCAGGTGAGTGGGATACCGCCCTCCTACGCGCGGACCCGCGCGGCCGACATACTGCGCCACGTAGGCCTGGATGAAGAGCGCTACCGCCCCATCGGCGGGTATTCATCGGGGATGAAGCAGCGTCTCAAGCTGGCCCAGGCGCTGGTCCACGACCCTGTAATGGTGCTTCTGGATGAAGCCTCCGCCGGCCTAGACCCGGGCGGTCGGGAGGACATGTTGGCCCTCATCAGGCGAACCGGCAAGGAGTTCGGCATCAGCATACTGCTCTCGACACACCTGATGGGCGATGTGGAGAGTGCCTGCGACCGCATCATCGTCCTCGAGGGCGGCCGCCTGGTGGACGAGGGAGCGGTGTCCGGATTCACCCAGGAGACCCGGACCCTGGTCATTGACGTTGATGCCAATCGCGACCAGCTGGTGGAAGCCCTGGCGAACAGGGGCATCCAGGCGAAAATCGAAGGACTCTCGGTAGTTGTGGAGCAGGACAACGAAGAGCAGTACGACGCCATACGTGACGCCCTCGTCGAGGCCGACGCCCTGCTGCGCAGGCTGGCCCCGAGTCGCCACACATTGACAGATATCTTCCGGGGCAACCCGCGATGACCCAGCCCCAGGGCGAGGTATTCGACCTCGGCTATCAGCACTATCAAGGGCCTCGCGAGGGACGGATGCGCGCCCGGAAGGCCCTTTGGGTGAACGGCGTACGCACCGCCCTGGGCCTGGGCCGGGGCACCATGGCCAAGGCCCTCCCAATTGTGCTCTTCGTTGCGGTCATGCTCCCGGCGGTGGTTATCACCATCATCGCGTCGGTAGTGGACGTGGGAGATGAGGTTCCGGGGCACTCCGATTACTACCGGTTCGTCTCGGTGATTCTGGTGCTCTTCTCCGCCATCATTGCCCCCGAGCTCCTGTGCCCTGACCGGCGCGACGGTGTCATCAATCTTTACCTGGTTCGGCCTTTGACCACCACAGACTACGTACTCGGGCGCTGGTTGGCCTTCTTCTCGGTAACCCTTGCCCTGGTGCTGTTCGGGCAAGTGGTGCTCCTCATCGGGCTGACCCTTGCCGCCGAGAAGCCCCTGGACTACCTCCGGGACAACTGGCTCGACGTCCCACGTTTCATCCTGGCCGGTGCAATGGTGGCCGTCTTCACCGCGACCTTGCCACTGGCGGTGTCGGCCTTTACCACCAGACGCGCCTACGCCTCCGCCTTTATCATCGGGGTCTTACTCATATCCATCCCCATCTCCGTCTTACTCAGCGAATGCGACAAAGAGCATCAGTCCCAGCGGTTCGAACAGCGGTGCGAGCCTGCGACAGGCGGGGCCGCAAAGTGGTTCGCCCTTATTAATATCCCCCAGGTACCGATGCACGTGAACGATTTCATATTCGACGTGGACGAGGAAGACCGGACCAGCGTGGTCGTGAGCGATCTGCCGGACATCGTCCCTGTGGGCTGGTACCTGCTTCTCATGGCGGGGACAGGCTTCGCCCTCTGGTGGCGCTACCGGAGGATAAGGGTATGAGTCGGGCTCAAAGGTCATCCCAGACGACCGCCACGGAGCCAACCATCGTGGTACAAGGCGTCTCCAAGTGGTTTGGCAGCGTGGTGGCCGTGAACGACATATCGGTGCAGGTACACCCGGGTATAACCGGCCTTCTAGGCCCCAACGGAGCCGGAAAAACCACTCTGCTGCGCATGATCGGAGGCTTGGCAGAGCCCTCGGAGGGGGATGTGAGTCTGCTGGGTGAACGTGTGCGGGACAACCCCCAGCTGTACAGCCGCGTCGGTGTCATGTCGGCCAACGAGACAGTGTACGAGTTCTTCACGGGACGCGAGTTCGTGGAGTTCATCGGCCGTCTTCACCAACTGGAGCCGCTGGCACCCGCCGTGGACAGGGCGATAGAAGCGGTGGACCTAACCGAGGTCCAGGACCGGCCGATGGGTACCTACTCCCGGGGGATGCGACAGCGGATGCGCCTGGCCGCCACTCTGGTCCACGACCCCCAAGTCCTCCTACTGGATGAGCCCCTCAACGGCACCGACCCACGCCAGCGCATCGAGTTCCAGGAGTTGATGCGCCGCCAGGCCGACCAGGGACGGACCATACTGATCTCCTCCCATATTCTTGAAGAGGTAGAGACCCTGGCCGACAGCATCTTGCTGATCGTCAGCGGCAAGCTGGCCGCCTCCGGTGACTTTCGTGCCATCCGCGCCAAGCTGGACGAGCGACCCTACAAGGTGCGTATCGTCACCGGCGACCCCCGCTCCATGGCTGCCGCCCTGGTCAAAACGGAGACGGTTGACTCCATATCCGTCGACTCCGATGGGGCGCTTCTGGTCCTGAGCAGAAACGTATCCGCCCTCCAGCACTCCGTTCCGCGCCTGGCCAAGGAGCAAGGAATACGTCTTATGAGAGTGGAGCCAATGGACGACTCCCTCGAGAGCGTCTTCAGCTACCTGGTGGAGGGTTAAATGGGACCCATATTCATCCTCTCCGTACGCGTCCTGGCCAACCGGCGGCGGCTCCTGCTCATCGTGCTATTGGCGGCCCTCCCCATCGGCCTCGCGGCCCTGGTATCCGCCACTTTGAGCGAGGACAAATCGTCCAACGAGGAGTTCATCAACGTCTTGCTGGACGGTATGCTCATCGCGGCCATCATGCCCATCGTTACCATGGTTACAGGGACTGCGGCCTTCGGCAACGACTTGGAAGACCGCACCCTGGGGTACCTGGTGCTGAAGCCCATATCCAGGTTACGAATCGTGCTACCAAAGCTTCTGGCTTCCGTCGTCGTGGCGGGACCGCTGTTGATGGCCAGTGGCATCATCGCTACCCTCCTGGGCGCCAGCAGTATGGGAGCGGCCCTCCTGGTGCTCGACGGCAGCGTTCAGGCCGTGGTAGGGGTCGGCGTGGCGCTGTTTGCCGGTGTGGTGGCCTACGCAGCCATCTTCACCTGGGCAGGCCTGGTCACCACACGAGCGCTGGCCTTCGCGCTGATCTACGTCTTCCTGTGGGAAGGGTTGATCAGCTCCTACCTGGGGGGAGTCCGCTACCTCAGCGTGCGGGCGTACAGCCTGAGCATCCTGCATGGCATGGATGACAGAAGCTTTGGGCCACTGGACGATAGGGTCATCGAGTTCCCGGCAGCCATAGGCGGGGCAGTTGCGGTAACTGTTATTTTCTTCTGGCTGACGGTCCGCCGGCTACGCCGGATGGACGTACCCTGAATCTGGGTTATTCCTTGGCCTTGGGGCCCTTGGACTGGCGCTGAAGGTACTCCTCGTAGCTCCGGTGGTAGACGAGGGCCTCTCGGGACTCCGCCAGGCGTCCCGCCACCAGACCCGCCACGTTCTTCATAACCAGGTAGCCCATGTATCGTTGCTGGCCAAGGAGCTCGCGTAGCGCGAGGCTATCCAGGGCGATAAGTTGACACAGCTCCACCGCCGTTGCTGACAGGGTGCTCACAAAGGGCGGGATCAGGGCGAACCACCCGAAGGCTTGAGGAGGCGCCATGCTGGCCACCCCCGTCTCTCCCGTGCCGCTGCCGTCGAGTCTCTTCAGGGTCATGTGCAGGCCCACTCGACCCTCGTCCACCAGGTAAAGGTCCCGGGCTGGCTCCCCCTGGGTGAGGATCGTGGCTCCCTCTTCCGCCACTTCCGAACTGCACATTGGCACCAGCAAGTCCAGGTCCTTATCGGACACGCCATGGAACATCGCCGACGATTTCAGGGTATTCTTATCAGGCACGACAAAAGCGCTCCCCAATGGGCGGACTCCACTGCCCGTTATCGCCGGAGATGCCGGGCATGTCAAAGCGCCGGCGGTCTCGGCACACTGTTGACATTACGCCTGCCCGTGGAACATAATTTATCCGTCGGCAGCCGTGAACTAGCCTGGGAGTCGGGCACGATGTGGGCGGTGGTCGACTCAAGCATACCACTACTACATGGTCGTCTATCGAGGGGGCTGGAGGACAGAAATGTCTAAGTACCGGGTAATATCGTCTGATAACCACGTAGTTGAGCCGCCGGACCTGTGGACGGGCCGGATCGAGTCCAAGTTCAAGGACCGGGCACCCCGGATCGTACGTGAGGATGGGGCTGACTGGTGGGTATGCGACGGCATCAAGGTGGTCAGCGTTCACCCCGGGACGCAGACTGGCAGAAGGTTCGAAGAGCCGGAGAAGATGACCCGTCAAGACACCTTCGAAAACGTCAGGCCCGGTGGCTACATACCCGAAGAGCACATCAAGGACTTGGACGTGGACGGGATGGACGTGAGTATAGTCTACCCCAGCGTTGGACTCCTTCTGTACAGAGTCCCGGACGGCCAGCTTCTGGACTCGGTGTTCAGTGTGTACAACGACTGGCTTGCCGAGTTCTGCAGCCCATTTCCCGACCGTATCAAGGGCATCGCCATGGTCAACGTGGACGACGTACACCTGGGAATAAAGGAGCTGGAGCGGTGCCACAAGCTGGGGCTGGCCGGGGCCATGATAACCGTGTACCCGCCCGAGGACAGGGCCTACCATTTGCCTGATTACGAGCCCCTGTGGGCCGCGGCCCAGGATCTGGGGATGCCCCTCAGCTTCCACATCAGCACCAACCGCCCGGCCAGGGGCGAGAAGTTTCCAGCCTTCCGCTCCCTGCCACCGGCCTACATATGCAACGCGGACAACTGGGTGAGGATGTCCCTTGCCCACATGATCTTCAGCGGCGTCTTCGAGCGTTACCTCAAACTCCAAGTGGGGGCAGTAGAACACGAGATGTCGTGGGTTCCCCACTTCCTTGACCGGCTGGACTACACCTACACTCAGAGGGCGCCCAGCGACTTCACCTACCGGTACAAGGAAAACATGCTTCCCAGCGACTACTTCCACCGCAACGTCTTCGTCGGCTTCCAGGAGGACGCCATGGGCGTAAAGGACCGGCACCTCATCGGTGTGGATACCATGCAGTGGGGCTCGGACTACCCCCACCAGGAGTCCACCTTCCCCAGGAGCCAGCAGATCCTGGACGAGATCCTCTCGGACTGCACCGAGGAGGAGAAGGCCAAGATAGTGGGTGGAAACGCCGCCAGGGTCTACCATCTCGACTAGCTCCCCGGGCCCGTGTGACAGGAGGAAAGGATTTGGCAGGGTACCGGATCATATCGGCGGACAGCCACGTATTCGAGCCCCCCGACTTGTGGACCAGCCGGATCGAGCCCGGGTTCAGGGATCGGGCGCCCCGTATCCTCCGAATGGAAGGCGGCGGCGACTGGTGGGTTTGCGACGGCTATAGGGGGCTGAGCGCCTTCTCCGGCGCCCAAACGGGCCGGAGGTTCGAGGCGCCGAAGAAGATGACCGTCCACGAGAGCTTCGAGAACGTACGGCCGGGTGGCTACATCCCCGAGGAGCACGTCAAGGACATGGCCGAGGACGGCGTTGATGTGAGCATAGTTTATCCCAGCGCCGCCATGATGATGTTCAACCTCCCAGACACGGGCCTACTGAACGCCGTGTTCCACGCCTACAACGGCTGGCTGGCCGAGTTCTGCCAACCCTTCCCAGCCCAGCTCAAGGGCATCGGAATCCTGAACGTGGACGACGTCAAAGATGGGGTGGCCGAGCTGGAGCGATGTGCCAAGCTGGGCTTGGCGGGAGCGCTGGTTACAGTATACCCGCCCCAGGACAGGCCATACGATTCGCCAGAATACGAGCCCCTGTGGGCCGCGGCCCAGGACCTCGACATGCCCCTCAGTCTTCACGCCGCCTCCAACCGGGGCCAGGCCAGTGATTTCAAGGAACGGGACAAGATGAAGCCCTCCGCCCTCGTAAACCTGGACTACTGGGTGCGGGAGTCCCTTGCCCACATCATCTTCAGTGGCGTTTTTGAGCGCTACCCCAGGCTTTACGTCGGCTCGGTGGAGCAGGAGCTGGCCTGGGTGCCTCACTTCCTGGAGCGCATGGACTACACCCATACCCAGCGCACTCAAAACGAGTTCTGGTACCGGTTCAAGGAGGATATGCTCCCCAGCGACTACTTTCACCGTAACGTGTTCGTCGGCTTTCAAGAAGATGCTATCGGCATAAGGATGCGGGACCTTATTGGGGTGGACAACCTTCAGTGGGGGTCGGACTATCCCCATCCCGAGTCCACCTTCCCCCGGACACGGCAGATCCTGGAGGAGGTACTGTCCGACTGCACCGAGGAGGAGAAGGCCAAGATCGCCGGAGGAAACGCGTCCCGTGTGTACCACCTGGACTGAGCGCTAGGCGCCCCCCCATATGACCGGCCACGATGCGCATCGCCACAGAAAGGCTTCTCCTCCGCAACGTTTCCACCCTCACTTACCCTTTCCCTTCGAACTCTCCCAGGCTGAGCGCAACTCCAAAGAGGAGACATCGACACGAAAGCGAGACTCGGGGATGGCCGCGAAGAGGTCGGCGAACTCTGTAGGGACCGCCACGTCCGCCAAGGTGCGAAAGACCCCTTCATCCAACCGCCCGGCCACCAGGAAACGACAACCCCCTCCTCTTATCTCTGTCAGGGCTTGATGCATCTCCCCTTGGTGGCCGCCGTAGTACTTGGAATCCACAAGCCTGACCGCCGTGTCCCAACCTATGACGAATGTGCAGCCGGGGAGGAGGTAGGCCTTCTCGCGGAACCTGGGGGCCTGGGTGAGAACAACCGTCCCTCTGCCCCGGAACTGGCGGAGTCGGCTTCGCACCTCCGTCTCCGTGAGACGGGGCTTGTCCGCGTTCACCACCGATATCTCGAAGACAGCGGGAGTCCCCAGCATCTCTGAGGCGACCTGGGCAAGCCTCTCGTGGCCGTGGTGCAAGGGGCTGAATGAGCCGGCCAGCACGGGAGCCCTGGCGGGCTCGTCCGCCGACATCTTCCCACTGGGGTGCACAGTCACCGTCCTGACCCCCCCCTTGCCCTCGCTCCCCACCTGGTCGAGCAGGTGACGCAACGGCTGGCCACGGTCGTCGTGCTGGACCTTCAAGTCCTCTCCATCCAGCAGCCCCAGGGCCAGCTCCAGCCCGACGCCGGATGACTCGGCCAGCGCCCGCAGGATAAGTCTGCTCACCACCTCCTCTTCCCCGCCTCGGCTCCGCCCACCCTTGGCAAGCTTCAGATCGTAGGTGGTGGTTCCGTCCTCATCCCAGGTGGAGACGCTACACCGGTGCTCCCCTCGCTTGGGACGGGTGGTAGCGATGGTGGCAGTGCAGCCCAACCCCACGACGGGCCCTTGCCCATCCCGGAGGCTAAGGGCCCTGATGTAGGCAGCCTCGGCCATCTCTTTGGCGGTCCTCAACGAGACGTGGCAGGCGGGTTTGTGACCCAGAAACCGGGCCATGGACTCCGGTCCGTATGGGACGACGGCCTCCAACACTGTCCTGGACGCGCCGGACACGCCCAGCAGCCAGGCCAGGGCATGGGCTCCCGCACCGGCCGTGGCAACCACAGCCCTGTTGGGCTTGGAGTGGATCTCTCCCGCCACCCGGAGAATATCGTAGGGTATCTCGATGGACATCAGGGATTCCAGAACGTGTAGTCCAGATGCTTCATGTGCTCCTTGAAAGGACGGGGAAGGCCGGATGTTTTCGCTGAGTCCCGCTCATCCCCCCTCCCCTGTCTGACTCCCAGTCTACCATAGGTCGAGGGCAGTCCACGCCCCAGAATGCATCCTTCAGCCATGCTATAATGATCCGAGAGCTATAGCCATAAAGGAGAGGTTATGGGATCGGAGCCCATAAGGCTTACCAGTCTGGCCCACTGCGCCGGTTGAGCTGCCAAGTTCAGCCATGAGGACCTGGTCCAGGTCCTGGGCCACATACCCATGGTGAGTGACCCCAATCTCCTGGTGGGCATCGAGACGGGGGACGACGCCGGCGTATACCGCATCGGGGAGGATACCGCCCTGGTGCTGACGGTGGACTTCTTCCCTCCCATCGTTGACGACCCATTCAGCTTCGGGGCCATTGCTGTGGCCAACTCCCTGAGCGACATATACGCCATGGGAGGCAGACCCATTTTGGCCCTGAATATAGTGGGCTTCCCAATAGACCAGCCCAAGGAGATCCTGGGCAGGATATTGGAGGGCGGCTCGGCGAAAGCCCAGGAAGCAGGTTGCCTGATTATCGGCGGCCACACTATTGACGATCCAGAGCCCAAGTACGGACTGGCGGCCGTGGGACTCGTGCAACCGGGCAGACAGATCACCAATTCCGGGTCCAGGCCGGGGGACAAACTGGTCTTGACGAAACCGCTGGGCACGGGGATAATCACCACCGCCGCAAAACAGGACGCTGTGGGGGCCAATATCCTGGACGAAGCCGTGGCCATCATGAGCACGCTGAACCGGGCGGCATCCGACGCCATGGTCAAGGTCGGCGTCAACGCCTGCACCGACATCACCGGTTTCGGTCTCATCGGTCACCTTAGCACGATGATGGAGGCGAACGGCAGAGGAGCGCGGGTGCTCCTCTCCGCTATACCGGTGCTTCCCGGCACCCGGGAGCTGGTGGATATGGGTATAGCTCCAGTAGGGACACGCCGGAATCTGGAGGGCTTGGGCCGGCGGGCGCAGTGGGACCCCAGCATAACCGAGGCCGCCAAGCTTCTCCTGTGCGACGCCCAGACCTCCGGGGGTCTCCTGATATCTGTTTCCAGCGAGAAGGCCACTCCTCTGCTGGTGGAGCTGGAGGCGGCAGGTGTCAAGGGGTCGGCCATCATCGGCGAGGTGCTGCCAGACGGCCAGATAGGGCTCCAGGTATCCACCTAGCCGCAAGCAAGACCCCTCCTCAGAACCACCCTAGGCCTACCACAGAGTGCCTCCAATATGTCCAATTTGCCAGGTCTGGTACAATCTTGACAGAGGAGTGAGCCTCTGCTAGCATAAGGCATCGTGTAGCGATGTATCCGCAAGCACCGTCCTAAAGTAGACATGAGAAAGCCAAATATAGTCGTGGCCAAAGCGGAGGACACACCGGGGCCACCTCTTCCAGCCATGTTCGACCGCTATAGAGATGGGCTGGAGGGAGAACTGAGGGCTGCCATATCTGCTCCCCAAGCCGACTCGGTGCAGGTTGACCCGCCCCTGGCCTTTTACACCATGCTCCAATATCACATGGGATGGGCCGATGAGAGGGGACGACCGCTGGCGGTCCCGATGGCCCAGGGCAAGGCCCTCCGACCGACCCTCTGCCTGTTCGCCTGTGAAGCGCTGAACGAAGACTGGGGGGTAGCGCTCCCGGCCGCCTCGGCCCTGGAGTTTATCCACAACTTCTCCCTCATCCACGACGACATCCAGGACGGGGACCTGGAGCGGCGACACCGTCCCACGGTCTGGTCCCTCTGGGGACAGCCCATGGCCCTGATGGCGGGTAACGCCATGAGACAGATAGCCGACATCACCGCTATGGGACTTGCTGAGCGGGGAGTGCCGGAGGAGAAGGCATTGCGTGCCTCCTTTCTACTTACCAGTGGCTACCTGGAAATGACGAAGGGCCAGTGCATGGACTTGGTCTTCGAAGGCAGCTTGGACATCAGGCTGGAAGATTACCTGGCCATGATCTCGTGGAAAACGGGCGCCCTCATCCGGTGTGGGATGGAGATGGGCGCGCTGGTGGCCTCGGACCAGACTGACTTTGTCCAGGCATTTGCCCACTGCGGAAGCTTTCTGGGGCTGGCCTTCCAGATACGCGACGACGTGCTGGGTACCTGGGGAGATGAAGCAACCACGGGAAAGGCCGTCGGCAACGACATCCGGCGAAGGAAAAAGACGTTCCCAATCGTCTATGCCCTCCAGGTAGCGGGGGATCCCGCCAGAAGGAAGCTAGTGGATGCCTACAGCAAGAGCGAGCTGGACGACCGGGACGCCGATGACGTTCTCACGGTGCTGGAGGAGCTGAACGTGGCTGAGTACGCCCAGGAAGTGACCAGTCAGAGGGCAGACAGGGCCCTCGGGGAGTTGGACTGCGTCCCCTTGTCGTCCTGGGCACGGCGGGAGATAGAGGACCTTGTGGACTTCCTCACCACCCGGCAGTACTAGAGGCCAGTATTGGAGGAAGGAATTGGAGTTTACGCCATGAGTAAGGAAGCGAAAATGAAACGAGCCAAGAGGCCACTGGAACTATCGGTGCGGCTGGCCTTCTACATGCTGAAGAACCGCCTCAAGGGACGACGGCGCTTCCCAATGGTGACCATGCTGGAGCCCTTGGAGATGTGCAATCTGGCGTGTGTAGGCTGTGGGCGCATACACGAGTACAAGAACGTTATGGACAAGATGATGCCGGTGGAGGAGGCGGTGGCCGCCGTGGAGGCTTCCGGGGCCCCCATAGTCTCCATCGCCGGGGGAGAGCCCACCATACACCCGAAGATAGACGAGATTATCAACGAGTTGGTGCGGCGCAAGTACTTCGTGTACTGCTGTACCAACGGCCTCCTCCTCGAACGGGTCACCAAGAAGGTGCCGCCCTCCAAGTACCTCTCATGGGTCGTCCACATGGACGGGATGGAGGAGAAGCACGACGAAGCGGTGGCGCGCAAAGGGGTGTTTCAGAAGGCAGTCAGCGCAATACAGATGGCCCTGGACGGCGGCTACCGGGTGTGCACAAACACCACCATATTCCGCGGCTGCGATGTCGACGATATCCACACTCTCTTCGGCAAGATGACCGAGATGGGAGTGGAGGGCTGCATGGTTTCCCCGGGGTACGACTACGTACATGCCCCCGACCGCGACCTCTTCCTTACCCGCCAGGAGTCCAAGGACACCTTCAGCGAAATACTGGATAAAGAGAAGATCAAGGGTCTCCGCATGTACAACAACCCCATCTATCTGGACTTCCTCCGGGGAAAGCGGGAGTACCAGTGCACGGCATGGTCCAACCCCACCTACACGGTGATGGGTTGGAGGAAACCCTGCTATCCCCTGGCGGACGAGCACGTCGAGAAGGTGGATGAGCTGTTTGAGGAGTCCCTGTGGGATAAGTATGGGGTGGGCAAGGACCCGCGGTGTGCAGGGTGCATGATGCACTGTGGGTTCGAGTCGGCCACCATATTCAAAGCCATCTCCACTCCCCGGGACTGGATTACGTTGATCAAATCGGGGGCAGTCAGCAAGGGCGGCATAACGGCGAGCTAAGGTAGGGCATTTGATAGCTATCGTAGCATCCATGGAACGAGAGGTGGGGGACCTCAGGCCGGCCCTTCGGGCCAGGCAGTCCCAGCCGCCCGCGCGTATCCTCGTATCCGGGGTGGGCAGTCAGCAGGCCCGGAACGGCTTGAGCGAGTTCTTGGACGGGCCCGAAAGGCCCGACTACGTCCTGGCAATTGGCTTCGCTGGGGCGCTCAGGGACGAGTTGCGCACCGGCGCTCTGGTGCTCTCCAGGCGGCTCCACTGTTCCGGCGAGGAGGCATCTCTGGCGGTCGACCCACGCCTGCTGGAGCTGGCCCAGGAGG
>Ga0310121_10005008_pt1 | contig 11489 bp, 6 predicted proteins | sample CB27_Tmax_986_MG_FD_203504 | JGI IMG/M metagenome (GOLD analysis project Ga0310121, IMG submission 203504) | Marine microbial communities from Western Arctic Ocean, Canada - CB27_Tmax_986 | ecosystem: Environmental > Aquatic > Marine > Oceanic | place: Canada: Western Arctic Ocean | collected...
TTTTCCGCCTCAACACTTCGTCCTGAAGCAGTCGTGCGAGAGCCTCTCCCCATTCCGAATGTGTGCTCGCCAGAAACCCGTTGACCGAATCACTCACCAGCTCCTTGTTGATCCCAACAGGCGAAGCGACCACCGGCAAGCCAGAGGCCATGTACTGAAGTATCTTGTACCCGCTCTTTCGTCTCGTCTCCGGACTATCCGGCAACGGCATAATTCCCACCCAACCTCGAGACAGTAGCTCCGCCTCGCGTTTTGGTGACCACCGCTCATAAACGAGACGGCACCGCCCCAAGTCCGCGCCTCGGATCTCATCGATGTTATCCGTAAGCAGGAGAAGAACCAGGTCCGGCGCCTTCTCTGAGAGCCGCGCGAAGACAGGGGCTATTTCGGAAAGGTATTTCAAATTTGAGGATGTTCCCAGCCAGACAATTGTTGGCGGAGAGTCGACAGGATCCGTCCTCTTCGGATAGTGATCGAGTGGGATCGTGCTGGGCAGGAACTCCGCCCGGGCGCCGTGTCGGATTGCCTCGGCTCTAAGGTCTTCATTTCCGCACAGCACGAGGTCGGCCCGTTTCAGGATTTTCGTACGCTGCTTGAGGTCCGCCAGAGGTTTCGCCCACCCGGGAATCTCGATCGGCGCCGACTGGAAAATGTCATCATCCAAGTCATAAACAACGCGTCCCGCAACCATCCTTCGGAGACTTTCAAAACCTCGCCACGGAAAGAGCGAGTATCCCTTCTGGACCCACAAAAGGTCATATTTCCCGGCGTCCAGGAGCGAAAGCATACGCCCCACCAACTCCGCTCCATGATACCGAAACCTCTCAATTCGCTTGCCTTGGTAGCAATTCTCAAAAACCTTACGGGACAGTGGAGGGACCACATCCACCTCGATGCCCCGCTCCTGAAGCGGTTCGACAAAGAAATCCACGCGGATTCGGCTGCTGAATTCCCCTGGGTAGAGCGGGAGCGCTAGGATTCTCATTTTCGGCCAATTTCCACGATTTTCGGACATTCCTTCCTCGAATTCAGAATTTCGGCTATCATAGCCGGAAAGTTGGGACAATGCGGCGTGATTGTTCCGACTTGGTCGGTTTTTCTGTCTCGGCGAAACACTACCACAAGGGAAGCAGATGACGGAATTTCCCGCTCAATGGGACCATTGGGCGAGGGTTAATCCGTGCCCCCGCTCCTTTCTTTGTCCGTTCGCGCCAGACATAATGCTGGGCGCTTTGGGAAAAAACTTGGAAGGCAGACGGTTATGACCACAGAAATAAAAGACCAAATCAATGTTCACCGCCAGAAACAAGAATGGGAGGAGGTTGTCCCCCTCGCGGAACAGGTAATGGAACAGGATCCTGCCGACATCTCTATCCTGCGCAAATTGGTGGAGGCTTATGAAAACCTGGAAGACCAGGAAAAGGTCATTGAAACATGGCGACTGCTTGTGGATCGTCACCATGAGGTATCGCCATTCGCGAGAAAGCTTGGACTCGCCCTCAAAGAAGCCGGGGATCCCGAATCTCGCGGTTATCTGGAACAGGCCCTCCTCGTAGCCATTGACCGCAAGGCCACTAGCGAAGTTGAAGAAATCTGGATTGAGCTGGTTGAGATGGGCGCCACTCGCGCCACCGCCTTTCAGGATTTTGCCCAACGCCTTTGCGGCCGAAAGGAGAAAGTCCTCGCCGGCGAACTCCTGCTCATCCTCGTGGAGACAGGCAATCTCGATACGGGAGACCAATTGGCCTGCCTAAAAAATGTTATGGAATACTTGCCCGAACGACACGGGGAATTTCGACAGTCGCTGATCGATTCTTTCAAGGACCATTATGGGGATCGTCCCGACATTGACAAACTCGTCGATCTGTCCGCCATCGCAACCTCTGAGGACCTGGTGGAAGCGATGACTAATTTGGATCGATACTTGAAATTCGGGGAGGGACAATTCTTTTATCACCAAAGTTGGGGAGCGGGTCAGGTCAAGAGCATCGAACCCTCCCACCAGAGGGTCCAAATCGACTTTGCCAAGAAAAAGAACCACACTCTTACGCTCGAGATGGCGGATAAATCACTGATTCCAATCCCTCAGGACGACCTGCGAGCAAGGTGGCTCGTGGACAAAGACGGTGTCCACGACCTTATGGAATCGGATCCGGTTGCACTGATTAAAAGCGCTCTCGTCGCCCTGAATGGGAAAGCAGGCGGCAAAGACCTGAAAATAGCCCTCCTTTCCTCGCCCATCCCCGAAGACCGCTGGCAAAAATGGTGGACCAGCGTCAACAAGAAGCTGCCCAACGATCCATTTGTCGAGGTAACGGGAACTTCTCTCAAAACTTACACCCTGCGCGATGAACCCGAGAGCCCCGATGAACAATTTTCAAGACACTTCCGAAAGGAACGGACTCTTCGCGGCAAGTTGGATTTGTTCGCCCAGTATCTGACTCAACAGGGCCCAAAGGCCAGCAATGAGATTCTTGAACGAGTGGCGAGTGATCTCATATCCATAGCCTCCGCCTCGAAATCAGAAAGGGAAATAGTTGAAACCGCTTTCCACGTTTCCGACCTGGGAGACAAAATCTCTCCTGATGCAGGTTATTTCGAAAAACTAATTGATCCTCTTAAATCGGACCTCAATCGAGCCGTCAAGGCCTTGGGAGGTATTAAGAACAGCACTCATCAAACAAGGTGGTTCGAGCTGATTTCAGAATCCTTGGGCGAGGAAATTACGGATGCCTATGAAACCCTTATGCACAATGGGCCCGACTCCGTCCGGGATCTCATTGCACAACAACTTGCCGACAGGGATCAGAATGATGTCCTGATGCAACTTTTTCGGAAGACTCGCATGGACTACCGGGACCAGCCGGGGCTTTTCATCTGGTTCGCCAAGCAATTCTTAATTGACCCGGAGAAGGCATCAGAAGCCGGCTTGGCTCGACCCGGGCTCGTCGAGCACCTCGTGACCCTCCATGAAGTCCTCGATTATCGCGCCCAAACAAGTCAGAAAGACGATTCCAGCGGCCTCCGTGCTCACATGACTAACATCCGACAACTTTTGAAGCAGGGTAACTTTAAACTCTTGCGCGCGATTCTCACCGAGACCGAGCCGACCATGGCCCGCACACTCTGGAAAGCAGCTGATTCGGCGGCGGCATTGGAAGACCGCATCCGGAAAGAGATCACCGCGTACATATCCGCCCAATTCGAAGGTATCGCCACAGAACCTCAGCAGGAGGCCGAATCGGCTATGGAACTCGCCGCGCCGCTGCCCTCTCATCTGCTCTGTTTGATGGAAAGTCTTGAAAGCAAACGAGCGCAAATAAAACAGATAAAGGAAGTGGATCTACCTCACAATACTGAAGAGATCGAAACCGCCCGCCAACAAGGAGATCTTCGCGAGAACGCCGAGTACCACGCCGCCAAGGAGAAACAAGGGGTTCTTCTGAATCTGGCTGCCACACTCGAAGAGGAAATTAACCGCGCCGTTGTCGTTCCTGAGCAGGATTATACGGGTGATATCGTACGCTTTGGCTCCCGTACCGTGTTCCGAATCAATGACGAGGAGAAGACAGTGACCCTCCTGGGTCCATGGGAGTCGGATCCGGACCATGACATCCTCTCGTATGAAAGTCCCCTCGGCCAGCTGCTTTGGTCCCGCCACGTGGGCGATCAGATGGATTTCGATCAGGGAGGACGGGTCGCGAAGGTCGAAATCCTTTCCATCGAATCAATCCTAGCCCCCGTTTGACCCTGACTGATTTACATGCTGCAACGAGAATCCCTTCTCGTTCCCACCCCCGAGGGGAATCCCTTCCCCTTGGTTTATCTGGTTCCCAATCTGGAGATTGGGAACCAGGACAGAAGGCTGTGGTGATCCACTATCAAAGCTGTGTCAATATGCCCCAGAGGCAACCGCCGGATTTAGAAAATATCTGCTACAATCACCAGAATTCCTCCAAAATACCCTCCAAATCACCAATTCAGTTGGCACAATAATTGATCTTATAATCACCGACCCACTCCATTGAAATAGGGAGACTTAATCATGGACACGAACAAACTAACACAGAAATCGCAAGAAGCCCTCGCGGAAGCCCAATCGCTGGCTGTCCATTACGGTCATGTTGAGGTGGATGGCGAACACCTGTTCAAAGCCTTGCTCGATCAACCGGAGGGGCTGATCCCCCGGCTCATCGAACGAGCAGGGGTAAACGTACCCGCTCTGTCCGAGGCGCTTGAGAAGGAACTTTCAAGCAGACCGCGTGTCTCCGGTTCCGGCGTGGAAGCGGGAAAGGTCTACATCACACAACGTTTGAACCGCCTTCTTCTGGCCGCGGAAAAGGAAGCCAATCGTCTCAAGGACGAGTATGTTTCCGTCGAACACTTGGTCCTCGCACTCATGTCAGAGGGCCAGGAAACACCCACCGGTCGGATTCTGAAACAGTTCCAAATAGACCGTAATCAATTTCTGGAAGTCCTCACCCAAGCTCGAGGGAACCAACGCGTTCAGAGTCCCAACCCGGAGGATACCTATGAAGCGCTCGAACGATACGGCCGTGACCTGACCGCCGAATCGCGCGATGGAAAACTCGATCCCGTCATCGGACGCGACGATGAAATACGCCGCGTCATCCGTATCCTGTCTCGCAAAACAAAGAACAACCCCGTCCTCATCGGTGAGCCCGGGGTCGGTAAAACCGCCATCGTCGAAGGTCTGGCCCACCGCATCATCCGGGGTGATGTTCCCGAGGGGCTCAAAGGAAAGACCGTCTTCGCTCTCGACATGGGATCCCTGGTCGCGGGAGCGAAATACCGCGGCGAATTCGAGGAACGGCTTAAGGCGGTGCTCCATGAAATCAAGCAGAGCGATGGGCGCGTTCTACTGTTCATCGATGAACTCCACACTATCGTCGGAGCAGGAAAGGCCGAAGGCGCGATGGATGCCGGAAACATGCTCAAACCGATGCTTGCCCGCGGCGAACTCCACTGCATTGGCGCTACCACCCTCGATGAGTACCGCAAGCACATCGAAAAGGATGCCGCTCTCGAGCGACGGTTCCAACCGGTCCTCGTCGATGAACCGAGTGTCGAGGATGCCATCTCCATCCTCCGCGGCCTGCGTGAAAGGTATGAGGTCCATCATGGTGTGCGCATTACCGACAACGCCCTCGTAGCCGCCGCTGTCCTCTCCAACCGCTACATCAGCGACCGGTTCCTGCCGGACAAGGCCATCGACCTGGTGGATGAAGCTTGCGCCATGATCCGCACCGACATCGATTCTCTTCCCACCGAACTCGATACAGCCAATCGACGCATTATGCGGCTGGAAATTGAGGAAGCCGCCTTGAAAAAGGAAAAGGACACTGCCAGCAAACAGCGCCTGAAGGACCTTCGTAAAGAATTGGCTGATCAGAAGGCAAAAGCCGATGCCATGCGCGTTCAATGGGAGGGGGAAAAAGAGTCCATCGAAGCGGTTCGATCCCTCCGTGAAGAGATCGAGTCCCTCCGCGTTGAGGTCGAAAAGGCCGAACGTGAGTACGATCTCAACCGCGCCGCCGAACTCAGGCACGGCATTCTGCCTGGACTCGAAATACAATTGGCAGAGGCCGAACAAAAGTTTGCCGAGGGAAATGGAAGCCGCCTCCTGCGTGAAGAGGTTACCGAAGCGGAAATCTCCGACATTGTTTCGCGATGGACCGGGATTCCGGTGAGCCGCCTGGTTGAGGGAGAGCGCGAAAAACTCCTGAAACTGGACGCAATCCTGCATCAGCGTGTCATCGGACAAAACGAAGCCGTTGGCCGCGTCACGGACGCAGTCATTCGTGCCCGCGCCGGGATTAAAGACCCGCGCCGACCCATTGGGTCGTTTATCTTCCTCGGGCCGACCGGTGTCGGGAAAACCGAGCTTGCGAAGACCCTGGCCGAAGCCCTTTTTGACTCCGAAGAAAACCTGGTCCGCATCGATATGTCCGAGTACATGGAACGCCACGCCGTCTCCCGCCTGATCGGCGCGCCCCCTGGGTACATCGGTTACGAGGAGGGCGGACAACTCACCGAAGCGGTTCGCAGAAAGCCGTATTCGGTTCTACTCTTCGACGAAATCGAAAAAGCACATCCGGATGTCTTCAACATTCTTCTGCAAATCCTCGATGACGGCCGTGTGACCGACAGCCAGGGAAGAACCATTGATTTCAAAAACACGGTCATCATTATGACCAGCAACATTGGTTCGCAGCTCCTCCTCGAGGGTATCGGACAGGACGGTCAGCTTCAGGAAAGCGCCGAACAGGCGGTTTTGACCGAGCTGCGCGCAGGCTTTCGGCCTGAGTTCCTCAACCGAGTTGACGAAATAGTCCTCTTCAAACCACTTACTCTCTCTGAGATTGAGAAAATCGTGGATCTTTTGACAGCGGACTTAAGCAGCCGTCTGGAAGACCGAGACATTCGATTCGAACTATCGGATGCAGCGCGTTCGTTCATTGCCGAGAGTGGTTACGATCCCGTGTACGGGGCCCGCCCTTTGAAACGTTACCTCCAACGCGAGGTGGAAACACGGGTCGGTCGTGCGCTGATTGCCGGCGACATCCTCGAAGGCGCCACAATCAGTCTTGACGTCGGTGAGGGCGGTCTTGAGGTAACCCACTCCAACCCGAAACCCGCCGAAGCCGCTTAACCCTATCTCTGGTTCCCAATCCGGAGATTGGGAACGAGGAAAGATTGGGAACGAGGAGAAAACCAGGAAGCAGCCTAATCTTTCGGTTTCCTCCCGCCCGCGCTAGGATGCCTGAAGGTATTCGATTGGAAGCTCCGTGTTCAAACTAGCTGTCTTTACGGATGAAATTTCACAAGACCTGGACATTGCCCTGTCCGTCGCGCGCGAGTTTTCCTGCGATGCTGTCGAAATCCGGTCGGTCTGGGATACCGGTGTCCAGGAGCTGACCAACGAGCAGATCAAGGTAATCAAAGACAAGTGCGCCGAAGCGGAACTGGCTATCTGCTGTCTCGGGACTCCCTTTTATAAGTGCGAGATTGATGACCCCGGCCAGATCCACGCCCATCATGATATCCTGCGCAGGTGTTGTGAGGTGGCCCACGCGCTGGAAACAAACCTCATTCGCGGGTTCACTTTCTGGCGTCGCGGACCCGCTGAGGAAGCCTGGGACCGGATCATCGACAATTTCGAGATCCCCGCGGATATCCTGGAACAGGGGAATTGCCGGATGGTGATCGAAAACGAGGCCTCGACTTATCTCGGCACAGGCGCGCTGACCGCCAGTTTCCTCGACGAAATCGCGCATGACCACATCTCCGCTGTTTGGGATCCTTGCAATGTCCTATTCGATTTTGATGTCCAGGAGAATCCCTTTCCCGAGGGTTATCGGGCGATCCGAAAACATATAACGCATGTCCATGTCAAAGACGGCGAGAGAACTGGCCCGGATTCGGCTCACTGCGTCTGTATCGGCGAGGGAGAAGTCGATTATGTCAGCACCTTCCAGGCTCTGATCGAAGATGGATACGAGGGCTATGTTTCTCTCGAAACTCACTGGCGGCCGGAAGATATCAGCCAGGAACTGATGGACCGACCCGGCGGTGGGGAGTATTCCAAAGAGGCCGAGTACGCCACCCGCCGCTGTCTCGAACGGACCCATGAACTCATCCAAAAAGCGCAAGAAGCTGCCGGCAAACCATGACCCAAGCCGCTCCTCCATACGCAGACCGACGCGCCCGCCTGGTTGAGAGGGTCGAGCGCGAAGGGCTGGATGCCCTATGGATCACCAACCTGGTTAACATCCACTACCTGACTGGATTCACTGGTTCCGCCGCCGAACTTCTCCTCACCCCTAATGAACCGTTATTCTTCACGGATGGTCGCTACCAAGAGCAGGTTCACGAAGAGGTGACGGGTTGCGCCATTACCGTCTTCAAAAATGAAACCTGGTCTGTTGTATTTTCACGCCAGATATCCGAATACGGCTGGAAGAAGATTGGTTATGAAGCCGCGCACCTTACCTGTGAGACCTTTGAGAAGATTGGCGCCCAGGTCCAAAAAGAAACAGCGGTCGAATGGATATCCACAACCGGTTGGGTCGAGAGCAAGCGGATCATCAAGGACGAAACCGAAATAGCTCTGCTGAAAGAGTCCTCCCGGATTATGGACCGCGTTTTTGAGGCCCTCCTACCCGAGTTTCGAGAAGGCGTTTCTGAAAAGGAGATCGAGCGCAGGCTAAAGAACTTCCTATGGGAACACGGCGCCACCGACCCATCCTTCGATCCGATCGTATTGTTTGGCGCAAGAACCTCACTTCCTCATGGAAGGCCCGGAGAGAATCGCCTCTCGAAAAATGACTGGATCCTGCTCGACTTCGGCGCCCTCTATGAAGGGTACTGTAGCGACTGTACGCGAACCTTTGTTTTCGGAACTGCCGATGAAACCAAGAAAGACCGCCATTCCATTGTCTCGCAGGCTTACGATGCCGGCGCAGCTGCCGCCAAACCTGGGGTCCCATGCAAAGAGGTCGACACCGCCGCGCGAGAACTACTCGTCGAAAACGGGTTGGGAGATGCCTTTGCCCACGGCCTCGGACACGGAGTTGGACTTGAGATTCATGAGGGTCCTCGACTTGCTCCCACCAGTAACGACACATTGGAGGAGGGTATGGTGGTGACAATCGAGCCGGGTATCTACATTCCAGGCTGGGGAGGGATCCGCATCGAAAACGCCGTCGTGGTCACCGATAAAGGGGCTGTTCCACTCACCCATTCTCATCAGGACATCTCGCCCATTGACTCAGCATCAGAACCCCGCGCGTGAGCAAGGGGACTCCGCACCAGCGACTGGTCCCCTTGCTCACACGCGGGTTTTGATGATAACTCGTTCCCAATCTCCAGATTGGGAACGAGGAAATGTGGATTCTCTGTACGGTCTGAATTTTCACAAATTCAGCTACCCCCATTCTTCGGAGGAAACATAACCGGTCCCAAAATTGCCCAGTTACCGCGGACATAATCGTAGAGTGACCATACTGTAACTGCCGAAGCGATGCTCAATAGAATCTGATAGAATACATACGGCTCTGCCGCCGTCTCCCCATTGAGCAGTCGAAGGCCCAAGATGGCGAAGATGACGATCGCCTGCACGATTGCTTTTACTTTCCCTGAAAATCGCGCGGAAACCACCACACCCTTGTGCGCGCATACTGTCCGTAAAGTCGATACTAAAGAATCTCTCCATAGCAGAAGAAGCACCAGATACATCGCAATGTAATTCCCCGCCCCCGCGGAAAACTCCACCGCCATGCAGAGGAAAATCGTCAAGCGTGAAACACTGTCCGCTAGAGGGTCCAGTATCTTCCCGAAATCGGTTCCCTCGTTGCGCCGCCGCGCCGCGATCCCATCAAATAGATCGGTTAATTCCGAAAGGATCACGATCAGCAACGCCCCCCCTCGCGCCCAGATGGAGTCCTGAAAAAACACCACGGCGAAAACCGGGGTCAGGAACAAACGCGACCAGGTAAGCAGCAGTGCCAGGTTCATGATCCGGCATCCTACAACGAAACTCGGGTTGGGTCAGTATCAAAGTTGCTGCTCGGCTCAGGCTGCCCCCTTCTGCCTTGAAGATCCTTAAACCATTCTCTACTGTCGAAAAAGGCCCGGTAGATTCTTTACTTCGTCTTTCAGTAACCAGCCTGTCCACGCCAACCAGCCGACTATCAGAACGACTTGGAGGCTTTCTGAAAGAGGTGAATTGAAGGGTAACCCCAAGTAAAGGACCAGACTCAAACAACAAGCCGATACGAATACACATAGGACCAGATAGGATATCCGGTCTAGGGTTCCTCCAAGGAATCTTCGCATCAGGCAGATTTGCAGCCCGACTCCCAATGCCTCGGTCAACATCGTGGACCATGCCGCCCCGGTGTGTCCCGCTCCCGAGAAAAACGTGGTGAAAAACCAGAGGTTCAACAAGACATTGGCGACCACCATTGTCCCGGTAACGGCCATGAGACGTTGTTGAAAGCCCGCCGCTACCAGCAATTGGAAGAGGAGGAGGTTCAGGAAGATAAAACCTTCCGCGATGACAAGGAGTAAGAGTGGGGTTTCCGCCGGTCTTAGCGCTTCTATGAATTCTCCCGCCATCGCAATTGGGATGAGGAGGCAAAGCAGTAGTACAACCGTTCCCGCCAACCCCACGAACAGTAACCAAACTCTTCTCACCACCGAGTCGAAGGCGCTCCTGGATTCCGTCCAAACCCTCGATAGGGCAGGGTAGATCCCCTCCATCAACGCTGCCGGAATCAAATTCAATGCCTCGGCCCATCTCACCGCACTTGAGTACCACCCTAAATGCTCTGGTCTGTCCGCGAAAAAGAGGCCGAGCATCACTTGGTCAACCCGGTAATAGAAAACCGTAGCCAGGCGTGTGAAGAAAAGGGGCGCTGAATCTCGGAAGAGGGACCGCGATGTACTCATCACCCCCTTCCAGAGGGGCGGCAGCTTTCTCAATGCGAGAAAGGATACGACAAGGATGCCGCTAACCATCAAAATCCACCAGGCCAAAACCACTTCGGCTATCGAGTCAATGGGACCACCCGGATTGATTGCGAGAAGGAACAGGCCATACCGAGCGAGATTGACATACACCGGCACTCGAAGTTGCATGGAAGCGCGAAACACCCCTTCGCAGGCCGAGTGTGGCGCGAAAAGAATAACCGTGGAATACATAAGAACCACTCGAGGTTCTACCAGAACCCGGAACGATGGAATCAAGAAATAGGCAACAACTAATATCAGCCAGAATAGAGTCCCTTGGAGGAGCAGTAACAATAGGGAACCACCAAAAAGCTTTCGGCGTTCCGTTTCGTCATCCGTCTGTCGAAGTTGCCGTACCAGGATCCCGGAGACACCACCCTCAGCCAGCCCGGAAAAAATGCCGACATACGCCAACAGGAAGGAAAATTGCCCAAAGCCATCCGCCTCCAAAACTAGGAAGAAGAGAAGGAACCAGTGCCCAAGCCCCAGTAACTTAGCGCCAAACTTCCCAAAGAAAGCGTACCCGGAAGTTTGCGCCACCCGTCGGAAGAGACGTTCCTCGGTCACAGGAAATCTTCCACATAGCCGACGACTGATTGCCCATGGCTCGTAGGGTGTGTTAACAACGGGGAAATTTTATCGCTGGTTCGATTCACGAGCTTTGTCCCCGTTGTTAACGCACCACTCAATCAGCCGCAATTGGCGCGTTCATAACGCGAATTTCGTATGAGTAGAAATCAAGCTGCCGGAACGAGAATCTCTTCCCCTAAGTGCGTCGTATTTGTGCCGAGAAAGGATTCACGGCACAGCAAACAGGAGTGTAACACGGAGCGCGGCGAGGATGGCAGGTTAATAGTTCGGCGGGGACATCCAGACAAATCAGACACGTTTGCGTATCGAGGTTGGCAGGATACCCAGAATGTCCCGGTACTTCGCCACCGTACGGCGCGCGACAT
>Ga0310121_10005009_pt1 | contig 11489 bp, 11 predicted proteins | sample CB27_Tmax_986_MG_FD_203504 | JGI IMG/M metagenome (GOLD analysis project Ga0310121, IMG submission 203504) | Marine microbial communities from Western Arctic Ocean, Canada - CB27_Tmax_986 | ecosystem: Environmental > Aquatic > Marine > Oceanic | place: Canada: Western Arctic Ocean | collected...
GTGCGCATGCGTCGCTCGTTCGTCTACCTGGCGGTCGTGATGGATTCGTACTCGCGGCGGGTGGTGGGCTGGGAACTCGGCCCTTCACTCGAAGTGGTCTTGGCGCTGAAGGCGTTTGCCGACGGTGCAGTAAAGCAGGTTGAGGTCGGCGTCGTAAGCGCCGGTGAGCCAGGTGGCGCCGCAACCGTGTTCGAGTGCGCTACCGATCCAGGTGGAGGCCTCGGGGTCGTCGCGAGCGGGAATGGTCCAGACGCGCCACGCTCGCTCGCCGGTCTTGGAATGGTAGGCGTCGAGAAATCCGCGGATTCCCTCTTCGCCGCCGGCGATGCCCAAAATCACCAGATCGCCGACGACAAATGGTGCGGCCGTGCCGGCGTATTGCTTGCGGTAGTCGGCCATCTCGGTGTCCCAAAGTTTCTCGCCGGTCCAGCGGTCGAGAGAGAGTAGGTGCGCATGCTCGGTCACCATGTATACCCGGGATTCATCGATGGCAGCTCCCCGATTAGCACTGCCGCCGGCCTCGCTAATCAGGCCACTGCTGCGGTCTTGGCTGTAATGCCAAAGCCGCCGGCCCGTGGCGGCATCGAGGGCCCAGGCTTCGTTCCATCCGGTGACGTACATCACTCCGTCGACGACGACGGGCGTCGCTTCCAAGCGAGGCACATTGGGAACCGGGAACATCCAACGCAGGATCAGAGCGCCGACGTTATCGCGATTGATCTGGTCAGCGTCGAGATAGCGGTTCGCCGAGTCGTTGTGGTAGCTGGGCCAATCTTTCTTGGGCAGGATGGACGCCTCGGAGAAGGTTTCACCGTTGCCTTCTCGCAGCAGCCGGTGAACCTTTCCGTCCGCCGTGCGCAGGTGGAGATCAAAGCTCGACTCGGCCAAGATCAGCCCCTTGATCTGTCCGCCATTGCTTAGCTGCCCATTGCTGAGCTGCACGGTGCTGGAGCGCGGCTCCGCCTACCCGGCCGGCTTCATCGTTCGCAAGAAAGCGATCAGGGTCTTCAACTCTGCCTCGGGCATGGGCTGAGCCGGCATGCCGCGTTCGGTGCCTTTGAGGATCACCGAGGCGAGGCGCTCGTCGGAAGCCGCGGCCACGGGGGCGAGAATACCGGGCCCGCGTTCGGTGCCGCTGCCGTCGCCGGAATGACAGACCGAACAACGGGTGGAGAATGCCATCGCGCCCGAAACGGGCGGAGGAGACTGCGCGGCGCTTACAGCCGTGAACAAGAAGCGGTTCAGAACAATTCGTCGAAGCATGGTTGAGGGGTGAAATCTCCCTCAGCTTACGCGATCGAAATCGACGAAGGTCAGCGTTGGAGCCGTCCGCTAATCAGTCGAGTCAGTACACTGACACAATGGCTTCTCGGCCTCGGCTTTTTCTCATCGATACCTTCGGCCTGATCTTCCGGGCGTTCTACGGACGTGCGCGTTCCGGCGCGCCGATCATGCGGACCTCCGACGGCCGACCGACCGAAGCGGTCTACATCTTCATCACGATGTTGCGGAAGCTGATCGAGACGCACCGTCCCGACTATTTAGCCGCAGTTTGGGAAGGGGAGGGCCCCACGTTCCGCGACGAGATCTTCCCTGAGTACAAGGCGAATAGGGACGAAACCCCGGACGACCTGCTGCAACAGCTTCCGCAGATCCGGCGCTTGCTCGAAAGCTCGCGCGTGCCCGTCCTTGCGAGCGACGGTTACGAAGCCGACGATGTGATCGGGGCGCTCTCCCGCCAGGCGGCCGACCACGAGGTTGACGTCTACATCGTTACCAGCGACAAGGATCTGACCCAACTCGTCACGGACAGTGTTTTCGTTCTCAACCCGATGAAGAACGATCTCGTCTATGACCCCACCGTTGTCAAGGAAGTAATGGGCGTCGAGCCGCTACAGATCATCGATCTACTGGCGCTCAAAGGCGATTCGGTTGACAACATTCCGGGCGCCAGCGGCATCGGCGACAAGGGCGCGAAGGACTTGATCGCAACGTACGGCTCGGTCGAAGGGGCCATCGAGCACGCCGACGAAGTCAAACGCAAAACCTACCGCGAGAGCTTGCAACAAAACCGCGACGTGATCCTGCTGAGCAAGAAGCTCGCCACCATCGCTGTAGACGCGCCGGTCGAGCTGGACCTCAACGCTCTCGAAATCGCACAGCCGGACCCGGCAGCGCTGGCGGACTTCTATCGCGAACTCGAGTTCAATAGCCTGCTGAGCGCTCTCGAAGTAGCCGAGCCGGAAGCCCCGGCGAACTATCGCGTGCTTGCTTCTGAAGCGGAGTTTAGCGAGTGGTTGTCCACGTCCGTCGAGCCAGACAAGCCGGTAACCTTCGCGGTGGATGTAGGGGGCGGCGACAAGATCGAGACCGGCGGCGTAGCATTCTGTAGCGCGCCCGGGCAGTCTGTATTGCTGCCAATCGAACATCTCGCCGGGGCGAAGAGTTTCCTCGAAGACGCGACGGCCCCGAAGCGGTTGCATGATCAGAAGTCCGCTACGCATACGCTCGCCAGGTTTGACGTTGCGCTCAACGGGGTCGTCAGCGATTCGATGCTTGAGGCGTTCCTAATCGACACGACGCGCGCGGACTTCGCCCTCAACAAGGCAATCGCACGGTATCTCGGCGTATCGATCGATGCCGATTTGTCTCGCACAGCGGACCTCGTCCGCAAGCTCGGTGAGATGCTCGATCCGCAAATCAACGACCTCGGGCTGCGCGACCTGTACGAGGACGTGGAGCTGCCGCTTGTCCCCATACTGACGCGGATGGAGCGGGAAGGTGTATTGCTCGACAGCGAACTACTCGGTGGAATCTCGCGGCAGATGGAAGGCGAGATCGACTCGTTAACGCAAGAGATCTATCAACTGGCCGGATCGACATTCAATATCAATTCGACTCAGCAACTTGCCAAAGTGCTCTTCGACGACCTGCAACTGCCTTCTCCGCCGCGGCGCGGGAAAACTAAAGGCCGCTCCACTGCGTCGGACGTTTTGGAAGACCTGGCTCCGGCGCACGAGATCGTCCCCAGGGTGCTCGACTACCGCCAACGAACAAAGCTCAAGAGCACCTACATTGACGCGCTTCCAGCCCTGGTCGATGCGAAGACCGGACGGCTGCACACGACCTTCAACCAGTGTGGTTCCGCTACGGGACGGCTGTCCTCCTACAACCCGAATCTACAGAACATACCGATCCGCACCGAACTGGGCCGGGAGATTCGCGCCGCCTTCATCGCCCGCCCGGGATGGAAGCTTCTGGCCGCTGACTATTCACAAATCGAGCTTCGCGTGTTGGCGGATATCTCGAAAGACCCAGTCCTTGTCGATGCATTCCGCAAAGGCGAGGACATCCACACGCGGACGGCCGCCGAGGTTTTCGGCATTCCGCCGCTGGCAATCGGCGCGGAGGAACGCCGCCGCGCTAAGGCCGTCAACTTCGGCATCGTTTATGGGCTGAGTCCCTTCGGTCTTTCGAAGCAACTCGGCATCCCGCAATCAGAATCGCGGCAATACATCGACGCCTATTTCGAACGCTACGCCGGCGTGAAGAAGTACATGGACGGCGCGATCGCCGACGCGCGCAAGACCGGGCGCACCCGTACGCTCCTCGGCCGGCTGCGGCCCATCCCGGATCTCGACAGCCGCAACCCGGCGGCGCGTGGCTTCGCGGAACGCACCGCGATCAACTCCCCCATTCAAGGTTCCGCGGCGGACCTAATCAAACTCGCGATGATCCGGGTCGATCGCAGGCTCCGCGAGTCCGGCAGTCAGGCATTGATGCTTCTCCAGGTCCATGACGAACTGCTTTTCGAAGCCCCCGAAGAAGAAGTCGCCGATCTCGCCGCCATGGTCAAACAGGAGATGGAAGGGGCTTACGATCTGCGCGTCCCGCTGCTCGCTGACGTGAAGGTGGGCCCGAACTGGCGCGACATGGAGACGTCGTAGCGTGGCTACTCGCCGTCCGACTTGGTGAGCATTCGCTCGACGTCGGGCCGCAAGCCGATGCCCAACTCGGTCAACTGACGGCCGGGGACGGTCGACGGCGCTTCACACATCAAGTCAGTTCCCTTGGCCGTCTTGGGGAAGGGGATCACGTCGCGGATCGTGGCCTCGCCGGCGAATAGCATGATGAGGCGGTCCACACCGAGTGCGATCCCGCCATGCGGAGGCGTGCCATACTCCAGCGCTTCCAGGAAGAACCCGAAGCGATGTTTTGCCTGTTCATCGGTGAACCCGAGCGCCTGGAAAACCTTCGCCTGCACGTCGCGACGGTGGATACGAATCGAGCCCGAACCCAACTCGACGCCGTTGAGAACGAGATCGTAAGCCTTCGAGCGGCAGCGATGGGGTTCGCTTAGTAGATAGTCGAGATCCTCGTCATGCACCGAGGTAAACGGATGATGCGCCGCATTCCAGCGCTGCTCGTCCTCACCCCACTCGAACATCGGGAAGTCGGTGACCCACAGAAAGCGGAAGTCATCTTTGTTGAAGAGCCCGTGGCGGTCTTGATATTTCTGCGCCACCTGGAGGCAGAACGTGCCCGCCGCCTTCAGCGCTGTCTCCTCGGGCTTCGGCCCTGACGGCTTATCGGCGACCGTCACGAGCACCAGTAGATCGCCATCTTCGACGCCGATACGTTCGCGGACATTCTTCATCGGCTCGGCGAAGTCGCGGTCGAGCCGCTTCATGTCGTCGAAGACTCGCAGGCCGAGTTCCGTGCCCATCGGTTTCAGTTCGTCGCGCTCGCGCCGCGTGAGCGTCCCGACAGCCGGTACGCGAATCGCTATGAAGGGCATGCCTTCGGGGATCGGTAACTCTCCTTCGGGGAACAAGTCGTCGATACGGTTCATGGCCGGGACCCGCAAGTCCGGCTTGTCGCTGCCGTAGCGCTCCATCGCTTCGGCGTAGCTCATCCGCGGGAAGGGCCGCTCAGGCGCTGGATGCCCGGCGGCCTCGGCCGCGCTCTGCATCATCCGTTCAATGACGTCGAACACATCCTCTTCCTGGATGAACGACATCTCAAGGTCAATCTGTGTGAACTCCGGCTGGCGGTCGGCACGCAGGTCCTCATCACGGAAGCAGCGCACGATCTGGAAATAGCGGTCGTAGCCGCCGATCATCAACAACTGTTTGAACAGTTGGGGCGACTGCGGCAGGGCATAGAAGCTGCCCAACTGCAAGCGGCTCGGCACCAGGAAGTCGCGCGCTCCCTCGGGCGTCGATCGGGTCATAAAGGGGGTTTCGATTTCGTAGAAGCCCTGCTCATCCATGGTCTTGCGGACAGCGAAGTTTACCTTGTGCCGCAGGATGATGTTGCGCTGCATGTGCGGCCGCCGCAGGTCGATATAGCGATACTTCAGGCGGATGTCCTCGCCGACCGACGGGTCCTCTTCCACCAGAAACGGCGGTGTGAGAGATTCGTTCAGGATGTAGATTTTCTCCGCGACGACCTCGATCTCGCCGGTCGTCAACTCGGGGTTGATCGTGTCGTCATCGCGGCTGATTACGGGACCCTCGACAGCCACAACGAATTCGCTGCGCAACAATTCGGCGCGGGCGTGGATATCGGGCCGCTCCTGGTTGAAGACGATTTGCGATACGCCGGAGCGGTCGCGTAGGTGGATGAAGATCAGGCCGCCGAGATCGCGCCGCCGGTGCACCCAGCCCATCAGGACGACTCGCTTGCCGACGTCGTCGGGCCGCAAATCGCCGCAGCGGTGGGTGCGTTGCAGGTCGCCGAGGAAGTCCAGCGGAACGGAGGTTGGGTTCGGAGTTTCCATCAGTGCTCTTGTGTTTCTTCCAAGTATTCGCGGCTCAACTCGACATAGCTTGCCGCGTTGCGGCGAATGCGTTCGCGCTCATCGTCGGAGACAGTTCGGCGAACCTTTGCCGGCGCGCCCATCAATAGGCTGCCGGGCGGAAATGCCGCGCCTTCCACTACCAGGGCTCCCGCCGCGACGATCGAGCCGGCGCCAATTTTCGAGCCGCTCAAAACGGTCGCGCCCATCCCGATGAGGCATTCGTCTTCGATGACGCAACCATGCAACGTGACTGAATGTCCCACCACAACACGCTCTCCAATCACAAGGGGCTTGTCACGGTCAACGTGCAGGCAGCAGTTATCTTGGACGTTGCTGCGATTTCCGATTCGAATAGAGTTTACATCGCCCCGTAGGGTGGTGTTGCACCAAACGCTCACTTCGTCGCCCAGTTCGACGTCGCCGATCACCTGTGCACTCGGATCTACGTAAGCCGATTCAGAGAGCGTGGGGAGTCGGCCCCGATACGGACGAATCATGGCTATCGAGCAAGGAGGGCCGCGCAAGGGCCTCGAAGAAATTGGTCTCGGTGCGGTGTGGTAACAGGATGCGTCTTCAGATGAGAATCCGCGCAGTCGACACCGGGAAAATCAGCGTAACACAGCAGCGATGGGCCAAACCGCTACGCGGAGCCGGCGGTCGCGGGCCACGACTTCGCCGACAACGCAGTTCGCTCACTCACGGTTAGGAACTCAAGCAGCACCATCATCCTGTGAGATACCGCGCTGGCCAGTTTCGTGGCGGTTCGCGTACCGCCCTGCGCGGAAGTGTGCACGACCTTCCGGCCGCGCGCTCGCTCATAGCGTTGGATCTCGCAGGCCCGATTGCTCCGGGTCGCGGTCTGATTACCAAGCTTCGGATCGAGCGTGCGCGCCCCAAAGTAGGCGGCGATGTACTGCAACTCGTCGGTTGATAGACCTTCCAAGAACGCTCTTGCTGATTGGCGCCGAGCATGCTTACTCATCGACGACAGTGCTTCTACGAGGGTGTTTCTCTCTGTGACGGGATACACCTAAACGACCCTCCGCGAACCACCTACTAGGAATATTACGGTTCTATTATTGCGCGTTTCATGTGAGGGCCGCAACTTAGTACTCCCATTACGGGCCGAGTAGCGCCACCACTAATACGTGCTGTTTTGGTAACTGTTGTTTTTGGGTATTAAATCGCATATCTAGGGCATTGAGTGGGGATTCGGCCTCCAACCTCCACACTTGAAAACACACCGCGCCACGCTGATGTCGCGGGAGAAGTCACGTAGTGCACCTCTAGGAGTACTAGTGCCTCTTGCGCCGAATTCGGTTTCGATAGGAGGGTTCGCGAAACCCACGAAAACGTTCTCGGAGCGACTGTTTTAGAACCAGCGTTTGGCGACTCGTTTCAGAATGTGAGCACCTTCGGCTAACAGCGGTAGGGGATCATCGAGCTGCACATCGCTGAACGTGCCCCTCGGAGGAAACCAGAACCTCCACAGGTCTCTCGACCACGGGGGCTCCTCCAAGGCTGCGCTCATCCCGAAGGGAATCAGCCAGCGATAGCGAGCTCCGACGGGATACTTCGTCACCGGCGACACATCTCCGTCACGCGCGAGCTTGCATGTGAGCCAGGGGAAGTCCACGCCGACCTGAATCGCCGAATCGAGCGAGCCCCAAAACCGCCCATTGATCTCCATCAGGTAGGGCGTCCCCGAACCTGCCTGTCGCAGGAACTCGACCTCGGCCGGACCGTGCCAGCGAAGAGCCTTGAGAAGGGCTACGGCCTGCTCCCGGATGTCAGGCTCATCGGTGGTTTCTTGGTAGACCCCACGGCCACCGGTTTCAGGAAAGGTTCGAACGCGTCGCTGCGTCACAAGCACTCGGGGCTCGCCGTGACAGAACAACGCATCGACGTCATGGATGTCGCCATCAATGTATTCCTGAATGAGCGGTTCGCCGCCCGCGAACACAATGTCATCCGCGACCGGTCTCTCGGAGAAGGCTCGCAGCAGCTCAGACGAATTGCCTGGATACCGCAACCCGACCGAACCTCCGCCTCGCCGCAGTTTGACGACACAGGGATAGTCGATCTGTTGGATCAGGGCGTCGAGTTCGGTGGTGCTCCGTGGCTCATAAGTCGTAGGCACTCGCAAGCCGAGATCACGAGCGAGCTGCAGGGTCTTCGTTTTGTCGTACGCGATTTCGATTGCTTGGCGGTGAGGGATCGGGATCGGAGCGAGCGGCTCGAGAAGCTCCCTCCGCTGGGAGACCGCGAGAGTAATGTAGTCGTTCGTGGGTAGCAGGACGTCCGGCTTTTCTCGTTCCAAGTGATCTCGAAGTGTCTCCGCGAAGAGATCGAGGTCCAACCTCGGGTTTGGGTAGCGGAGCCGACCTTCCGCGTAACGCGAATAGAACGCCTGACCCCAAAATGAGTCGCTTCCGACCAGAACGCGCGCGCCCCGCTTACCAAGCGAACGCACAGCCGCCAGGGTGACTCGATCGTCGGCGATGTTCGTGGTGCCTACGAGAACTTTCACGGGACCCCGCTACACGCCGCTTTCCGATTCGTGGGGCCGCGGCCGCGATTGCTCGACTCGCTCCAGCAGCTTCACGAACTCAGAATTGGCCTTGGCGGCCCCCAAGCTGTGCGCGGCGCGAAGCCGCCAGTTAGGGCGTTGATCAACCGTACCGGGCGTATTCTGGGGTAATCGTTCCAGCCAAAGATCCTCAAGGTTTACGAGCATCATCGCTTCGCCCCGCCCGGCTAGTTCGGTCAGGCATCCTTTGAGGATGTCGTAAAGCGTCGGACTCTCGGAATCTAAGAGCCCCCTTTGACGCAGGTAATGGATCACGGATTCCCTCAACCATTGGCGCTCTTTGCGCGCCTGCTGGGCGTCCTCGGGGTTCAGCAACTTGAGATCCTCCTGGTCGTCTAAATAGAGCCCCTCCCAGAAGCCCGCGAACGGCCACATGTCGTGGGTATTCAGGCTCGCGAGCGAATCCGCCGGGGTAGCGCGGATCACGTTGTCGCCATTGGCTTGGAATTGAAACTGCCCGACGTACATGCCACTGATCGCGTGCGTAGTCATGCTGGCGCGGACGAATCCGGGGACGGTACCGAGGTCCTCGCCGATAACCGCCGTTTGGTGGCGCTGCTATTCCAGAGCGAGCACGGCGTAGAACTCGTCCGCGAGGCAACCCACGTACGCGCCATCGGTTGCCTCGAAGCCGGGAGGGATCCAGTAGAGCCGATGCAGGTTCATCCACGTGATCGATGCGAAGCACGCGCGCATAGCGCATGTGGTGGCGCAGGCATTGAATGTAGTGACGGTAGCCGTCGGCGCGGATCCTCTCGGGGTGGACGGGAGCGAAACCCCAGTTCTGGCCGGTGGTGAAAAAGCTGTCCGGCGGCGCGCCACCCGCGATGCCGAGTGCGAAGGAGTCGGGCTCGCGCCAAACGTCGAAGCCGCTCGGGGTGCACCCCGAGCGGCAGATCAAGATAGAGCCCGGCTGAATCCCTCGGTGACTTTTCGGCGAGTTCACGGAGTTGGCTGTCCGCGAGCCATTGGACGTACTGGTGATAGGCGCGGGTTTGTTCATCCGAATCGGTGGCGGTGAGTTCACCGGACCGCAAGCGCTCCGGCCACTCCGGCCACAGTTTGGCCTGTTGCTCGGTCGCGGCCCGGAAGGCCGCGTAAGCCTGGAGGTCCGGCCGTGAGTTAACGTAGTCTTTGAAATCGGCCCGGCGCACCGAGTCAGTATTTGTCAACGAGGAGCACAACAACTCAAGCACTTTCCGCTTGAGCGCCATCTGCCGCTTGTAGTCAACTTGCGGGGATGCGCGGCAGACTTCAATCTCCGCCTGAAAGCCACTCGAAGACACTAGCTGCCGAGCCTCGACGCAATGCTCAAACTCAGGAACAGCCGTGACGTCGACGAAGAACTCGTTCCAGAACAAACGGCTTACCGGCGTGTAGGGAGATGGGTCGCACGGCTCGTCGAGAAAGGCCGCGAGCAGAGGTAGAGTTCCCAGCAGGTCACCGCCGAGTGAGGCGGTCCATTGCGCGAGTTCCGCGAGGTCGCCAAAGTCACCCGCTCCCCAGCTTCTCTCTGTGTGCAGCGAATACAACGGCAGGAAAACGCCCCAGCCCGATTCGGAAACTTCGCGGAGGGGATGTGTTTGGGCCGGCGCCCGGAAAACCCAGGTATGAGTCGTGAGGCTCTTGCTGGTAAGCCTCAGTCGGTGGTAACCGAGAGGCAGGTCGTCCGGAAGCGCTAGCCTTCTGACTACGTAATGCCTGCCTTCCAGCTCAATCGAATGCCGCGGCGGGATATGGTCTAGTTGGTCTTGCCAAACCCGTGTGGGGCCATCCTCAAGCTGAAGCTCGCAGTCCAGGATGTCTTCACCTGCGAGTAGTCGGACCGCAACTTCGGCGCGGCGCGGACTCCACGAGACAATCACCGGCTCGACCATCCGCCCCCATTGTTCGAGGCGTCGGACGCGGGTGGCTTCGATCGCATCGTTAGGGCCAGCCAGATGAGCCCCAAGCGCTCGCAGGCTTGCAGTGAGGGCTTCGGGGGCCACTCGACGCGTGACTCCAAAACCATCTTTGAATACCGGGCTGACCCCGTAGAAACGGGCCAGCCGGTAGAGGGAACTGAATGGTTCTGTGTTTAATAAGGCCGCGGCCGAAGTCCGTCCGGCTGGGCTAGTTGCCTGCCTCTTCGCCCATTTGCTGCGAGAGGTAAACGCCGATGCCCATCTGATCGATCATATCGATCTGGGCCTCCAGCCAGTCAACGTGCTTCTCCTCGTCGACCAGGATCTTCTCGAACAGCTCGCGTGAGCCGTTGTCACCAACCTCAACGGAGAGCGTGATCGCCTCGTTGAGCCGCGGTATGGCATCCAACTCCAACGCGAGGTCGTTCTCGAACTGAAGCTTCACGTCTTTTCCGATGCGTAGCGGGAACATCTCGCGGAGGTTCGGAATGCTCTCGAGAAATAGGATTCTCTTGATGAGCACCTCGGCGTGTTGCATCTCCTCGATGGATTCCCGCTTAATGTACTTGGCCAGGGCCATGTAGCCCCAGTTCTCGCACATCTCCGCATGCAGGAAGTACTGATTGATGGCCGTCAACTCACCCTTGAGAACTTCCTTGAGGTACTCGATGACTTTGGCGTCGCCTTTCATTGTTGAACCTTTCCCTTTTCGTCGCTTGATCTGAAGTACTCGTTGTATCGCCGTGGCGCTGTGATTGTCAAAACCGATCCCGCATCCGGACCATCTCGGTCTCAAGCCGACTCGTGGCAATGCAAGCGGTTTGCATGCAAGCGGTTGGCCACCCCTGCCGGATTAGCCTTCTGGTGGAAGTACGCCCTTGCAGTTCAAGTGCAGCCTAGCCGGATAACTCACGCCGGACCGCGCTTTCATGTGCCAGTGAGTTGCAGCGCACGCGTGCTGGGCAGCACAGCGTTTCGTCGTCACTTGCGCCCGCAGTGGAATTGCACGAAAACGGCAACTGGAGCCGAATGTACTAAATCGTACATTCGAAGTTGGGTCAGCTTTGAGCGTTCTTCAAGGAGCCCAACACTTTGTCATCGAAGGAGAAGTCCGCCCGTACTCGATCTTGCGCCTGATACCAGTCGAAGGCCTGCTGAACCCCTTCCTGCCAGGGAGTCGCCTCAAAGCCCA
>Ga0310121_10005010_pt1 | contig 11485 bp, 13 predicted proteins | sample CB27_Tmax_986_MG_FD_203504 | JGI IMG/M metagenome (GOLD analysis project Ga0310121, IMG submission 203504) | Marine microbial communities from Western Arctic Ocean, Canada - CB27_Tmax_986 | ecosystem: Environmental > Aquatic > Marine > Oceanic | place: Canada: Western Arctic Ocean | collected...
TGGGCTATTCTCATCGGCATCGTCCTTGCAAGTCATGTTCAAGAACGATACCACAACCCCCAGTTATAATCAACTGTAATTATGAGACACTACACTAGCAAATTTGAAAATGCCAATGTTCAAGATGATGTATTGAGCACGAGGTTGATCCAAGGTGTAGTTTTGGAGTAACCCTAATTGCAGGATTTTACGTAATCCACTAGAAATCCTAAGGTTAAAATAAACGAAGCATAACAAACAAATGCACGAGATTTTGGTCCTCGCTGCGCTCGGCCCAAAACTCGTGCTTTAGACCGTTGGACGTATTGACAATGATGTTGCCCGCCATGGCGTCCATGGAGACAATGCCGCCGGATTTGTCGGTGGCGCGAATTGTGTTCAGCCCCGCCAGCCGCGTTCATCACGACGAATTGACCCGCCTTGTCTCGCATCTCGATTTTTTCCGCGCCGGCTGGTTAGTAGACCGACCACAGGGGGCCTGTATGGTTTTGGCTGGCGATGTTAATGGCGCCGGGCGTGGGGCCGGAGGCTGACCAGTTGAGCGGTTCGTTGCCATGGGCGGCGGCGTCGATCCGCTCCAGCGAAACCCCCTCGCCGTCGGCTTCGTCGGGCCAGGGGTCGTCGTCGCGATAGAAGACCTCATCGATGACGATCCGGGCGACGTCCATATTAGGCGTAGGCGTGGGCTCGTCGGGACGGTTCAGTCGGACGCGTTCGCCGGAATTGTTGAGTCGCTCATTGATCCCCCAACCGCCCACGATCGGCGTCTCCGGTCCCAGGCCATAGGTCGCGCGAAAAGCGGTCAGCTTATCCGGCTCAACCACTGGATCGAAGCTGACAACCAGCAGGAACCCTTCGGGCGGGATGGTCGTGCCCTCGGCGAATTCGAAATCGACCGCCCGCCGCAACCGCCAACCTTTCTGTTCGAGGCTGCCGCCGATTGGATCCCACAGCTCGATCGCTTGGTCCGAGATGTTGTGCAACTCGATGTATTCGTTGGCCCGATCGTCCAGGCCTCCCACGTCCGGGGGATGATACATGATCTCGTTGATCACGATCGGCCCGACCAGCGGGTCGCTGTTGGGCGCGCCGGCGCCCGTGCGGAAGTTTTCGAGCGTATCGAGTCCCACCGACCCGAACGTCAATTCGCGCAGCGTCGTGAAATCGACGCCCGCGCTGGTCTGATGGCGGCCGAAGGAGATAGAGTTGGCGACACCCCCGAATTGGACCGAATCGGCGAAAATCGTCACCTGGCCCGATTGGCTGTCCTGCGCCAGATGGACCTGGTCCTCGACCGAGCTCAGCGCGAAATCGACCAGAGGATTATTGAAATTGAAATCGCGCTCATAATAGACGAGGTATTCGTCGGGACCGATCGTCGTGCCGTCGGGGATGCGAAACTTCCTGCGGTCGGCGCCGCCCGCGTCGCTGAGGAACCAGCCGCTAATGTCAAAAGAGAAGATGGTGGGGTTGAACAATTCGATGGCGTCCTCGAGGGGGGAATCGGTGTGGGTCAGCACCTCATTGATCACGACGCCCAACGATGGCGCCAGACCGGCCCGGCCCGGTGAGCCGTTGAACTGCACGCTATCGCACCACGTCTCGGGATCGCCGAAATCGTCCGAGTTGTCGATTCGTTCCAGGGCACTGCCCTGGCCATCGGCGCGAAAGGGCCATTCCCCACCGTCGTTGTACTCGAAATCCATGATCGTCGCGCTCGCGGAGTCCCAGACGACGATTTGCTCGCCGCTGTTTTTCAGCGACGTGCCCTCAAAATCCCCGATCGCGCGAAGCCCACCGCCATATTTGGAGACGAAGGCGTCAAGGTTTTTGGTGATGACCAGATATTCGCCCGAGGCCAGCGACGTTCCAGCCGGAACCGTGAATACAATGCCCACGACAAACTGGACCCCCGCCAGATCAAGCGCCCCATCACCGGCGTTGAAGAATTCGAGATATTCGAAATCCCCGCCGTCGATCGGATTGTACATGATTTCGGTGACGCGCAGGCCGTCATCGACCAAATCGCCGTGGACGACGGGGGAGGCGGACATGAGGACGAGAGCGATGACGGCCCCGCGGATGCAGCTCCTCATATTGCAACGCTGTAAGAACGACAATGTACGGTTTCCTTTACGTGATGAGATCGCGCCCATGGAGTGGGGTCTACCATTTGGAGCATATAAAGCTCGACCGAATTTGGAAACCTGAAATCGGAGGCCGAATGCCGGTCGAGCGTGGATTTCTAGTGAAGCTGCCGGCCATCACGATATAGGATCGGCTTGGCGTGGGCGCGGGGACGCGAGAGAAACGGCTCCCCGCGCGCGGCCGACGCTCAGCCGGCAGCAGGCTTGGAGTTTAGTCGTGACCCAAAAGAATCGGGCCAAATGCATCGCCGTGTTGACCTCGGGGGGAGACTGCCCGGGGCTCAACGCGGCGATCCGCGGCGTGGCCAAGGCCGCCGCCGGCAGCCATGGCATGGAGGTGATCGGCATCCTCGACGGCTTTACCGGCTTGGTCGAGAACCGCATCATGCCGCTGACCGACCGCGACCTGGTGGGCCTGCTCACGCTGGGCGGGACGATCCTGGGCACCAGCCGCAACAAGCCCCACAAAATGCCCCGCCCCGACGGCTCGATCCGCGACATGACCGGTGCGGCCGTCGAGACCTACCGCCGCCTGCACCTGGACTGCCTGGTCTGCATCGGGGGGGACGGGACGGCCAAGAACGCCCTGCGCCTGATGGAGGCCGGCCTTAACATTATCACCCTGCCCAAGACGATCGACAACGACGTGGCCGAGACCGACGTGACGTTTGGCTACGATACGGCCGTATCGATCGCCACCGAGGCCCTCGACCGGCTCCACACCACGGCCTCGAGCCACCGGCGCATCATCCTGGTCGACATCATGGGCCACAACGCCGGCTGGCTCGCCCTGAGTGCCAGCCTCGCCGGCGGGGCCGACGTCTGCCTCATCCCCGAAATCCCCTACCACCTGGACCGGGTCATCGCCGAACTCGAGGATCGGCGAGTCAAGGGCCGGCGGTTCAGCCTGATCTCGGTTGCCGAGGGGGCCCGGCCCGCCGACCCCGCCGGCGAAACCGCCCCCAAAACCCGCAAAGACGCCCCCAAACGGCGCCCAACCAGCAACGACCTGGCCTTCCAGCTCGAACAGGCGCTCGGGATGGAGTCGCGCGTGACGACGCTGGGCCACATCCAACGCGGCGGCATCCCCACGGCCACCGACCGGGTCCTGGCCACCCAACTGGGCACGACCGCCGCCCGCCTGGTGGCCGAGGGGACCTTCGGCGTCATGGTGGCCGTCAAAGGCGACCGCATGGAGCCGGTCGCGCTCGAAAAAGTCGCCGGCCGCAAAAAAACCATCCCCCCCGACCACCCCAAAATCCAAACCGCCCGCCTGATCGGCCTCTGCCTGGGCGATTGACTCGGCTCCGCCCACATCGATGATCACGCCGGCGATCGACATATGTAGGAGTAGGACGCGGCCGGGAGCGGCTCCCGTGCTCGCCAGACGACAAAACCCCTGTTTCACGCGGAGATGCTCGCTACGCGAGGGGGAATCAGATTTACGGCATCCCAAGGCGCCTCCACCTCTTTTACGCGCGTTGATTGAATGGGTCGCGATTAAAGCCTAGGGTCGGAATCTCGGCACGAAGCGCGGTACCTTGCCGCAATAATCCTCATACTCCTTGCCGAATCTGGCGCGGAGTTCCCGCTCCTCGAACACGACGATGAACGCGACCCCAACCGCCCAGCGCAGGAAGGTGAGATACAATGCCAAGGTGTTCGCGATGAGCGCGTAGCCGAGAAGGGCTAACTGAAACTGCGCGTAACGCGGATGCCGGACGCGGTGGCGAACCGGGGCCAGTTCGGGCAGCCCAACGAGCACCTTCTTGTTTAGATGCCGGCCGAGCAAGACGCGCAATCGGATCGCGACCCCAAGGCATATGAGCCCCAGGATCAGCAGTGGATAACGAGTTCCGAATTCGATGGCCAGCAAAGGTCCGCGAATCAGGAAGATCCCGACCATCGCGCTCACGACGACACCGCCGACGATCGTGTAAGTCCAGGCCGGACCGAGCCGCCGCCAAAAGCCGATGAAGGGATGGACAATCAGCCAAAACAAAAGGGCGGGGGGAAGGATGACCACAAGGACCAGGGCGAGGTAGTAGCGTACGGAATCCATCGTGGCCTACCCGTTCCCCTTTGACCTCTTAAGCATTCTCTCCGCGATTTGCTCCAACGTCTTCCCCTTGGTCTCGGGCACGATCAACGCGATGAACACGACGCCGGCGACACAGAGAAGTCCGAACAAAACGAAAACGCCGCTAGGCGACCCCCGCAGATTCTCGAAGTAAGCCGAAACGATCGGGAACAGATGAATGTTGGCGTAGGAGGCGCTGAAAAGGACGAACATGGTCAGGGTCATCCCTTTGGCTCGCACGCGATTGGGAAAGATCTCGGTCATGACCAACCAGGCGATCGGGGCGATGCTGATATTGCTGACGCACGTTGTGATGAAGTAGATGACGAGAAAACCCATGCCGGAAATATCGTTCTCGAAACACCAGGCCAGCGTAAAGTGGCCGAGCGCCTTGATCGTCAACCCGGTGATGAGCAACGGTTTTCGGCCCCAACGTTCGACGAAGAGGATCGCGATGACAACGCAAACCAAATGGCAGAGGTTCAGCAGGACGCTGCGCCCGATCGCCTGACCGGGGTCCGCATAGCCCGCCTTTTGAAAGATCAACGGCGCATACAGGGTCAACGCCGCTCCCCCCGAGATGTGTTGCAACACGGCAAGACCGATCGCGATGACCAACGCGATCCGAAATCCGGGCCCCAGCAACTCGGAGAAACCGCCGCCCATTCCCTTCTCGCGTTCGATCGATTCATGAACCGCGTGAAGCTCCCCCTCGGCCCGCTCGCGGCTGTTGATCTTGGCCAACACGCCTCGCGCATCGTCGATGCGGCCTTGCGTCGCCAGCCATCGAGGACTTTCGGGGACGAAGGCCAACCCAATCATGAGAAACACGACCGGCAGCAACTCCGAGGCGAACATCCATCGCCAGTTCTCGGTTGCCGGCAACCGCTCCTTCAAATGTACCGCGATGACGTAACCAATCAACACCGCGATGAGCGCCCCCCAAAACCATGACAAACTGGTTGACCGTAAGAAGCGGGCCGCGCAGGCCCGCCGGGGAGATCTCGGCGATGTACATCGGCGCGTTGACCATCGCCACCCCGATCCCCGCGCCGCCGACGATGCGGAAGAAATTGAATTGAGTCATGTTCTGGGGTAGGGCCGTGCCGATCGCCGATACGGCGCACAGAATCCCGGCCAGCCCCAGCGCCTTTTTGCGTCCCCAGCGGTCGCTCAACACACCGCCCACCGCGGCCCCGAGGACACTGCCGAGAATCATGCTGCCGCCCGCGAATCCCATTTGATTCGCATCGAGATCGAACGTCTGTTTGAGGAAGATTTGAGCGCACGAGAAAATCATGCTGTCGAAGCCAAACAGAAAGGCCCCGACGGTCGCGACCAGCGCAATCAGGTACAGGTATAATCGACGGCCGTATTCGTCCCGTTCGTTCATGCGGTACTCATCATCGGGAGGTGAGAGGCTCGTATTGATTGGCGATCCTTCGCGGCGAGGGATGCGCGGTCCCGAATCGCCCTTCAGCGCCATATCCTGCATCTTTTTTTCTCATCGGGCTAATCCGCATGAGTGGCCAAACCGATAAGCTAAACGACAAGAATTCACCTGTTGACGGAACACGCGCCGCCGGGCACGGTGTTTGGCAGGTTGTTGAGTTTCAAGCGAACAGGCTGAACATGAAACGCAGGGAGCCATTAATAACAAGGCTTTGACGCGGTTCGCTGAACACCGAGAACTTTTGAGGGGTGGGATCAACGGAGGCTAAAGTCCTATTGGGTTTTTCCGTTGAGAGGGAATGGAGTAGGTAGCTCTGAAGATCCGCCGTGGGTGAATACGACCAGGAAGGTTTGGACCCATGTTGATATTGACAAGGAAGTCCGGTGAAGGAATCAGGATCGGGGACGCGATTACCCTGAAGGTCCTCGAGATCCGATGAAATCAGGTGCGATTGGGCGTCGAGGCGCCCAAGAAGATCAGCGTTCACCGCGAAGAGATCTATGAACTGATCCGTGAACAGAACGCGATGGCCGCGCACTCGAGTCCGGCCAGCCCAGATGTGCTGACCACCATCTGGAGAGATCAAGGGCTCAAACCCAACAACGAATAAGGGCGACGTGGAAACCGAAAGCAAACAACAAGGTCTGCCGGACATGAAGTTCAAAACGTCACGATTTAGTGAAATCGAGTTCTCCGAAAAGGTCGTCATGACCTTCCCCTAGGGGGTCTTGGGTTTCCCCAACGACAGGCGCTACATCCTGCTCGAACACGACGCGGAGGAAAGCCCCTTCAAGTGGCTCCAATCGCTCGACAGCCCCGACCTTGCCTTCATCATTGTTGATCCACTATTCATCACGCCGCGCTACTCGCTGGAGATCGACGTGGACACCGCGCGCCTGATCGGCACCAACAAGCAGGAGGCCTGCGCCGTGATGTCGATCGTCAACGTCCCGCACGAGGCTCCGATCCGCATGACGGCCAACCTCAAGGCGCCGCTCGTGGTGAACGTCGAGACCCGCACCGGCCGCCAGGTGATCATGGGATCGAGCGCTCATAATATCAGCGCGCCGGTTTTTACCGAACTGACCAATGGTTCCAAACCGGCGGCCCGGAAGGAACCGGCCTTGCGCTGAGGCGCGAGGACTTGGGAACCGGCTTACCCCGCCGAGCGAGTAAGAAACTACCCATTACCCAGAATCAGATAAGAATTCAGCGGCCGTCAACCGAAACAATGAACAAAATCGAAGCCCTTCACGCCACCACGAAAACTCATAATACTACTTATAACAAAGGACAAACACCAATCCGAAGGGAGGACCGACACGGGACGGCTAAAAATTTTTCGAACATAGCATCGACTTTGCTCCAACTCGATGCCAGAGCGATGTGAACGAGGTCCATTAGAGACTCTCGACAAAACAACACGGAGGTGCTCCTATGAAGTTATTCAGGAAGACCCGCAAAGGTTTTACCCTGGTTGAGATCATGATCGTCGTGGCGATCATCGGAATCCTGATCGCGATTGCGGTCCCTGGGTTCATCCGCGCAAGGGCTCAGGCTCGTGCCCGTGCATGTCAGGAAAACCTGACGAAGATTGACGGCGCAAAAGAACAATGGGGGCTTGAGACCAACGCGGCCGAAAGCGCCGCGGTGGTCTTCACCGACCTGGTCGGGGCTACCCTTTACATCAAGCGGCAACCGGTGTGCCCGTCCAGCGGCACCTACACCGTCGGTGCCATCAGTGTTGACCCGACGTGCTCGATCGGCGGCCTGCACGACCTGGCTTCTATCTAAGGATAGAACGGGTTTAAACGCGGCCCTGCTACATCGGACCGCTTAATGGCATGGACCAGAAAGGGCGATAGATTCTTCGAACGATTCGATCTATCGCCCTTCCACGTTTTTTTAGATTGATGACGCAGAAGGTTTAGTCAATACGCCATAGGGAGAGACGTCGTGAAACGCCACCCTTCGATTCGTCGCAAGACTTCCTCGGGATTCACGCTCGTTGAAATCATGATCGTCGTGGCCATCCTGGGCGTCGTCCTGTCCATCGCCAGCCCCACCTGGCTGCGCCAACGCAGGCGTGCCCAACAACGCGCCTGTCAGGAAAAGCTGGCCAAAATCACTGGGGCTAAAGAACAATGGGCCATGGAATTCAATCAACACGATACCTCGACGCCGGATTGGGACGATCTGATCGGCGCTGCCCTTTACATCAAGCGACAGCCCGAATGCCCGTCCAACGGCAACTACTCGCTGAATGCCATGAATCTGGACCCCTCATGCACGATCAACGAGCCGCTTGATCATAACGAAACGACCTAAGCGGACCCGGTTTCGCGCCCGCCAACCTGGCATCTATTTTCTAATCTTTTCACCCCCGCGAATCTTTTCGTAGTTCCCGCGCAGGACTTCTTCCTGTTCGTAATCCGGGAAGTCGCCCAACTCGTTGCGCCGGCGTAAGAGCGTTAACGCCGCGAGCTGCTGGCGCTCGGCGTGTTCCCAGTGGCCGGTCTCGGCGTGGGCGGCCGCGAGCGTGTCGATGAATGACGGCTCCAGCCAGCCGCTGGCCACGCACGCACGTCGGGCCAGGTCGATCGCCCGCTCCCCGTCGCGCAGCCTTTCCTCGCGCGAGGTCGCTAGCACCCAGGCCAGGTTGTTGAGTGCCCTGGCGTCTCCCTTTTCGATGAGCGACGCAAGTGCCTGTTCCGCCCGATCGTAACGCTCCGCCTCCATCTCTCCAAAAAACCGCCACGTCTTCCACTCGGCTTTCCAGGGCGCCCACGTGACCGAGAGGACGGTCATCGATATGAGAACCACGATCGCGCCCACCGCGGGCGCGTGCCATCGACCCGGCTTAAAGGCATACCCCGCGGCGAACCCAAAACCCAGCGCCGCGACGTTGCCCACGAACGGCACGCGAATCGGCGAGACAAGCCCCAGGATGTTGCACAATACAAACCAGATCAAGACGTACCGAATCAACGGCGCGGGCACGATCAGCGAAAACAGATCATTGCGCGGACGAAGGGCGACGATCAGACCGAACAGCGCAAAAACGATCCCCGAACAACCGAAAACGGGCCACCCGCCAAAGGCCAATTGCGCCCCCGAACTGACCAACGCGCTGAAGAACACCACGGCGAACAGGGCCTGGCGGCCAAGGACGAACTCCACCCGCCCGCCCAGAAGCCACAAGAAATACAGGTTGATCAACAGGACGAAGACGTGGGGATGCACAAACGGCGCGCCGAGCAGAGACCAGTAGCCGCCGTCCCAAATCCCGTGCGGATGGAACACCCAGTACTTGGCAAGCGTTTGCTCGATGATGCGGGCGCTGCTCTGCCCCGCGATTTCCGTGATGAATGCCAAGGAGACGAAGGCGCACAACGCGATGAACCCCCAAGTCAGGTAGGGCGGCGAAGGATGCCCGGCCGGCGCTTCTTTCGCCTCTGGCGGCTCCTCACGGCCTTGATCTTTGTTCTCGTGGTTCACCGCGCTTTCGGATCCCTCACACTGCTTGAAGATGTTTCCCGACGGCGAAGGCGAGCCATCATCGCCCGCAGACCCGCGCACGTGCGCAACGAGTCCGGGTTGCGCCAGCCGACCGGGAATTCGCGGCACTGGTCGGGCTTGGCCTCATTGACCCGGCAGCCGTAGAGACCATCGGGACCGCGCTCCAGGAAGATGCACCACTGTTCGCGATCCGCGTTGGGATTGGGTCCGTTGACCATCTTGTCGCGCAGCATCCAATGGTTGGCCTTGATGCGCAGGGCGAAGTTACGCAGAAACTTGCGCCGCGTCAGGCCCAACAGGCCCGCCATCCGGTCCGCCTCGGGCGGGCCGATCTCGACGAGGCCGTCGCCCTTGCAACAATGGCCGCAGCGAGCGCATTGGAACTCTTTCTCGATGACCTGCTGGAGCTGATCGGGCTGGAGGGACAGACCCATTGGCGTTATCTTCCCCAAGACTCCCGGATGAGTGATCGCGGCATCCTCGTCATCATTGATACTATTTGTTGCCCCCCGCTGTCCAGTCGGCCCCGCGCGGCCTCCCCGTTTGGCCCTGAATGCAAACCGGGCCTAGCGCGCCCCCATGCCCGGCATGACCCGGACCCCCACCCTGCGCAGACCGGCCGCCGCGGCGAACCCATGACGTTGCTCCAGGGCCCGCCGGGCCCGTTGCGCGTGGCCCTTGTCACGGGCGAACCCAAACATCGCCGACCCGCTCCCGGCCAACATCGGACCAACCAAGCCCTGATCGAGCAGGTCTCGCCGCAGCTGTTCGTAGCGAGGCGCCCGCGGGCCGGAGACCTCCAGGAATACGTTCTTCATCATGCGACGCAGAGACCGCGCCCGACCCTGCGCGATCGCCGCCGCCACCCACCTGACCCTCTCCCCGGTCTCCCAGTGCTCGGGCTTGAGCCGAGCGTAGGCCTCGGACGTGGGGCTCGGGAATCCGGGATAGACCACGACCAACCAGACGTTTTTCAGCCCATTCCCGATTCTCTCCAGTCGCTCGCCCCTCCCCGCGCCGATGGCGGTCCCGCCCCGAATGAAGAACGGACAGTCGCTGCCGAGTTGGGCCGCGAGCGCCTCAAGCCGATCGCCTGACAGGCCCAGACCGAACAGACGGTCCAGCGCAACCAGCGTCCCGGCGGCGTCCGAGCTGCCTCCGCCCAACCCCGACCCCGGCGAAACACGCTTGATCAGCCTGACCCTCAATCCCCCGATGCGTCCCGGATTGTCGCGGCCCATCAAACGCCAAGCCCGGTGGATCAGGTTCGTCTCGTCGGTGGGCACCCCCGGCCAGTCGCACAAAATCATGCACGCGCGCCGCCGCAACGGCCGGCAGACCAGTTCGTCGCCCCACGCGAGCGTCTGAAAAACCGTATCGAGATCATGATACCCATCCGGCCGCCGCCCCCGCACCGTCAGCAACCAATTGATCTTGGCCGGGCAGAAAACCCGAACGGCTCTCTCGCGGGTGCTGTCCTGGATAAGCGTCATGTCGCCATGTTCACCAAGAAAATCCCCGTTGTCGTCTATAATCGGCTCCCGGCTCTCGTCACTCGTCCTCGTAATCGGTCTTTTTTGGGGCCACAATCAAGGTGGGCCGCGAGCCAATCCCGGCCCGGCTGGGTCCCGGCGATGTCCTGTTCTTCAACGGCAACATGATCCACGGCTCCCACCCCAACAAGACCCCCGACCGCTGGCGCCGCTCGCTGATCTTCCACACCATGCCCAAGTCCGCCACCCACATCTCGGGCGTCTTCCTGCCGGCCGTCGACTTCGAAGGCAACGACCTGACCTACGCCTTCAGCCCCGGCGGCGGCGTCTGCGGCGAAGAATTCCCCGCCTTCTGGGACAAAATGAGCGAGGATGAACGCGAGGCCTATCTGAAGACGGACCTGGCTCGGAGTGGTCAATAGATTATCAGAGCGCCCAATCATGAACCCTTCGGGAGTAACCAATCTATATCTGATATGGCTAGTTCACAGAGGGTAGGACATTCCTTTAACCACTCCTGATTCTAAATCCTACATCTTTACATGTGTCATAGTTCTACGCCTTGTATTTGGGCGCGTCAACATGATACGCCCAATTGGAAAGCTACTCGTCTAATAATTTTTGTTGTTTTTTTACTTTTCAACGCTATTATCCAGTGGAAGGTGATTAGTCGATCCTGAAAAAGACCCCTTGCCCAACAACAATGGGATCAAAACGCTGGTGGGTGGTGTATAGTTTTGCAAGAAAAGCGGTCAGTCGCCGCCGAAACCTTGCCAAAGTTGGCGCCATGAAA
>Ga0310121_10005011_pt1 | contig 11485 bp, 7 predicted proteins | sample CB27_Tmax_986_MG_FD_203504 | JGI IMG/M metagenome (GOLD analysis project Ga0310121, IMG submission 203504) | Marine microbial communities from Western Arctic Ocean, Canada - CB27_Tmax_986 | ecosystem: Environmental > Aquatic > Marine > Oceanic | place: Canada: Western Arctic Ocean | collected...
TCCTGGACCACCTCAAACTACGGCTGCCAAAAATAAACCAAACTCAAATGTAGTGACGACTTTGCACCTGCCGCTCTAGAAAACAGGGGATTATTGGAGATCACTGGGGAACTTGGGCTATGTTGACATCGTTTACCAGATAATTCAACCAGTTCCAGAAACTCACAAGGCGGGGATGGGCACCGTCTCTTATTAACATCGGAGTCGGTCCGGAACTACTATACTGTGCTTCCTGCAGGCCCCGCCAGTGGATCCGCCGAACACCCCAGACATCTTTCAGCAGGTCAAACGATGCCCTGATCGAATTGGGCGACTCAACAGGCAGCCAGGTTGTAACGAAATGATTATCCCCAGTGCTGATATAATGGTCTATCGTCGTTCCATATGAGACGGTCGCCGACAGGCAGAATAGAAAACCTAGGACCAGGAATATTTTCATCGTATGCATTTTCCTGTGAGTTAAGTGTTTGTTCTGACCTCGTCCCCTTAAACGAATCCACCCCGAGATGAATAATCGCGGGGCAGGATACAACTTTAAGGAGGGCATTCGATGCCACGAGCAGTTCGCCGCGCGAGGCGCGCCAGGTTCTGGAGTGGATCTGGCAACTGTACGACATCGAAGACCGGGCCCGCAATTCGTCCGATCAAGCACGACAGTCACTGCGTCAGCAAGAGGCAGATCCGGTGCTCGACCGAATCGAGGCGTACTTGGCCGAGCTGGAACGTCGCGCGCTGCCTAAGAGTACGCTGGGCAAGGCCGTGTCGTACGCCCAGAACCAGTGGCAGGCGCTGCGTCGCTACACAGCAGGAGGACAGGGCTGCCGGTCAGGCCTTCCAGGGTAGTACTTGTACTGCTTCTCCATTACATCTCTTTCTACCGGGTGCCACTGCTCATCATTGCGGAGAAAGAGGACTTTCCATGTAAGTTTTGCCAACTCGGTATTCGGGCCATTCAAAATTGCTATCAGTGCATTTTTGCCTTTTTTCCCAAAACCGTCTCTTATGGCATCGCCTATCGGACGCCACCCCCAGTCTTTGTCAGTTCTTTTACTCCCGGGTCCAAACTCCTGATATCTCACCATCAGCTTGTCAAACACCTGCTGCCTCAGCTCGTCGGAAGCCTTCGGCAGCACTGCTTTCAAGGACGTTGCAGCGCGGTTCTGGACATAGTCTGATTTGTCATCCAACGCCTTCAGGAGCGCATCGGCCGCCTCTTGGCAAGGATAGACGGACAGGGAGAAGGCCGCCTCCCATCTCACCTGCTCCTCAGAGTCATTCAAACCCTTGAGGATAGTGGGGAGCATCTCTCGCGCCGTCTCTCGCAGGTGGAAGCTCTCCATCAGGACGGCCCGGAATACAGAGGACTGATTGTCCGGCGACTTCGCGAGGTCGGGATACCGCTCTGGCCCCATCGCCGCCAGGGCTCGCCGGGTGGCCATCCGCACCGGCCACCGAGGCATTGTGATGTACGCCTGCGCAATCGCCTGCACGGAATTCGGGCCATTCACCTTTCCCAAGGCGTCTATCATCATCGCCCGCACGCTTTGCTCAGGATCGGCAACCACCGCCTGCTCCAGAGCGGGGACGCACTTCTGGAGCTTGAGAGTCCCGATGGTGTTCGCCGCCTGTCGCCTCACGAACGGATGAGGATGCTTGAGTAGGGCGGCGATTTTCTCCGTCGGGAGGTCCAACTGTTTCTTGCGGGACTGAGTCAGCACGTTCAGCACGGCATCCGGGTCCGCACTGTCTATGTCGGACGCCGGCCGCTTCTCCTTGTAGCCCTCCTCATTGTCGACGCCCACTTCAGTGTTCCGGCGGACGCCCTCTTCGTAGAGATACTGCGTCGACGCGGGAAACTCCTGCGAGTACTGGACTGTGACCAGCACCGGGGTGCCCTTCGTCACCTTTAGGATCTCCTGCACCCTCTCTATTCGCTCCTCGGGGGCGACCCCGGCCCAGACATTCAGCTCATCTACGAGGCCCTCCTTCACCCAGGTGCGCCAGTCTATCTTCACACCTCCCTGCTGAAGGATAACGGGCTCTGTGCTGGGCCCACCGATCCAGCGCTGTGGCACATCCAGGTTGTCAGCGCTGAGGACGAGAGCCAGCTTCTTGCCGTACTTCTTGAAGAGCGGCCGAAGCTCCCGCAGATACTGCGTAATGTACTCCCCGCGGATGGCGTAGTACTTCTCGAGGTCGAATGGTTCCTTCCTTGGGTCGACACCGTACATCTTCTTGTACTGATCACAGGCTATGTCGCTGTAGATGAACTCGTCGGTATAGTGGGCCACTGTATTCTCCATGTAGGTATACACGAAGAGGCCCTCGTACTTCTTGAAGGGACCCTTGAACATCTCCTCCATGCGACGAAGGTACTCCTTGCGCACCTGAGGATAGCCATACTCGATCATGCCCGTCATGAAGGTGATGTGCGCCCGGTCCCACACGCAGTATTCAGGGTGCTGGCTGAGCCAGGGATCGTACATTTGCCACTGACCGACTCCCGCGCCGGCATCCGTCTCAGCCTTTCCGCCGTAATCGAACATATGAAAGATTCCCCAGAACTTCATCCCTCTCTGCTTCGCCGCCAAAGCCGCCAGCTTCGGAGCGCGGCTTGTCCTGGCGATGTTAATCCACTCCACAACGGAATCGCCGTAGAAGGAACGGTCTCTGGGCTTATCCCATTTGGCGACCCACTCTATGTTGGCATCCCTCCAAAGGACGCGGTCCACGTTGTACCGCCTCTGAAGGATTTCAAAGGCTGCGTTAATCGTCGCCTCAGAGTCCATAGGCATCCATTCGTACTCAAATAGTGCATCTCCTGTGCTGTACCATATACTTACCGGATACTTCGGGGAAAAGATCCTCTCCTTAGGTTGAGCATTTAGGCAACTCGAAGCCATCACCAGGATAATTAAATTGCCAAACGACAACTTACACAGATTCGATATACGATTCATTTTGAGGCCTTTCTTTAACCGAGATTTCCCAGTTCCCACTGAGGTAGGACACCCACAACTCAGTGCCATTGAGCTTGTCGATCAGGTAATGATCGACGAACAACTCCAGCCGGGAACCGATGTCTCGGCCCTCACCTTGGGCCGCCAACGGATTAACCGCCAATAAAGACGCCACCATTAAACCGGCCAACATGATGCTCAGTGTACTTTTTTGCATTGTCTTGTCTACTTTTACTGTCCAAAGCCCCATCAGGTACAATACGCGCGCCGGCGGCAAGGATTCTCTTCCTGTGGCGGGCGCGGACACCAAAAAACGACATTGCCGCCGGCAATATCTTACTTGGTTGCACCACGCGAATGTCGTGCTGTGTCGTGGTCCGGATCTCACGATCGGCAAACTCTCGACAAGCCGGGGTACAAGTTGCCGCAAGCAGACAACGGCGCTTTACGTGACCCAAAGGGTTGCCCCTCTACTCGACTGCCCATCTCAGGAGTCGGTACTTATAGGCCGAAGGGGCGGATAGATTAGCGCAGTGGTAACCGCTCACGGGCCACGAATCGGTATTGGCTGGAAATCGGTGTTTCGGATATATTTGCCTCATCAAAGTTGGCATCGACAACTGAAAGGCTGCCATGGCCATGGCTGGGCCGGGAAGGTGCGACGCTGACACCCGACTTCATGCACTGTGAGCGGAAGGTTGCAGAAAGAGCCGCCTTGCCGAGGCCCTCGATTTCTGCCATTCCGTAGCGGCAGACCAGTTGATTCTTGGCGACGAAGCATCTGGCGTTTAATGCTGCGCGGTTCACTTCTGGACGTTACCGCCGCGAGGAAAAGTCCAAGCAACTCTGTTGGCCCCCGCCGGGACAAGGTTTTGGCAACACAAACCGCTTCAACTAGAATGCTACTCGTACCGTTCAGCGGGCAATTGCCTCAGAATGGTTCTGAGACCCGTGAATGGTTAGGGACAAAGCAATACGAAATCACACCAGCGATCTGCCCGCATTAGATCGAATTCCCGGAGAGTTTGCTTGCCGATTATTTTGGAAATTCTTGGGGGGGGCAGAAAAGCCTAGACAAGCCGGATTGCCTCTCTCAAAATATGAAGAAGTTGATTCGGGCAACAACCTTCGGGAAGGTCCCGAGAGGCCCGTGAACGGCTACCATGGGTAAATAGTACTGGAGTTTTGAGGTTAAATGGTAGTTTTGCTTGTTAGGAGATAAGACAATGCAAAAGAGTACACTGAACATCCTGTTGGCCGGTTTAATGGTGGCGGCTTTGTTCGCTGTTAATCCGTTGGTCGCCCAAGGTGAGGTTCGCGATATCGGTTCGCGGCTGGAGTTGTTTGTGGACCATTTTCTGATCGACGAGCTCGATGGAACTCGGCTGAAGCTCCATCCGCCGCAACCTGCCGAGGCGGTATTGAAATCGGGAGCCCCCGTTGCGGGCTATATGAGCGTCTTGAAGGATGGCGCGAAGTACCGAATGTACTATGGCGGAATGCAATATGGCGGAATTGTTCGGGACGGGCTCGACGACGTCGTGCTCTATGCGGAAAGTGACGACGGGATCAACTGGTCAAAGCCAAATCTCGGCCTGTTCGAATTCCAGGGCACGCGGGACAACAACGCGATTATCGTGGGGCAGGGGCACATAGCGCACACCTTCAGCCCTTTTATCGACACTCGCCCGGGGACGCCCGATAAGGAGCGCTTCAAAGCGCTGGGGGGACTACTGTATGATCATACCGAGCTCTTGGCACGGCGGAAAGTCAAACCGGGCTATTACACTTTCGTCTCCGCGGATGGTATCCAATGGAAGCCTATCCAAACCGAACCGGTAATCACCAAATCACACTATCCCTATAAGACAGACTCCACTCCGCCGGCCGTCTTTTGGTCACAAATGGAGCAGTGCTACGTTGCGTACCTGCGCATCCACGTGAACGAGCAGGGAGAGATGGTTCCTTGCTGGGAACCGGAGTGGTATTACCGTTGGGTGGGGCGAACCACATCGAAAGACTTCTTGCACTGGTCAAAGGTAGCGCCGGTGGACTTCGGCGATGCGCCCAAGGAGCAACTCTACACCTCAGAGGTGCATCCCTACTTCCGAGCGCCTCATATCTATGTTGGTGTTGGAACCCGGTTCTTCGGTGACCCCATCCACCGCAGGCACCAGGCACTCACCGATACTCAGCTCAGCGCGCTGGAGAGGGAGCCCCAACTGCGCGATACCGTGCGGGGCAATACGAAGACGGTGGGGATCGACATCGTGGACAACGTGCTGTTGGCCTCTCGCGGGGGTAACAAGTTCGACCGCACTTTCATGGAGGCCTTAATTCGACCTGGACTTGGCCTTCACAATTGGACAAATCGAGCCAACTACGCCTACGCGGAAGTCGTGCCCACTGGGCCTGGCGAGATGTCGCTCTACGTGACCTTGGAAACGTGTTTGCCGACGAACTATGTCCGCCGGTACACGCTCCGCACGGACGGCTTCATCTCGGTCAACGCGCCTTACACCGGAGGCGAAATGGTGATGAAGCCTTTCACGTTTTCGGGGAAAGAATTGGTCATCAACTACTCGACCTCCGCCGGGGGTAGCGTTCGGGTCGAAATCTGGGGCGAGTCGGGCGAGGCTGTTGCGGGTTACTCCATCGGCGATTGCGACCGGATCATCGGCGACGAGATAGAACGCGTCGTGACCTGGAAGGGCGGCAGTGACCTTCGGGCGTTGGTGGGTAAGCCCATTCGGCTGCGTTTTAAGATGAAAGATGCGGATTTGTATTCGATCCGGTTTCGGTAAGAAGCTATGTTACCAGAAGCAAATTACATGGGTAAATAGTACTGGTGTTTAGGTTGAATGATAGTTTTACGTGTTAGGAAAGGAAACCAGCACATATTACGCGTTTCTGTGAATTGATACGCGGCGCGCAGACTTCGGATGAAGTGTTTCAACGTGTGGCGGACCTCGCCAAGCAGTTCGGCAAGGCCTCTTTCTCGATCACGCCTGGACTGTTCGCGACATCCTGGACAATCACTTCCCCTTAGACTCGGTAGATAACCGGGAATTGTAGGCCCTTTTGATGCCACCCCATTCGCTCGATGCCACTTCGGGTCTGACAAGCGTTGATTGGATCGTGATTGCCTCTTACGGCGTGGGCATGGTCCTGGTCGGCTGGTACTACTCGCGCAGGACTAAAACTGCGGAGGACTATCTGCTGGGCGGCAGAAATATGCGTCCGTGGGCCGTTGGGCTCTCCATGTTCGCAACGTTGCTCAGCACCATCAGCTATTTATCCTATCCGGGCGAGGTCATTCCCTATGGCCCGATGATTCTTACACAGATAGCCGCTTATCCCCTGATCTTTTGGGTCATTGGCTGGTTCTTGATCCCACGCATCATGAAATTGAAGGTGACGACCGCCTATGAGATCCTTGACGCTCGTTTTGGCGCCTCCATCCATATGCTGGGCTCGCTGATCTTCTTGACGCTTCGACTGCTGTGGATGGCCACCATTATCTACGTGACCACGAGCAAGGTGCTGATTCCGCTGCTCGGCTGGGAGCAAGACCGTGCGCCTCTGCTCTGTGCGGTGCTTGGGGTGGTGACAATCATTTACACCTCGTTAGGAGGTCTGCGGGCCGTCGTCGTGACCGACGTTGTTCAAACCGCTATTCTGCTCGGCGCAGCCATTCTCACGCTCGTCCTGATCACGCGGTATTTCGGCGGGGTCGGCGCGTGGTGGCCCGACCAGTGGTACGAGCATTGGCCTGAACCCGTATGGGGATTTGACCCGTCCGCGCGCATTTCGTTTGGGGGCATGTTTCTATCGGGATTTACCTGGTACGTATGCACTTCGGGAAGCGATCAAATGGCGATCCAGCGCTATCTGGCAACCCGCGATGTCAAGTCTGCTCGATGGGTGTTGCTTGTCTCGCTGACTACCGACATCGTGCTCGCAAGCTTCCTAGGCTTGCTGGGGCTGGCATTGCTTGCTTACTTCTTGAAGAATCCGCAACTCGTTCCCGCGGGACTGTCCCTTTTCGAAGGCAAAGATGCCGATAAGATATTTCCGCATTTCGTCATGACCGCGCTACCGAGCGGAATCACGGGACTGGTCGTTGCCGGTCTTCTGGCAGCGGCGATGTCGAGTCTTTCGTCTGGTGTCAATTCCTCGTCTTCGGTGATCACGGTTGACTTGATTGGCCGGTTTCGACGTAAGCCGTTAGCCGGTGCCGCGCATGTCCGGATAGCAAGATGGAGTTCCGTCGCCGTGGGCGCCGCGGTCGTTGGGCTAAGTCTCTACGGGAGCCTTGTTCCAGGGAATATCGTGGAACTGTGCTACCGCGTCGTTAACCTCCTTGTCACGCCGCTGTTTCTGCTTTTCTTCATGGCCCTGTTTGTTCCCTGGGCCACCCCATTTGGCACTTGGGTCGGTGCCCTAACCGGCATGGCCGTCGCGCTCGCGATCGGATTCTCCGAAGAGTTATTTAGATATCTAGAGATATTTCCTGGCAGTGACGGGATTAGCTTTCTGTGGATCATGCCGTACTCGTTTCTGGCTGGCGCACTTGCAGGCTTACTTGCCAGTCTGCTGCCCGTTGGCCCGCCAGCAAAAAGTATGTTAGTTGACGCGAAAACCGCGGATGCCGATTGATCGTGGACGGCGGTAAGCTCCTGACGGTGTAGGATACCTCTAAGAATGACGACGACTAGTAACCACCACCGAACCGAAACGGTCAGCGCTCAACATAGGGTTGATAGCGATCTGGACATCGAAGTCTGGGTCATCGATGACGCACCGTCCGCCGCGTGTATTGAACGTTTAGGCGATGCACGCCGGCTGGCCAGTGCCATGGGCGCCCACGTCGCGGTGCTGATGTTCGGAACTGGATCGGAGGTGGCGCAGGAACTGATCCACCATGGAGCGGACCTGGTACTCCACACCGACCGATCCTCGGGAATTGGCACGAAGGTGCGCACGACGGTTGAAGTGCTCAAGGCGTATCAACCGCGTGTGGTGTTCGCCGGGGGCAATCCGCAGGCGCGCGAGTGGGCAGCCCTGCTCGCGGCTGGGCAGGACTGGCTGCTGGTGAGCCCTGCGTTGATCGTCGATTGGCGAGATGGTGAACTGGTCGTCACATGCCTCGACCACAGCGGTCGGCGCTCCTGCCGCGTGGCCGCCAGGGAGGATCAAACCGTGGTGATCACCATGCGTCCCGGCGTGGCCGAAGCGTGGCCAGCCGAAACTTCGCGCCGCGGCGAGTTGCGTAAGATCGAGCTGTCGGTGAAGGATGAGCAGGTTGCCCAATCGCAGATCCTCCCGGCCGATCCAGCCACGGTCGACATCCGTTACGCTAACCGTCTGGTGGCCGGTGGACGCGGTCTTGGCAGCAAGCCGGGTTTCGACCTTCTGCGCCGCTTCGCCCACGCCCTTGGTGGTGGCGTGGCCGCCAGTCGTATGGCGGTCGACTTGGGCTGGATCGATTACGAACGGCAGGTCGGCCAAACCGGCAAAACGGTCCAGCCAGACTTGTATGTCGCTTGCGGCATCAGCGGTGCCAGTCACCATATAGATGGGATGTCGCTTGCAAGTCACATCATCGCAATCAACACCGATCCGGAAGCCCCCATCTTGAAGAAGGCCCACCTGGGCATCGTGGGCGACCTTTATCCCGTACTGGAAAACGCGCTGCGAAGGTTGGAAAGTTGATCAACGACGCACAACTCATGACGCGGCAGATCATGGGCAACGTCCCACCGTGGCTCGCGATAGTGTTCTACGTTTTAGCGCTGGGGGCCTGCCTATGGGCAGGGTTCGCGCTGGCGCTCCGTTTCCGCCAACACTGCCAGGGCCGCCCGGACCCGTGTCGCGAGTCGGCCAACTGGGCCGTGCGCGTCGTCGCCGTGATGCGGCATCTGAGCTTTCACCACCAGTTGCTGCGTGATCGTTATGCGGGTGTCGCCCACCTGCTACTATTCTACGGCTTCTTCGTCCTGTTTATCGGAACATGCCTGGTCTTTCTCGAACACAACACGCCGCTTCACTTTTTCTATGGCCGCTTCTACCTCGTCGCGTCCCTGGTGATTGACCTGGGCGGCGTAGCGTTTCTCGTCGGCTTGCTGATGTTTCTACACCGGCGTCTCTTCGGTGGCTCACCTCGCATTCTGCGACGGGCCTACGTCGCAACCCTGCTCTGGCTCTTGCTGGCCATTGGATTGACCGGATTCGCCCTGGAAGGGGCGCGGATCGCGGTCGATCGGCCCCAATACGAGCGGTGGAGCGTGGGCGGTTACACCATCGCTACTGGTCTGAACGCGGTTGGTATCGCAGGCGACGCGGCTCTGCGACTGCACAGGCTGACCTGGGCATTGCACGCCGCGCTGTGCGTGACATTTTTCGCTCTGCTGCCGTGGCGCTTCTTCTCGCACATGGTGTACGGGCCTATCAGTTGGTCGCTGCGAACGCGCCGGCCTCGTTCGGCCCTGCGACCGGTCCGCCTGGAACCGGGGGCCGACGTGATGCAGAGCCCGGGCGCTGTCTCCTGGCGCCAGTTGCCGTGGATCGACCTACTACAGGTGGACGCATGCACGACCTGTGGGCGGTGCAACGAAGTCTGCCCGGCTCACGCTGCGGGCAAGCCGCTGCACCCGCGCGAGGTGGTGCTCGGTATACGCGAGGCGATGGACCTGCGTGAACATAAGAACTTCACCTCGTTCGTCACTGATGACGCGCTCTGGTCTTGCACAACATGTGGTGCGTGCAACGAGGCATGTCCGGTAGGTATTGAGGTGTACGACAAGATTGTTGAGTTGCGGCGCGGGCGCGTGGAGGCCGGGGTGGTGCCGGCAGCCGCCTCGAAGTGCTTTGAGAGCAGCGCGGACGATTTCAACCCGTTCCACAAGCCGGGAGTCGACCGTATGAACTGGGCCGCCGGCCTAAATGTGCCGGTGGCTGACCAAGGCGAGCCGATCAAGCTGCTCTACTGGGTGGGCTGCGCTGGCAGCTTTGACCCGGATGGGCAGAGTGTGAGCCGCGCGATGGTGAAGATCCTCAACCACCTGGGCGAAGCATACCATGTGCTCGGCACCCGCGAGCGATGCACGGGCGACCCGGTAAGACGCATGGGCGAAGAGGGCCTCTACCAGGACCTGGCGCGGGCCAACATTGATGTGCTTAATAGCCACGGCGTGGTGCGGGTGCTGACCCACTGCCCGCACTGCTTCAATACCTTTCGCAATGAGTACCCGCAGCTTGGCGACGTTACGTTCGAGGTCGAGCATCATAGCCAGTTCCTCGCCCGCAAGATCGCCGAGGGCAAGCTACGGGTCTCGCGCAACCTGGATGAAAAGATGACGTTCCATGACCCTTGCTACCTCGGCCGGGGCAATGGCGAGATCGCCGCGCCGCGCGACGTGCTGAAGGCGCTGCCCCAGCTTACGCTGGTGGAGATGCCACGTCACGGACGTGATTCCTTCTGTTGTGGGGCCGGCGGCGGAAGCATGTGGCTAGATGTCAAGGGAGACGACCGCGTGGAGAACCTCCGCGCGAAGGAGGCCGCCGGCACCGGCGCAACGACGGTGGTGACGGGCTGCCCATTCTGCAAAGTAATGCTGGAAACGGGCAGCCAATCACTGAATGGGACAGACATCGATGTGCGCGATCTTGCGGAATTGGTCGTACAGGCGGAAGGACTCTGACGGATGACGAAGATATCTGTCATCATCGGGTGTGTTGACGGCGCGTTGATCGCGTCGGACCGGGCGGCGGTTACACTTGCCGTGATGCGGTTCGGCAACGACGTAGTTGCCTGTTGTCCGCACGGCGAGGAAGTGGCGCAGCGATACGCGCTTGGCGCGGGTGTTCGTGGTATCGTGGCGCTGGAAGAGTGCGCGGCAACCATCTGCCTGGTCGGACGGGGAGGTGCGGGGACCGAGGGGGATCTGATGGCAGCCCGGCTTGCAATGGCACACGAGGCCACGCTCGTGCTGGACGTCTTGGACGTGCAGACCATGGGGGACAACTTCCGCGTGTGGCGCGACTTGGGACGTGGTGCACAAGAAGTGCTAACGCTGACTAGCCCCGCCGTGCTCATGGTTGCTGATGATGCACCGCAGCGGATGTACGTTTCGCGCTACCGGCAAAACAGAGCTGCAATCACACGACTAGATATCGTGCCACCCCAGCCTGTCAGCTGGGAACCAGCCCGGCCGCGCGCGAAGACCGCTGACCTGGCTGGCAAGACGCGCGGAACGGCGCAGTCGCGGATGTTCAACGCGTTCGGGCTCAGCGACGAGAACACGAGCGATGACAACCAGATCGTCGACTCCGATGCTGAGGCTTGCGCCGAACATCTTGTGCGATATCTGGCCCATCATGGTTTTGTGGAGCGCGGTTTTGCTGCTGCGGCAGTGACACGACAGAAAAGGACGGCTCCACTCGAACCGACGACAGAAGTAACCTTCACGCCGACGATTCTCCACTCACGCGCGCCGCACCCTGTGAACGGCTCCGCGCACGCC
>Ga0310121_10005012_pt1 | contig 11482 bp, 4 predicted proteins | sample CB27_Tmax_986_MG_FD_203504 | JGI IMG/M metagenome (GOLD analysis project Ga0310121, IMG submission 203504) | Marine microbial communities from Western Arctic Ocean, Canada - CB27_Tmax_986 | ecosystem: Environmental > Aquatic > Marine > Oceanic | place: Canada: Western Arctic Ocean | collected...
GGATAAGCGCTGGTGTTATATCGTCCGCGATGGCCGGGACGTCATGGTCTCCATGTACAATTTCTCGTACTTCACACGGCGGCCGATTCGGACCTACGGTCTGCCTTTACAATCGGCGAAAAATTTGATGTGGAACCTGCACCGCACCCTCCGCAGCAGGTTCAGACGCCAGAGTTTTTCAGATTTCGCGGCGGCAAAAGGACAGGATTGGTCGCGCCACGTCCGATCGGCGCTGGAACAGAATCCCGACGCCATCGTGCGCTACGAAGACCTTCGCAAGAACCCGGATGAAACACTGGACCTCTTACTCAAAAAAATGGGCGCGGATGTTGATCCGACCGTGATTCGCACCGCCATCGAAACGTTCGATTTCAGCCGGATTACAAACCGTAAGCCGGGTGAAGAGGATTCCAAATCGTTTTTCCGTAAGGGAATCGTGGGCGACTGGAAAGAGTGGTTCAAAGAGGAATCCGTCCGCTCCCGGTTCAAAGCGGTCGCCGGGGATGTGCTGGATGAACTCGGCTATACGGACTGGGACAGCGAAGCCTAGCCAGTCAATTCTATTCCTCAACCAGGCGATACGTTCTCGAGGGCACGGAGTTGAGTCCGGGCTCGGGAAAGACCACGATCGTTTCCATGCTGACTGCCTGCAGATTCGACAGGCGCCTCACCCATTGCTGATGGTCATCGGAATAGTCGACCGCGTAGCTGATTCCTGGTTTAGAATTCCAGAACATCGTCACTTGATCGGTATTCGGATTCAGGTCCAACTGCGTTGCCTGGAATTCAATCACGATAGAGTTAAAGAAATTCCCTTCGATCTGTATCCCGTTGAACGGTCCCCGGTGGTCATGCGCCGCGCTGTCCCGGTACGTCTCCCATATCCCGTGAATCTCGCCCTGGGGATCCGCCTCCACGGCGTCATATCGGATGTAGCTTTGACCCTCCACAAGGGCAGCCGTCGAAACACTGGGTACCCCAGTGCAGGTTTTGGGTACGCCGTCGATTGTAAACTTCGATCCGGCATCGGCTGCGTTCCAGGTGGCGTATAGCACCAGGTCATACTTGTTTCCCGGAACCAGATTGCTGAGCGCATAGCTGTTCGTGCAGGGTTCGCCGGGATCGCCGCCGCCCGCCAGTCTCAAAACGCCACGGAAGAAGCCGGAGGTTCCGCTGGTAAAGTAGGATTGCGTGTCAGCTGTCTCTCCGCACTGAGCGACCACCGGCGCGTTGTTGCTGAACGCGACCGGCGTGAAATTTCCAAGCTCATCCTGCAGGTTCGACTTCAGACTCTGGGCATTCGCTTCCGTATACGTGTTCCAAATCGGGTTCGAGATCCCTATCACACCCGCCTCATTCTCATTAGCGGCTCCGCCGGAGGTCATATTCGACGGTTGGAAGTAGATGTTTACAACCCCGTTAGACGGAAGCTCTCCGCCGTTTCCTCCGCCACTGCCGCCGGCACCTAACCCGTACAACTCGTAACCGCCGTTGGGAGAGCTCGAAGATTGCAGGGAAACGTATGTCTGCGCAGTCGCATTCATTGCAACTACGCAGGATACGAGCCACAGCAGCACAATCAGCGTAGGTCGTGAATTCATTGCAGACGCTCCTAGATGTTCATCTTGTTGTATCCGCTTCGCGGACGTCAGGTTCAGGTTCGGATGTTTCATGATCTATTCCTCCACCACGCGATATCCCCTATTTGTCGAGGCCAAGTCCGGCTCCCGGAATATTGCGACGGATTCAGTGTCGACTGCGGTCAGATTTGTAAGGCGTGTGGTCCAGCAAAGGTAATCGCAGGAGGATTCAATGCGATAGCGGGTTCCAGGTCCGGACTGCCACGGCAGGCTCAACTGTTCCGTGTCCCGATCCAAGGACATTCCAGTAAACCGAAGCCCCGGGTTGGCCGAGCCGCCGGAGCCGAAAAATCCAACCAGTTCATCCGGAGGATCGACTACCTCACCCGTCGACCGGTAGGTGGGATAATCATTGGTCAGATCGTCGACCACCTCGTCCAGCCAAGCGACCATCTCCTGACGCATGGCCTCCGCGACCTCCGAATGCGACGTAAACCCGGCGAGGGTGTCCAGCAGGTCATTGTTTTCCCCGATGTCGTCGGTAATGTTATAGAGGGCGTACTCCTTGTCTTCATACGTGTAGTATAGCTTGTATCGGTCTCCGTCGCTTCGCTCTGACAGGACGATCGTGGATGGCTCAGCACGAAAGTCCAAGTACCCCGGGAAGTGAAAATAGAGGTTCGTACGGATCCGGACTGCGCTCACCGGATTGGTCAACACGTTTGAAAACGATTCCCCGTCCAGGATATGGCCCGGCGGCAGGGCCACGCCGGTGATGTCGGCGAACGTCGGATAAAAATCGAGAGCGTGAACCACAGTGTCCGAGATGGTTCCGGCCGGAATGACACCGGGCCAACGCACGATCATCGGAACACGAATGCCCCCCTCCGTGAACGCCCCTTTTCTGCCGCGTAACGGGATATTGGTGGTTCGGGCATCTCCGCCATTATCGGAAACGAACATCAATACGGTGTTCGCGCTAATGTCATCGGAGGTGTCACCGTCCCCATTCGGATCCTCCAGGTTGTCATACAGCCTCGCCAGGGTCTGATCAAGTTGCTCGATCATGGCGGCATACACATGGTCGTTGTGTCGGACACCGCCAGGCTTGGATTGATACTTACTGACCAGGTCGCCGCGCCCCTGGTTCGGAACGTGCACGGCGTAGTGACTGTAGTGAATGAAGAACGGCTTAGCGGCGTTCGGACCGGACACGTGATTTTTGATATACGTTTCCACTGCATCGGCCATACCATCCGTTAAATGCTTGCTGGTTCCCGAAAGGAAGGCGGAGAGCTCACTGAACGTGAAGTTGGATTGATAGGGGAAGATGTTGTTCGTGATGTACGTATCGGTGTACGGCTGCGCATACGGGTCCAATTCCGGTCCTATTCCTCCGCCGAATCTCCAGGATCCAGTATTCATGTTGGCAAAATAACTGGGCGGATTGCCCGCTGCGGTGCCGCCGAAGTTGAAATCGAACCCCTGGTTCTGCGGCAATGTGGAACTGCCGCCTTCATTCCCGCCCACATGATACTTCCCAAAATGTGCGGTTACATATCCCCCACCCTGCATCATTTCCGCGAAGGTGACCGTTGAAGCGGGAACATCCCGGTTCTGGTCCGGACCGACAAGCGGCGGAGATCCGTTCCCCCGGTTCAGATTATTCACCGCGTAGACGCCATTGCCGGCCCGCGGCGCATACTGGCCGGACAACAGCGCCGCCCGGGAGGGAGAACAGTTGGGCTGCATATAACAACTGGTAAACGAGAGACCCTGGTCCGCAAGACTGTCCATCGAAGGCGTTTCGTAGAAGTCGCTCCCGTTTCCTTCATTTGGGTTTCCTCCGCTCAGATCCGTCCAACCCAGGTCATCAACATACATCATCACGATGTTTGGCGACGGTAGCGGCGGCGGCGGCGGTTCAATTGGCTCGGGCGGCTCCACCAATTGTCCGGTCAGTTTCACGGACGCATAGTCGTTGGAGGGATTGTCTACGGTGGCATTCAGCCAACCGATCATTTGCTGGCTCATGCCCTCCCCGATCGGCGAGTAGATGGCGAACTCTTCCTCCGTATCGAGAAGGTTGTTGCTCTCGCCAATGTCGACGGTGAGATTGAAGAGCGCATAGGCTCCGTCCTCATAGTCGTAGAAAAGCTTGTAGTGATCGCCGTCCGGTGCCTCGGAAATCATCGCCGTGGAAGGAGACGCCCGGTCATCCAGGTACCCCGGGAAGTGATAAAAGACGGGGCTCCTGAAACGAATGGTATTAATCGGGTTCTGAAGCACCGACCAGAACGACTCGCCGTCCAACGAATGTCCACCCGGAATCGCCGCCTCCCCAATGTCGGCAAACGTAGGATAGAAATCGACGGCATGAACCAGCGTATCGGTGACCTGTCCCGCGGGAACCACGCCGGGCAGGCGGGCAATCATCGGAACGCGAATCCCCCCCTCCGTGAACATTCCCTTCCCGCCGCGAAGCGGTGAATTGCTGGTCCGCTCGTCGCCCCCGTTGTCCGACACCAGCAGAATGAGGGTGTGTTCGGAGATGTCGTCCTCCAAATTCCCATCGCCGTTGGGATCCCGAAGCATATTCAGCAGGCGCGCCAGGGTCTGATCGGTCTGCTCAATCATCGCCGCGTAGAGATGATTGGTATGCTCCACTCCCGGCGGTTTGTTCAGATACTTATCGGCGAAATCCGCCCGCGGTTCTGTCGGTGAATGAACCGTCCAGTGGTTGTACTGAACGAAAAACGGGGACGACGCGTCCGGTCCTGCACGATGCGCGGCAACGAAAGTCTCCACCGCATCGGCAGTCGCGTCGGTCAGGTGTTTGCTCGTCCCTGACAACATGTTCGTTAGTTCGTCCAACGTGTAGTCGAACTGGTATGGAAGAATATTTTTCTCGATGTAGGTATCGCTATACGGCTCTGCGTGCACGTCCAGTTCCGGCCCAACCCCGACATCGAATATCCACCCGCCTGAATCAGCGGCAAAATATGCGCTAGGATTGGTCGCGTTGGTCCCGCCAAAATTGAAGTCAAATCCCTGGTTGAGAGGCATTGTCGCGTTACCGCCCTCATTTCCGCCAACCTGGTACTTGCCAAAATGGGCGGTTACATAGCCGGCGCTCTTCAGCATTTCGGCATAGGTCGGCGTGGAGGCCGGGACATCCTGGTTTTGATCCGGCCCCAGCAGCGGCGGATCGCCGGTCCCGAGATTCAGATGTCCGGAGGCATAAACACCGTTCTCATCCCGTACCGGGTACTGACCGGTCAATAATGCTGCGCGTGTCGGCGCGCCGTTCGGCTGCATATAGCAATGGGTAAATACGAGACCTTCCCACACCATCTGGAGCATCGTCGGCGTCTCGTAGTAGTCGCTGCCGTTCCCGAGATTCAGGCGACCGCTGTTGAGGTCGGTCCAGCCCAGATCGTCTACGCACACCAGCACAATATTCGGCACCGGGGGCGGCGGCGGTACCGGGTTTATCAGCGGACCGGGCGGATCCACCAGTTCTCCTGTCTCTTTTATGATGGGGTAGTCATTTGAAGGGTTGTCAACGATGTCGTTCAGCCAGGTGACCATCTGGCCCCGTAACCCCTCCGCCACCGCCAGGTTCTCCAGGAACAAATTCTCGGTAGCGAGCAGGTTATTGGTTTCCCCAATGTCCACCATCAGGTCATAGAGCTCATATGCCCCGTTCTCATAGCTGTAAAAGAGCTTAAAAGTGTCGCCGCCCCCATTGTCGGAAATCATCACCGTCGACGGAACGACCCGGTCATCCAGGTACCCGGGGAAATGGTAGAAGACCGGACTGCGGAACCGGAATGTGCTCGCCGGATTCTCGAGGACCGCCTTGAACGACTCCCCGTCCAGCGCATGCCCGGGTTGGATCGAAGCCTCCGCGATCTCCGCAAACGTCGGATAGAAATCCACCGCGTGCACCAGGGTGTCGGAAATAGCGCCCGCGGGAATAACCCCCGGCATCCGCGCGATCATCGGCACCCGAATGCCTCCCTCTGTAAACATCCCCTTCCCACCACGCAACGGCAGGTTGCTGGTACGGGTATCGCCGCCGTTATCCGACACCAGTACTACCAGCGTGTGTTCAGTGATGTCATCGGACGTTTCCCCGTCCCCGTTCGGATCGCGAAGCACCGACAGTAACCGAGCAAGGGTCTGGTCGGTCTGCTCGATCATGGCGCCATACACATGATTGGTGTGCAGGGTCCCCGGCGTCCTGTTCAGATACTTGTCGGCGAGATCGGCGCGGGCATCGTTGGGGGTATGGGCCGACCAGTGACCATAATGGAGAAAGAACGGTGAACTCGCACTCGGCCCGCTCCTATGGTCGCCGATAAACTCTCCCACCGCATCGGCCATCGCATCGGAAAGATGTTTCGGCGTGCCCTCCAGAAACGACTTGAGCTGCTCAATGCTGTAGTCGGACTGAAACGGGAAAATGTGGTTCGTAATGTACGAATCCGAATAGGGAACAGCGAATACGTCCAGCTCCGGGCCGACCCCGGCATCGAACGACCAGGCGGAATTATTCATCGCGAAATAGGTGCCCGGACTTGTGGCGTTGGTACCCCCGAAGTTGAAATCATATCCCTGGTTCAGGGGCAGCGTGGCGCCACCGCCTTCGTTACCTCCCACCTGGTACTTTCCAAAATGAGCCGTAACATACCCCGCGCTTCGCAGCATCTCCGCGAGCGTGACGGTCGAAGCAGGAATGTCCTGATTCTGTTCGGGGCCCAGTAGCGGGGGATCTCCGATGCCCAGGTTTAATCCGATAGACGCATAAATTCCGTTGGAATCCCGCACCGGGTACTGGCCCGTCAGCAAGGCGCTGCGGGATGGAAATCCGTTGGGCTGCATGTAGCACCGAGTCATGGACAGCCCTTCCGCGGCGAGCTGCGACATCGCCGGGGTGTCGTAATAATCACTGCCGTTTCCAAGATTCGGCGCGCCGGTGCCGAGGTCCGTCCACCCCAGATCATCCAGGTACACGACGACAATATTGGGAACCGGCGGCGGGGGCGGCACCGGATGGACGATCGGGCCCGGAAATTCAACCAGCTCGCCCGTTGCTACCACGATCGGAAAATCATTCGAAGGATTGTCGACCGTTGCCGACAGCCAATCGAGCATCTGCTGTCTCAACCTCTCCGCCAATTCCAGATTCGCATCGAACTCGGACCCGGTGTCCAGGAGGTTATTGCTCTCCCCAATGTCCAGCGTGAGGTTGTAGAGGGCGTACTCTCCTTCTTCATAATCATAAAAGAGCTTGTAGGTCGTGCGGTCCGGCTCTTCGGAGATCACTACCGTGGACGGACTGGCCCGGTCGTCCAGGTAGCCGGGGAAATGGTAGAAAATCGGACTTCGGAACCGGTGCGTGTTGAGCGGATTCTCCAACACCAAACTGAATGATTCACCGTCCAACTCATGACCGTCGGGGATCTCGACGTTCGCAAGATCCGCGAGCGTGGGATAGAAATCCACCGCGTGCACCATGGCGTCCGACACCGTGCCGCCCTCAATTACGCCCGGCAAGCGGGCGACCATCGGAACTCGGATTCCCCCTTCCGTAAACATCCCCTTTCCGCCCCGCAAAGGCGCGTTGCTGGTCCGGTCGTCCCCCCCATTGTCCGAAACCAGCATCACCAGCGTTTCCCCGCTGATGTCGTCGGAGGTGTCACCATCTCCGTTCGGGTCGGTCAACACCGAAAATAGACGGGACAAGGTTTGATCGAACTGTTCGATCATTGCCGCGTAGAGATGATTCGTATGCTCAACTCCGGGCGATTTACTGAGGTACTTGTCGACCAGGTCCGGGCGCGCTTCCGTTGGCGTATGAACAGCCCAATGGTTATACTGAATAAAGAACCGCTGATTGCCGCTCGTATCGCTTACGTGGTCGCCGATAAACGCTTCAACCGCATCCGCCATCGCATCGGTCAAATGCTTGCTCGTGCCCGTGACCAGATTTGTGAGCTCATCATAGGTGTAGTCAAACTGGTGGGGTAGAATGTTGTTGGTTATGTACGTATCCGTATACGGCTCCGCATAAGCATCCAGATCGGGTCCAACCCCCTGTCCAAACTGCCAACCGCCGGAATTCACGGCGAAATACGTGTCTGGATTTGTCGCGTTGGTCCCCCCGAAATTAAAGTCGAAACCCTGGCTTAACGGCAGCGTTGCACTCCCCCCCTCATTGCCGCCTACCTGATACTTGCCGAAATGCGCCGTCGCGTAGCCTGCGTCCTGCAGCATCTCCGCGTAGGTGGTGGTGGAAGCAGGGATGTCCTGGTTCTGCCCGGGCCCCAGCAGCGGCGGACTGCCCGGGCCCTGATTCAAACTGCCGGTCGTATAGACGCCATTTTCATCCCGCACCGGATATTGTCCCGTCAACAGCGCCGCCCGCGAAGGCGCTCCTCTTGGCTGCATGTAGCAGTGGGTGAAAACGAGACCTTCCCAATTCATTCGAAGGAGCGCCGGCGTTTCGTAAAAATCGCTTCCGTTCCCCAGGTTCACGCGGCCGCTGTTGGTGTCCGTCCAGCCCAGGTCATCTACGTAAAAAATGACCACATTCAGATTCGTGGGCACTGAGCCTGCATCGACCTGGAGGCAAAATTCCGCGGAAAACAGAAAAACGAGAGCTCCCATTCCCCGAAGAAAGCTTCGCGCCAAACTCAGCAAGTTTTCACCTGTGTTATCGCCCATTCATCCAATCATGACGCCAAATAACGCATTATGACCTACAACAGGGTCTAAAGTCAACATTTTTCTCCCGCCTTGCGGTGCGAATCATGAGCTCCAGACACCAAGTGCCGTTGACGGACACTCCTAAGATACGAACGAGTTAACCCGGCAAAAGTCGTTGCAAAGGAAACCTCAAATCTCGCCCGTTTTCAAGTATTCCTGTGAAAAAACTGTTAACAATTCGCCGATTCCAGCTGGGTTTACGAAATATCGCGTCAAATCTCCTCAAACGGGTAAAGCGGCGTTCTACGGTGCTCGAACTTGAAGTGTGCCATATCCGCGGATGTGCTACCGGGAGTGTTTACCCGCAACATTCGCTTGCTGACAGGACCGTACGCGGCCGTGGGCGCGTGTACGCCTTTGGCAACCAGAATCTGAAAGTCCGCGGGGTCCAGTCCGCAGCTCGTGATTTGTCCCAGGCTGAAAGGGGGTGTCCGATGGCTGGTGAGCAAAAAAGTCAGCGAGGTCTCGGACTCAACCACTGCAGTAGGACCCATGTCGTACGATGTTTTCCCTCCGTGACGCGCCTCCGGTTCTGTGAAATGCCCGTCGTAAATCCCGGAAACCGCCACTTCAGTGGTCAAGGGCGCCCCATGCATGTCATCAACTTTCCCGCCGATGGCCAGCGTGACCCGATTTCCGGCGCCTGCATTCACCGCCTGGGCCACGCTCTCCGGATCATTAATGCACACGAGAGTTTTCGGCCCGCCGCGGCGGTGAATCGCCGAGGCTATAAACGTGCCGTCCGCGGAAGATCCCCCCCCCACGTTGTCGCCCATATCCAGCAGACAGACCGGCCCGTTCGTTTTCCCGGCAAGGTCGATGGCCTTCTCGACGTCCGTCAAGTCGGCCTGAAATCCGGCCCGATGCTCCACGATATATGCCGCCAGCTCATCGGCAAGTTCCTGCGCGAGCTTCGGTTGATTGTCGGTCACAACGACAAAGCTGCTTCCCATCTCGTACACGTCCGCATACGGAAAACCCAGAACGATACTGTTACTGAGCACCCCGTCCCGGGTCAGCATTGAATCGGCGATATCATACATGGGTAAACAGGGTGGCTGGGACGTAAGTTGACGTTCGATATTCATTGCGACATTCGGAAACGAAGCGGATTGGACCGGATGGATTTCGCCGCGAAGGGTTTGCGCCATTAGATTCGCCGCTTCGCGTCCCCGGTCCCGCTGATCCAAGTGGGGATTTGAACGATAGGCCACGGTTGCGTTGCACGCATCGATCATTCGCTGCGTCAGGTTTGCGTGCGGATCGATCGTACAAACAATGGGCAGCCCCCCACCCACCCGATTCCGGACTTCTTCCAGCCAGTAGCCGTCCATGTCCGGATGCGGCACTGAGACAGCCGCGCCGTGCGGCGCCAGCAGAAGCCCATCAAGCTCGCCGGCCTCATCCAATCCCCTGTGCACGATCTCCATGATCTTCGTCAGCGCGTCTTCCGTGACGCGGCCCGAGGGCATCGCGCCCGCCAACAGGATGGGCACCGCTTCGAAATTCGCCTCGGATAATCCCTGCAGAAAACCACCCACCTCGTGATGGGCATCCCCGTATTCCTGCCGGACTTCCTCACCCACCAACAGTAGATTTCGGCGAAATTCTTCGAACGTTGTCGGGGACTGGATAAATGTGTTGGACTCGTGAGACAGTCCAATAATTCCGACTCTCATGCTCTGCTACTCCTCGGGTTCCGCCGATCAGGGTAATTGAATTTCCCAGTTCGCGTCGACGATGGCTCTGGGCGCTTCCGCCACCCCCTCTTTACACGGCTGGATGGTATAAGAAAATGTGTACTGGCGCTCCTCGTAAGCGTCTAGCCAGGCAAAGCTCGGGGTATCCAGAAGCTCTCCAAGCCCCACGTTGTACTCCCGTGTCAGGGCAAATGGGAATGAGCTGAATTCCATTCCGCGGGTCAATTCCTGTCCGTTCCACGGCGGCATCTCGCGTGAATGGTTCTCTTCCCACGTCATCAGCCACGGAAAGTGAACTCGCTCCCAGGCGTAGGCCATCGCTACCCCTTTCGCCGGATTACATGCCGAGAACCAGGCCACATCGTCTTCGGGACGAATTCGCATCGTGCAAAGATCTCCGTTGCATGCCTGCCGCGGGTACGTCTGCCAGTCGAGCGTGCCACCGTCTTTGCCCGGAATGTGAGGATATTCGAACGGTGTGTCCCCCTGGAAAGTAGTTAGACTATCGTCGTCGGGCCATGTCATGCCCCGGTCCGCATTACAGGCGAACAGGGCCGGTGACTCGGGGACCCCGAGTAGCTGGTCGCCGATCGTAGCGTGCTGGGCCACGCCGATCACCCGCTGAAACCCGGTCTTGTTAATGAGCACTTCATCAACGCGAATTGTCGAAGAGCCCTCGGCAAGCGTGAAGAGGCGGCGAACGCCCATCGCGGTGTGAGGCAGATCCGCTTCCATGACCAGCCTCGCCTGACCGCCGTTGGTGTCGGCCATCACCACGGACCAGGCCACCAAGCCGGCCTCTCCGTGGAGAGGAAGTCCCGCCGACACTTCGCCGGGGCTTTGCGAACCGAAAATATCGCAACAGAGATTATGGCCGGCGATAGAGCTCAGCAGTTTGCTCTCATCGTGATCGCCGTACACCTCGATCTCTCCGAGCTCCCGCAGGTTCGGCTCGATGAGGGGCCACTTTGGTTCCCAAAGAGCATTCAGCGATTCACCGGCCATCGACAACGAAGCAATATGACCGCCCCCGGTTAGAATAATCGTTTCCACCACCCCATTACTCATGGACAGGCCGGAGCGATTTCGAAGTGTGCATGTCTTGATTTCAAGCATTTGGTGCTCTCCTGGTCTCCGGGCACAGCCTGGAGACAATTGTTGAAAGATCCCTCTACGTCATCGAACAACCCGCCCCGAACCGGAACCCCTCATCAGCGACTCCACTTCTTCGCGGGTATTGAAATTAAAATCCCCGGCAATCGAATGGGCAAGACAGGAAGCCGCAACGGCAAACGAAACCGCACAATCCGCGGACTCCAGTTCGGGATTCGCCAGCGCAAACAGCAATGCCCCGGCAAACGAATCCCCCCCGCCGACCCGGTCCACGATATTCCGGATCTCGTACGGTCTGTACTCACCGTCGACCTC
>Ga0310121_10005015_pt1 | contig 11476 bp, 10 predicted proteins | sample CB27_Tmax_986_MG_FD_203504 | JGI IMG/M metagenome (GOLD analysis project Ga0310121, IMG submission 203504) | Marine microbial communities from Western Arctic Ocean, Canada - CB27_Tmax_986 | ecosystem: Environmental > Aquatic > Marine > Oceanic | place: Canada: Western Arctic Ocean | collected...
GGCCTTGGCCGCATTGATCTGTGCGCCAAACCCGCGGCGCTCCTCTGGCGGCAGGGTCCGGAGCTCTTTCATGAGCTCTGTGACAGAGCCGGAGCTGCGGCCGAGGAACGCATCGTGAAGGCTCTGTAGAGCCTGCGAGCTGGAGGCAGAAGGGAACTGCGCCTGGAAGGCGTCGCGCAGCCTCTTGATCTTCGGATGTTCTCTGTCGTCAGGCATTCGCCGGGGCGGGCAGCGCGGCCTTGGCCTGCGCCGCTACCTTGGCGAACGCTGCGGACTGGGTGACGGCCATGTCGGCCAGCATCTTGCGGTCGAGCGTGATGCCTGCCGCCTTGAGCCCGCGCATTAGCTGCGAGTAGGTGAGGCCGTTGTCCCGAGCGGCCGCATTGATCCGGACGACCCATAGCCGCCGGTAGTCGCGCTTCTTGTTCTTGCGCCCGACGAAAGCGTACTTGCCTGCGGTGTCGACCGCTTCTTTCGCTGCGCGATACAGCTTGCTCTTGGTCTGGAAGTAGCCTTTTGCGCGCGTCAGCAGCTTCTTGCGCTTCGCGCGGCGAACCGTTCCTCTTTTTACTCTGGGCATCTGAGGGGTCCTTCTATTTGTACGGGAGCATCCGACGCAGCTTGGGCGCGTCCGATGCGGACACCTCACGCGTGCCGCGCATGTGTCGCTTCAATTTCGTGGTCTTGCTCGTCAGGATGTGGCGCTTGAACGCACTCCCGCGGACGATCTTGCCGGTCCCCGTCTTCTTGAAGCGCTTGGCAGCGCCGCGATGTGTTTTTAGTTTGGGCATATCTCTATCTTCGGGATTCGGGATCTTATTCCTCCGTCGCCGCGGCCGGCTCCGGAGCCGGCACTTTGGGTTTCGCCTTCGCGCCGGCTTTTCGCCCGGCCCGCTGGCTCAGAATCACGTGCATCTGGTTGCCTTCCTGCCGCGGCATCGTCTCGGCGATGGCGGTGTCCGCCAGTTCCGCGATCAGCCGCTCGAGAATACGACGCCCGATTTCGGGATGCGCCATCTCGCGTCCGCGGAAGAAGATCGTTGCCTTGACCTTGTCGCCCTCGGCCAGGAAGCGCAGGATGTGTTTCTTCTTGAAGTCGTAATCGTGCACATCGACTTTCGGCCGGAACTTGATCTCCTTGACCTCGATCACCCGCTGGCGCTTCTTGGCCTCGCGAGCTCGCTTCTGTTCCTGGTACTGGTACTGCCCGAAGTCCATGATCTTGCAGACAGGGGGCACTGCGGTCGGAGAGATCTCGACCAGGTCGAGGCCTTTCTGCTTCGCAATGACCAGTGCCTGCGGGGGCGGCATGACGCCAAGCTGTTCGCCGGTGTCGTCGATGACACGGATCTCGCGGACTCGAATCCGTTCGTTGGTGCGCACGCGGTCGTCACGTCGGGGCGAGCGGTCGTAAGCGATATCGTCCTCCGCTGTTTCTGTTACGTGGTTACGCCGGCTGTTGCTCTTTCGGCGCGGTAACGCTTAGGGCCTTTGTCCGTATCTCCTCGCGGGCCGCCGCGATGAAATCCTGCAGCGAGCGTGCGCCGAGATCCCCGGCCGATCGGCTGCGTACCGACACGGCGCCCTCGGCCGCCTCCCGATCCCCGGTCACGAGCATGTACGGGACCTTCTGAAGCTGAGCCTCTCGGATCTTATAGCCAATCTTCTCCTGGCGCTCGTCTAGTTCGACCCGAAGCCCGGCCGACACCAATTGATCGCGCACCGCGCCCGCATAGACAAGGTGACGGTCCGAAATCGGCAAAACGACGGCCTGCACCGGCGCCAGCCACAGGGGCCAGGCACCGGCAAAGTGCTCAATCAGAAGAGCGATGAACCGCTCGAAGCTTCCGAAGATCGCGCGGTGGATGATCACCGGGTGGTGCTCCGCGTTGTCGGCGCCGATGTAGGTCAAGTTGAACCGCTCCGCCTGCATGTAGTCGAGCTGAATCGTCGCGCACTGCCACTTGCGCCCGATCGCGTCGGTCACGTCGAAATCGATCTTGGGGCCGTAGAAGGCGCCGCCACCTACATCGATCGCGTACGGCTCGCCCGCGGCCTCGAGGGCGCGCTTCAGATCGGCCTCGGCATGGTTCCACGTGTCGACCGTTCCGAGAAACTCCGGCGGACGGGTCGAGAACTTCATCTCCGGCTTCAGGCCGAAGTCACCGTAGATGCGCTGCACAAGCCGCAACAGCCGTTCAACCTCCTCGGCAATCTGCGACTCCATGACAAAGCAGTGGGCGTCGTCCTGGCTGAACTGGCGGACCCGCGTCAGGCCCGACAGGACGCCTGATGCCTCGTTGCGGTGGAGCGGGGTCTGCTCGTGAAAGCGGAGCGGCAGATCGCGGTAGCTCCGCCCTTCGCTTGCGTACATCAGGAAATGCGCGGGACAGTTCATCGCCTTCAGTCCGAGCTGCTCTCCCTCACTGTCGACGAGGAACATGTTCTCGCGGTAGTGCTGCCAGTGCCCAGAGGTCTCCCAGAGCGCCTTGTTGAACATCATCGGCGCCTTGACTTCCTGGTATCCCGCCGGCAGCAGCACGTCGCGCATGTAGTTGGCGAGCGTGTTGTACAGCGTCGTGCCCTTGGCGAGCCAGAACGTCGCACCTGGCGCCCACGCGTGAAACATGAACAGTTTCTGTTCCCGGCCGATCTTGCGGTGATCGCGCTTCTTGGCTTCTTCGAGACGTCGCAGATACTCCTGCAGTTCCTTGTCGGCGAGGAACGCCGTGCCGTAGATGCGCTGCATCGGCTGGTTGCGCGCGTCACCTTTCCAATACGCGTTGGAAGCGGTCAGCAGCTTGAAGGCTTTGAGCTTGCCGGTGGAAGGTACGTGAGGGCCGGCACAGAAATCGACGAACATATCCCGATCCTTGATCGTGTAGCAGGACACGTCGCGCTGGCCCTGCGTCTTTTCATCGATCAGCTGTACCTTCAGCGGCTCGCCGCGGCCGCCGAAAAATCGTTTCGCCTCTTCGCGCGGCCACATCTGGCGTTCGTAGGGAAGATCCTGCTGCGCAAGCTCGCGCATCTTCTTCTCGATCGTCTCGAGATCTTCGGGTACGAAAGGGCGCGGCACGACGAAGTCGTAAAAGAAGCCTTCGTCCGTCGCGGGCCCGATGCCGCACTGCACCCCTTGAAAGAGATTCGTGACGGCCGCCGCCAGCAGGTGCGCGGTGCTGTGGCGGTACAGGCCCAGCGCCTCGGGGCTGTCGGGCGTCACCACTCTGACCTTGGCATCGCGCTCGAGCGGAAACGACAGATCCACCAAGCGGTCGTCGACCACAGCGGCTAACGCGGCCTTGGCGAGGCGTGGCGAGATGGCGGCGGCCACCTCACGCACGGGCGTTCCCGGCGGCACGGTGCGGCTGGAGCCGTCCGGAAGCGTGATCGTGACGTCGCTCATCGAGAAGTGGAAAAGTGGAAAAGTGGAAAAGTGAAGCACAGTTAGGTTTGGTAGGCGCGGGTGGACTCGAACCACTGACCTCCTCCGTGTCAGGGAGGCGCTCTAACCAACTGAGCTACGCGCCTATCTGTTGCAAATTCAGGCTTTAACCAGAACCGCCAGTATAACAAACCTTCCGGTGACAGGGCGGCACGTGCCGACCGAGGGGTGGCGGTGGTGTGGCCATCTCAGAGGCGAAACAGCCGTGTCACCTTGAGCGCGACGGATCGATTCAGTATCTCAGGGATGCCGCGCGGGTGAGTGTCGCGGCCGTCGCTATAGACGACAAACAGCTCGCTGCCGGGGCGGTACTCCCATCGAAGTCGCACGCTGGAGCTCAGAGTACGAGCGTCGGCGTTGTACTGCATCAGGCTGCTGATCAGCATGCGCGGCGTCGGCGTGACAATGACCCGATTCGTGAGGAGCCTGGAGGTAAAGTACCCGTCCGAAAGGTCCACCCAGTTCAGGATGACTCCCGGCTCGAGCGCAAACCGCGGGTGGAGCGTGATGTAGCCGTTATAGCTCGCATCGGTCTTCGTCCCGTTATAGAAGGATCCGTACGAGCTTGCCACCTGGCCCGAGACTCTTCGCTGTTGTCCCAGATTGTAGGACACACGCGCGCTGTCATGCCGGTAGCCGCCCGCGGGAACAGCGACGTCGCTCGCAATGGTGAACGTGCTCGGTACCAGTTCGTACTCGGATCGGTATTCGACGTTCAGCACGTCGCTGCTGTGGAACTCGATACCGAAGCTGCTTTGGGCCGCCTTGTTCTGCACCAGTGTTCGATCGCCGTCCTCGATGTAGTCCATGCTGGCCTGCCAGGAGAGCCGCCGGACCACGCGATTGGCGCTGCTCATGCGGGGACTGAAGCGAACGTTCCCGTACGTGCGGCGGAAATCGGTCCGCCTCACGAATCCAATGCCGGGGTTGAACTGGGGTTCGATCAGCAGGTGCTCGAGCCCGAGACCGTACCGGTCCCCACCATAGTCGAACCGCATGCGGTAGCTGGAATCTCTGCCGTTGAGCGTCGAGGTGCTCGTTCGGGCGTAGTAGCCGCCGACGTTCACATTCTGGAAGAAGGCGAATTGCGCGTCGATCGCTCCGACATAGTTCGTCGCGGCAGCACTCGTTGAGGGCGCGCGGCGCGTGGCCATCATGCCGATCGTGCTGCGGCGCAGGACGTTTCGTTTCAGCCTCAGCACCGAAAAGTTGGTCGAAAGGGCGTCGGCGGACGGCTTGTCGCCTGTCTGAATATTGAGCACACCAATGCTGTACGGCCCGACCCTCCCGGTGAGCCGCCCGCCGGCTTCGACCGGCACGGCCTGGCCGCGGCTCAATCCTATCTGCCTGCTGAAGAAGAGGAAAGGAATCTCCGCCGAGGTCGCGCTCGAACGCTGTGTCGAGCCGACGCCGCCAAACGCAAAGATCCCCTGTCCTTCGAGGAAGAAATCACGCTTCTCCGGGAACAGGAGGCTGAAGCGCGTCAGGTTGACCTGCTGGACGTCTTCCTCGATCTGCGCGAAGTCCGTATTCACCGTGGCGTCGAAGACGAGGCCGCGCGTCACGCCGTACTTGAAATCGACGCCGAGATCCTTCGCGAGGTCATTGACAATCGGTACCGGCGCCGTCCTGTCCGTCGTGACGGACGACACCACGTACGGCTTCAGCTCCAGGTTTATCGATTGCTGCGGCGTCTCGAGGCCGACGAGCGTTCCGGCGGAATTCAGCCGGTTGATGGCGGAGATGCCGTAGGAAGCAGGCACCGCACTCAGGTAATCGGTTTCGTTCTTCCACTTCACGACGCGCCGGGCGTTGAAGCCCCAGACCTGAGGGCCGGAGCCGGCATACCTCAGCGACTTGAACGGGATCGCCATCTCAGTGGTCCAGCCGCGATCGGAGCGTGCCGAATGCACTTCCCACACGGTGTCCCAGCTCAGGTTGGGCCGATCGTCGACGATCCACTGATCGCGAACGGTGCCCAGCGGCCCGGATTGAAAGAAGAAGCCATTCCGCCGGTCGTAGAATGTGTCGAAGATGACGCTGAGGCTTTCGTTCGTCACGAGGCGGGTGTCGTCGCGCCGCATCTCGTTCGCAACCTCACGTCCCGGTTGACTGTCGAGACACCGCGCCGAGACGTAGATGTTATCGTCGTCAAAGAATACCCACAGCTCGGTGGTCTCAGTGGCGCGTTCACCTTCCTGCGGCAGCAACTGGATCCAGTCGCCGGCGCCAAGGACCTCAAGATAGACCTCTTCGTCAAGACGGCCGTCAAGGGTGAGCGGACGATCGATGCGCACCGCGCGCAGCGTTGCGCGGCCCTTCTCGTCGCGGTTGACCACGGCTGGTGGCACTGGAGCCGGAGGACCGTCGAGAGTCACGGACGTTGCACCCAATCGCGGCGTGACCGCCGCGGGCTCGTTGCGCGGGGCCTGCGGGGTCGCCATGACGTCCGCCACCGACCCTATGTGGAGGAAGAAGATCAGCAGGAGAGCCGGGAGTAATCGATCACGGACCGCAAGCCGTACGGAGGCGCACGCACGCGTGCGCCCAGGCAAGGTCATTACCGCACGGCCTGCTTGAGCGACCTGGTGATGCCATCTATCAACGATTCGACAGCGGCCGCCGCTGCCGTTTTCGACGAGCCGGTCTCCTTGGCAATCTTGGCAATCAGTTCCTGCCTGCTCACGAACTCTCCTTGGGCTGAGGAACGATTCCCTACGCGGCTTTGCGCGGGGCGAGATGGTCGAGCGCTTTCCGCAACGTCTCGTCCGGCGCCGGGGCCTCGTCGCCGAACTCGATTTCCAGCTGCTCGACTTCGACGTCTGGCGCGAGTCCCTTTTCGTGAATGGGCTCGCCGGACGGGGTGAGATAGCGAAGATACGTGATCCAAAGCCCACTTTGATCCGGCAGCTTCACCAGCCGCTGGCGTGCCGCGCGCCCGAGGGTCGTCGTGCCAATCAGATCGGCGCGGCCGTTTCCATCGAGCGCGGCGGCGAACACTTCGGCCGCGCCAGAGGTGCCGATGTCGACAAGCAGCGCCAGCGGCGCGGTCACCGCGCCGTCTGTCGGCTCTCCGGTGATCGGCTCGCGCCGATCGAGGCGGCCAAGGCGAACGGCCAGGGTGCCGCCCTTCACGAACACACGTGCGGCGGCCACCCCGTCGTCCAGGTCGCCACGGGAGACTCCACGCAGGTCGATGACGTACCGGGACGCACCGTTCTTGGCCAGCGCGTCGATCGCCTGTTTGAGTTGAGAGGGGGACTCGTTCGAAAACTGAAGCACGCGGACGTAGCCGGTTGCCGAATCCGCCATCCGCGACGTGATGTCAGGGCCGGCCACGCGCTCGCGGACGAGGTCGACCGCATGGGGATCGGCGGCATTGCCGCGGATGACCAGCAGCGACACCGTCGTGCCCGCTGGGCCGTGCAGTAGACGCGCACCCTCATAAGCAGACATGTTGCGCGTCGGCCGGCCGTCGATGACGCGGAGGAAGTCGCCGGCACGGATGCCCGCCCTGGCGGCCGGGGAGCCGTCGCGAGCGGACACGACGCGCAGGTAATACTGGCGCGTGAGGTCGAGTCCGACTTCCGCGGGGCCGCCCAGATCATTGGATTCCCGGCTTCTGGCAAGGTCAGGTGGCAGGTACGCGCTTTCAGGATCGAGGCCTTCCGCCATCCCCCTCATGGCGCCCTTCATCGCTTTGCTGACGTCGACCGGTTCAACGTAATTGTTCAGAACGATCGAGATGACATCCTCGAAGACCCGCAGGTGCTGGTAGGTGTCGTCCCTTCCGACCGCCTGGCCGAGGTAGCCCCCAATGAAGGCCAGGGCGATAATCGGCGTTGATATCGCCAGCACGAACACACGACTGCGGGATGTCATCTCAACTCTCAACCCTCAACGACCAACTACATATTCCCGATTCCAGAATCTCACGTCCGTTCTTGGAAGTTGGGTGTTGAAAGTCAGTGTTATCTGGGCTCGAGCCATTGTACGGGATCGACGGATAGGCCGTCGATGCGGATTTCCAGATACAGAGCGGTCGGGCCGGCCGGCGCCGACCCGACCAAGCTCTGTTCCGCTGTCAACCGCGTCACCGGCCGCCACCGGAATCGCGCTCAGGTAGCCGTACAGCGAATACGTGTCGGCGCCGTGGTCGACGATGACAAGGTTGCCAAAGCCGGTAAAGGGATCGGCAAAGGACACTGTTCCCGGATGGACGGCGTGCACGACGGTACCTTCGGCCGCCACGATCTCGACGCCATTGCTCACCGCGGTGTCGCCCGGGCGTCCGCCGCGCTGCCCGAACGGACCGGTAATCCTGCCTGGAACCGGCCACGGGAGCGCGCCGCGGAACGGCGCCAGCGGGATGTCCACCCGCTCGACCGAACGGCCCGATCCGAGGTTCGCCACCTGCTGCTGCAGTCGCTCGTGTGCGAGCTGCAGCTCGCCCGCGAGCTGTGCGTTGAGATCCCGGCGCCCATCGATCTGCGAGATCAAGGTGGTGCGAGTCTTGAGCGCGCGATCGGCGGCCGCCCGTGCCTGCTGGGCTTCCGCTTCCCGAGCCTGGAGCGCCGTGAGTTCGCCTTCGAGCCTCGCGCGCTCCTGTTGTAGCGCTTCGAGGGTCCGTTGGTGCTCGACGATGCGTTCCTGGTTGATTTTCATCAGCGCCCCGACCGCCCGGGTGGCGCGGCCGAACTCGCGCACACCGCTCGAGCCAAACAGCAGCCTCGCGTAGCCGGCGCGGCCCCGTTTGTAGATGTCCACGAGTTGTGTCTGCAAGTCCGGGAGTTGCGCGGCACGCTGCTCTTCAAGCGACGCAAGGCGCTGGGCGGCGTGCTCGATGGCCGCCTGGCCCTGCGCGACTGCGGCCTGCGCCTGGCGAACTTCTTCCACGTGAAGCTCACGTTCGATCTCGAGCTTCCGGAGATCGCCAAGCAGCGTGCGCGCCTGGCCGGCGAGGCGGTCCGCCTCGCCTCGAAGGGCGCGGATGCGATCGGCAACGCGCCGAGCCTCGTCTTCCGTACGGCCACGATCGACGCTCTGGCCGGCGAGCCCCGCGCTGAGCGCGAGCATCACGACGCACGAGATGGCGCGAGAAGTCATGTCGGGAATGGTGAGAGAATTATACCGTGCGTATTGTCGGTCTCGATGTCGGTGAGCGGCGAATCGGGGTGGCTATCAGCGATGCGACCCGCACCCTCGCGCGGCCGGTCGGCGTGCTGCGACCGACGGCCCTCGACCGCGACGGGGCGCAGCGTGCTGCCGCTGAGATCGCGCGCTTCGCCGCGGAAGAAGACGGCGTCTCGTCGATCGTGATAGGCCTGCCGCGTTATCTCGACGGCTCGGCGAGCGCCATGACGGCACGCGTGACGGCCTTCGCCGGGGAGCTGGGCCGCTTGACGCATCTGCCGATCGCCTTGCAGGACGAACGTCTGACGAGCCGCGAGGCGGAAAGCCGCCTGGCGATTACCGACAAGGACTGGCGCACGCGGAAGGCACGTCTCGACGCCGCCGCCGCGGCCGTCATCCTTCAGGAGTACCTTGACGTCTGGCCGGGGTGCTCGATCCCGATCGCCGCGGATTCCGACGTGTGATGCGTAGAGTCCTCGTCGGCATCATGCTGCTGCTCGTCGTCGCAGCGGCGGTCGCGGTGGCTGCAGGCAGTCTGGCCTGGAGGCGCCTCCAGGATCCCTACAAAGGCTATGAGGGCCCAGAGCGGTTCGTCGTGATCGCGCCGGGCACTGGAGCCGCCGCGATCGGGCGCCTCCTCGTCGACGCCGGCGTCATTCACGACGAGTTTACGTTCAGGGCCACGCTCTGGTGGTCCGGACGCTCACGCGAGCTCCAGGCCGGCGAGTACCGTTTCGATCGTCCCTTTGCTGCGTCAGACGTCGTGGAGCGGCTCGCGCGCGGAGACGTGCACACGCGCCGGATCACGTTCCCGGAGGGGCTGACGATTCACGAGATGGCGGGTCTTTACGAGTCCCGCGGGTTCGGTGCCGCTGTACGCTTCGTCGAAGCCGCCGCGAACGTGTCCCTCATCCGCGAACTGGACGAGGAAGCGGTCGATTTGGAGGGATATCTGTTTCCAGAAACGTACGCGCTCCCGAGCGAGACCCCGGCGTCTCGACTGATCGCCATGATGGTCGAGCGCTTTCGCGCCACATACACAGACGAATGGCGCCGCAGCACCCAGGAGCATGGATGGACGCCGCGCCAGGTGGTAACGCTTGCGTCGCTGGTGGAGAAGGAAACAGGGAGGCCAGAGGAGCGAGCGGTCATCGCCGCCGTCTACCGGAACCGCCTGAAGCTTGGGATGAGGCTCCAGGCCGATCCAACCGTCATCTTCGCGATGCGGAGGGGGGGCACGTATACCGGCAATATCAGACGCGCCGATCTGGCTCTCGACTCGCCCTATAACACCTATCGGCACGCCGGTCTGCCCCCAGGGCCGATCGCCGCACCTGGTGCGGCGTCGCTCGAAGCGGCACTCATGCCCGCTATTGTCAGCTACTTGTACTTCGTGAGCCGAAATGACGGATCGCACGTTTTCGCCCGAACCCTCGCCGATCACAATCGCAACGTCCAGGAGTTCCAGGTTCGGTATTTCCGCCGATAGCCCCGTAACCTAACCGTCCATTCTGCGGTTACTTAAGGTCCCAGCGCCGAATTTTCACGCGATTGATCTGGAGCCCGGCCAGTCGAAGACGGTCGGGCGGTGTCGCCAGGCGGACGTGACGGTGGACGACCCCAGTTTGTCGCGCCTGCACGCCCTTATCGTCGTGGGCAAGGATGGGCATCTCAGCATCGACGATCTGGGGAGCACCAGCGGCGTTTTCGTCAACGGTACGGAACAACTGAGCACGTACCTCATGCTCGGCGACGTCGTTCGCTTCGGGCGCGTCGAGTATGTGGTCGGTGGACGCAGCGAATCTGAGGTCCCGTCCGAAGCGCCTGTCGCGTCGCCAAACCATTCTCCGGCGCGTGGCGATGAGCCAGAAGCCAAAGATCGACCAGCTGGCGCTGGAAGGCCTGCTCGCCACCAGCCGCGAGATGATGGCCTTCGAAGACCTGCCGGGGCTGGGTGGCCGTCGAGGAGAAGGGTTCGGCGACGGTCGAGGCGGGCCTGGCAGGCGCCGCAACTTCCTTTTTCAGCCGCAGTCCCTGCATGCGCGGAGGGGGAGTGTCTTCCGTCTTGACGGCTGCATCGGCGGGTTGCGACGGACGGCTGGCGATGCTGATGTCGGTCGCTGGCTGTACGACCACGGGGGCGGCTGCCGGTGCCTGCGGCCCGGTCGTGGTCGGCGGGTGCGGCGGTGCGCCAGGCCGCGCGATGAGAACAGTGCGCGCTTCCTCCGGCTGCGGGCCTGCCTGGACGTCGAGGATCGCGCTGCGCATCTCCGCCAGATTCTGAAACCGCCTCTCCGACGCCTTCTCCAGCGCGCGCGTGACCACCCGTTCGAGCGCGGGGGCAGCCCTGGGTAGAGCGCGGCCAAGGCCGGCGGATCCTCATGCGGCAACCGATGCAGCAGCCCGTCGTTCAGGCCGCCCTTGAACGCCTGCTGGTAGCACAGCAGCTCGTAGGCAACGGCGCCGACGGAAAAGATATCGCTCCGAAGATCGATCGGGCGTCCGAGCATCTGCTCAGACGACATGTAATTGAGCGACCCGATCATCGCGCCGTCCTGCGTCATGGCCGACCCTTCGATGCGGGCGATGCCGAAGTCAAGAATCCGCACGATGTCCTGTCGGTCCACCATGACGTTCGCCGGTTTGACGTTCCAGTGGACGATCCCGGCATGATGGGCGAAGTGGAGGCCGGCGCAGATCTGTTCGAGGTACGAGATCTTGTCGGACAGAGCCACATTCCGCCGCTGCTTGATGATGTCGGCGAGCGATTCGCCGTCGACGAACTCCATGGCCATGTACGGCTGGTGGTCCTGCTGGCCGCTGGCGTAAATCGTGATGATGTTCGGGTGACGCAGGGCGGCGGCCGCCCGCGCTTCACGAAAGAACCGGTCCAGAACT
>Ga0310121_10005016_pt1 | contig 11475 bp, 5 predicted proteins | sample CB27_Tmax_986_MG_FD_203504 | JGI IMG/M metagenome (GOLD analysis project Ga0310121, IMG submission 203504) | Marine microbial communities from Western Arctic Ocean, Canada - CB27_Tmax_986 | ecosystem: Environmental > Aquatic > Marine > Oceanic | place: Canada: Western Arctic Ocean | collected...
CCGGCCCCGGTAACGGGGGCATCTCGTTTAACGACGGCGCCACCAACGCGACATTCCGGATCATGGTCATGATGTACCACCTGACCGGCGACAAGAAGTACGTCGCCAAGCTCGGCAACCTGCGGCCCTGGCTGGTGAAAGCCAACCTGGGCGAGGGGGACATTGTCGGCTGGAGCCAACAGTACCACGGCGACGGTCGGCCGGTGCGGGCGCGGGCATACGAGATCGAGTTGCCCTACACGAGGGTGACGGCCTGGCATGTCGGACCGCTGCTGACCTGGCTGTACCTGATGGACGGCGACGAGGCGCACATGGACCTGCTGCAGAAGGCCTACGCCTCGCACGAGCGCATCCGTCAGGAGGATCTGAAGTATCTGGACGATTGGAAGGCGATTCACAAAATCTGGACCCCCCCGCACATATACCCCCGGGGCCGGTATCTTCCCGGTCTGCCCGATGCCTACCTGCCCGATGGTTCGAACTGGGGCTGTGTCCAGATCGCTCACAAGATGATCCCCTTCAAACCGACGACACCCGATCAGATCAAGAAGTTTGGCCACCTGATGCACCAGAATCGGCCCAATGTGCCTGAGATGGGCAAACTCGCGCGCGCCTACCAAGTGCCCCCCGGTTGGAACAACATTTATTTGTATTCTCATACCTCAACCAAAGTGAGCCATGGCATGCTCACCGTTCGCCGCGTGTTGCTCGACCACAAACGGGGCGGGCGCGAGGCGCTGCTGAAGTATTACTCCCATCCGACGAAGTACACGCCCGACCAATACCTGCAGGCCCGCATCGACGCCGCGAAGCGGGCGTTGGATTATCGCAACCGATCTCTTGCGGTCGATTGGGGCGACGGTCCCGCCAGTAACAGTATCAAATCGTATGACGACTTTGGTTGGGTGTCTGTCAAGGACGACTGGTATATCCGAGGCGCGGCATTTCGTACGGGTGGGCCGTGGTCGAGCACGGTCTGGTACCAGTTGCAGTTGGTGTACGATAACAAGCTGGCCCTGGGGAAGATTGACGCCGATGCCGCCGCCCGCGGCGGACGCGGGTTAGAAATGTACGGTCACCTCGATTCCTGGGACGTGCTGGGCGAGTGGGGCATGGCCTGCCATGAGCTGGAAAACTACTTCGACGTGCCGATTGATCAGAGAAAACAACCATGACCAGCCGCAAACCATGTTTCCAGGTTTTCCTGCTGTGTTCGGTGATCGCTCTCGACGCGTCGAGTGCTGAGCTAGCTTCGGCCGACGGGCCGCTCGTGCTCGACAAGGAGACCGGCCATTACAAGGACCTGTCCTACGAGGCGCTGAGCGACGAGGGCTTGTCCTGGGAGGAGCGGGTGAAACTGTTCGGCGGCGAGACCGTACACTACGGCGAACTGACCGACCAAGAGCGTGCGGCCAAAGAGGCGGAACTGGCGGAGATGCTGCGCAGGATCGCCATCGCCGACCGCATGCTGCATCCCGATCTGAACGAAGCCGACAGGGTCGAGGAGGCGGTCCGCAAGTGGCTCGACGCGCAGACGCAGCAGATTCCGGCGGCGTACACCGGCGGGGACGCTGAAAAGCTGAGATACGCCGCGTTGGGCTTCTTCCGGGCTTACGAGATCTTCGGCGAGAGGAAGTACCGCGACGCCGGTCTTGCCTGCGCCGACACGATTCTGGCAAAGCAATGGCCGAAGGGGCACTGGCCGTGGGGAGACTACTCGGAAGACTTCGTGCGCATTCAAGACGGATTCATCAGCGGGCCATTCTGGGTGATGCTTTACGCCCACAAGGTCAGCGGCGACAAGAAGTACTTCGAGTCCGCCCGGCGGGCAGGCGACGTCCTGCTTTCCCTGCAGCGGCCCGGCGGCGGCTGGCCGGACCAGTGGACATTCAGCGGGCGAGGCACCGGACGCAGCGGCGTGCGTCACGGCATCTCGTTCAACGACAGCGCCACCAACGATGCCTTCCGCATCATGGTCATGATGTACCATCTGACCGGGGACAGGAAGTACCTCGCAAAGCTGGGAAACCTGGGGCCGTGGATTGCGAAAGCGAACCTTGGCAAGGGCGAGGTGGCCGGCTGGTCCCAGCAGTATCACGACGACGGCCGGCCGGCGCGTGCGCGCAAGCACGAGATCGACTTGCCCTACATGCGGGTGACGGCCTGGCACGTGGGACCGCTGCTGACCTGGCTCTACCTGATGGACGGCAACGAGGCCCACATGGAGTTGCTCAAGAAGGCCTACGCCACGCACGAACGCATCCGCAAGGAGGACCTGAAATACCTGGCCGACTGGGAGGCGATTGGCGAAGCGTGGACGGACTCCTCCTCGTACCCCCAGGGACAGTATCGTCCTGGCCTGCCCGATGCCTACCTGCCCGATGCTTCGAACTGGGGATGCACCCCCTTCGGCAGGATCATCCCGTTCAAACCGATTACGCCTGAACAGATCAAGGAGTTCGGCGGTTACCTGCACCAGGATCAGCCCAACGTGCCCGAGATGGCAAAGCTTGCCCGCGCCTACCAGGCGCCGCCCCGCTGGAACAACATCTACCTGTATACGCATACGTCGAGCAAGGTGTGGAACGGCATGTTCAAGGTCCGCCGTGTGTTGCTCGAGCACAAGCGCGGCGGGCGCAAGGCGGTGCTCAGGTATTTCTCCCATCCGACACAGTACTCGCCCAACCAGTACCTGCAGGCGCGCATCGACGCCGCGAAGCGCGTAATGGACTATCGCAACCGGTCTCGGGCGGTCGCCTGGGGCGACCGTCCCTGGAGTAACAGCATCGCCGCGTGGAAGGATTTCGGCTGGGTGTCCCGCAAAGACAAGTGGTATGCCCGTGACGCCGCCTTCACTACGTCCGGCCCCTGGTCGGGGACGGTCTGGTACCAGTGGCAGTTCGTGTTCGACAACAAGCTGGCCCACGGCAAGATCGACGCCGACGCCGCGGCCCGTGGCGGGCGCGGTCTGGAGATGTATGCAAACCTCGACTCGTGGGACGTGCTGGGCGAATGGGGCATGGCCTGCCACGAGCTGGAGAACTACTTCGACGTGCCAATTAATCAGGGGAAATAATCATGACAAGCCGCAAACAATGCTTCCAAGTTTTACTGTTGTGCTTCCTGTTGTGCTTGGCGATTGCTCTGGACGCGTCGAGTGCTGAGCTGGCTTCGGCCGACGGGCCGCTGGTCCTCGACAAGGAGACCGGGCACTACAAGGACCTGTCTTACGAGGCCCTGAGCGATGAGGGGCTGTCGTGGGACGAGCGCACGAGCCTCTTTGGTGGCGAGACGGTGCACTACGGCGAGCTGACGGACGACCAGCGCGCGGCGAAGCAGAAGGAACTCGAGGGGCTGCTGCCCAAGATCGACATGGAATTGGTGAACAAGTGCGAGGCCGACATCCGCAAGTGGTTGGACCAGCAGGCCAAGAATCCGCCGTCATCCTACACAAGGAACAACGTCTACACCGTCCGAGCCGCCGCAGTTGTCTTATTCAGGGCCTACGAGATATTCGACGACAAGAAGTACCTCGAGGCGGGATTGAAGTGTGCTGATCTGATTCTCAACACGCAGTTTCCCAAAGGCCACTGGGGCGGGCGATCCGCGGGGGCGAACGTTATACGCATTCAAGACGGCACCACGACCGGACCGTTCTGGATCATGCTCTACGCCCACAAGCTCAGCGGCGACAAGAAGTATCTCGATTCCGCCCGGCGAGCCGCCGACGTGTTGCTGTCTGTGCAGAGCCCGGCCGGCGGATGGCCGGATCAGTTTACGTTTGGCGGTGACTCCTGGCCTCCGGGCGGAGGCATTTCGTTCAACGACAACGCCACCAACGCGTCGTTCGAGATCATGGTCATGATGTATCACATCACCAAGGATGCCAAGGACGTCGCCAACCTCGGCAAGCTGAAGGCGTTTATTGAAAAGACAGATCTGGGCGAGGGAAAAGTAATCGGCTGGGCTGAGCAGTACTACGGCGACGGCAGGCCGGCCCGCGCGCGCGGTTACGAGATCGAGCTGCCTTATCCAAGAACAGTGACCCGCGCAGTGGGCCCGCTGTTGAAATGGTTGTACCTGATGACCGGTGACGAAGAGCATATGGACCTGCTGCGCAAGGCCTACGCGTGGCATGAGGAGTCGCGGAAAGAAGACCTCAAGCCCGAGACCTGGAAGTACTGGAAGATACTGAACGAGAGCTGGAAAGAGAGAGGCGTCGGTTGGCACTATCGCCCGGGCTGGCCGGATGCCTGGCTGCCGGACAACTCGAACCGGGGGCGAGTCACGGGCTACAGGATGAACAACTTCTATCCCGTGACGGAGGAGATGAAGAGGAAATACGGAGGGATTGTCAAAGACCTTGGCGGCGGCAGCCGCGATGTCGATAAAGAGGCAGCGGAGAAGGGGTGGTTGCCTGTGTGGATAAAACACCCCGAATGGGGCTTTTCGGGTGTTGTGCATGCGTCAAACGGCAACTCAATGGTCGAGGTCCGCCGCGCATTGCTGGAGCACAAGCGCGGCGGTCACAAGGGACTCCTGAAGTACCACACCAACCCCACGAAATATACCCCGGACCAGTACCTGCAGGCCCGTGTCGATGCCGCCCACAGAGCGCTCGACGAGCGGACCGTCAGGTTAGTGGCGGACCCGGAGAAGAAAGGCACTCTTTCTCTTAACGACCCCAACCCGCTGCCTCATCACAAGGGCCGCTGGTACGGCCCGAAGCACTCAAAGTGGGGAGCTGCGCACCGGACAAAGGACGCGTATGGGCACGTCGCCTGGTATGAATGGCAGTTGGTCTACGATACGATGCTGGCCCAGGGCAAGATTTCGGCGGACGCCGCCGCGCGTGGCGGACGCGGTTTGGAGCCCCATACCGGCATGACCCACCTCGACTCCTGGGACGTGCTGGGCGAGTGGGGCATGGCCTGCCACGAACTGGACAACTACTTCGACGTGCCAATTGAGAATTGATAGACGTCGGCTGAGTGGTAGATACGTTTGTTTTGTAGTGGTCAGTCATTAGTGGGGGAATCGGCTCGCCAGCCTGCCGGTTTCTTGCAACAGTTTTATTTAACGACTGCACACGCGGATCGGTATGGATAGCGCAGCCACCTTCCATCCGCATCAAGGAAAAAAACCATGACCAGCCGCAAACCATGTTTCCAAGTTTTCCTGTTGTGTTCGGTGATCGCTCTCGACGCGTCGAGTGCTGAGCTAGCTTCGGCCGACGGGCCGCTCGTGCTCGACAAGGAGACCGGCCATTACAAGGACCTGTCCTACGAGGCGCTGAGCGACGAGGGGCTGCCGTGGGAGGAGCGGGCGAAGCTGTTCGGTGGCGAGACCGTACACTACGGCGAACTGACGGACCAACAGCGTGCGGCCAAAGAGGCGGAACTGGCAGAGCTACGGCGTCGAATGGACGTCACCGTGGCCGTCGAGGCCGAACATAACCACGTGGACAGGGTCGAAAAGGCCATCCACACCTGGCTCGACCGCCAGACGCAGCAGATTCCGGCCGCCTACGCGAGCCAGGACGCCGAGAAGCTTCGGCGCGCCGCGGTAGGCTTCTTCCGGGCCTACGAGATATTTGGCGACAAGAAGTACCTCGAAGCAGGACTCACCTGCGCCGATCGCATTCTTCAAGGGCAGCTCCCCCGAGGCCACTGGGCCTATGGCAATAAGGGCAACGACATGATGCGCATTCAGGACGGCTTTGTCACCCGCCCGTTCTGGATCATGCTCTACGCGCACAAGCTGAGCGGAGACAAAAAGTATTTTGAATCGGCCCGGCGAGCGGCCGACGTGTTGCTATCGGCCCAGAGCGCAGGCGGCGGCTGGCCCGATCAGTGGTTGTTTCCCGGTGGATCGACACCGTCGACTGGCGTACGCAACGGGGGCATCTCGTTCAACGATGGCGCCACCAACGCGACATTTCGGATCATGGTCATGATGTACCACCTGACCGGCGACCGAAAGTACGTCGCAAAACTGGGCAACCTCGGCCCCTGGCTGGCAAAGGCAAACCTGTGCGAGGGGAACTTCGCCGGCTGGGGTCAGCAGTACAACGGCGACGGCACGCCGGCGCGGGCGCGGGCATACGAGATCGAGTTGCCCTACTCGCGGGTGACCGCCTGGCGGGTCGGCCCGCTGCTGACCTGGCTGTACTTGATGGACGGTAACGAAGCGCACATGGACCTGCTGCGCCGGGCCTACGCCACGCACGAGCACATCCGGCAGAAGGATCTGGAGCCGGAATATCAGTCCGCATGGGACGCGATCCACGCAGTCTGGATGGACGCCAGCTCCTATCCGCGCCTCAAGTACCGGCCCGGCCTGCCCGATGCCTACCTGCCCGATGCCTCGAACTGGGGCTGCGTGCAGATCGCCCACAAAATGATTCCCTACCGGCCGATTACGGCTGAACAGAAAAAGAAGTGGGGCCACCTGATGCACGAGCATCGGCCCAACGTGTTGGAGATGGGCAAGCTGGCCGGGGCCTACGAATTTCCCCCGGGGCGGAACAACGTGTATTTGTATTCACACACCTCCAGCAAGGTTGTCCATGCGATGTTGGGCGTCCGCCGTACTCTGCTCGAGCACAAGCGGGGCGGTCGCCAGGCGTTGCTCAAATACTATTCCCATCCGACCAGGTACACCCTCGAACAATACCTGCAGGCGCGGATCGACGCCGCCAAGCGGGTCTTGGATTACCGCAACCGGTCACTCGCGGTCGACTGGGGCGATCGACCCTTCAACACCGGCATTAGCGCCTGGCAGGACTTCACGTGGGTGGGCCGCAAGGAAAAGTGGTATGATCGTGGCGACGCGTTCAATACCGCCGGCCCGTGGTCGGGCACGGTCTGGTACCAGTGGCAATTGGTTTACGACAAGAAACTGGCACTCGGTGAGATCGACGCAGACGCCGCCGCCCGCGGCGGGCGCGGGCTGGAGACAGTCGGTCGTGGCTTTAATCACCTCGACTCCTGGGACGTGCTGGGCGAGTGGGGTATGGCCTGCCACGAGCTGGAGAACTACTTCGACGTGCCAATTAATATCGGAAAATAATCATGACAAGCCGCAAACAATGTTTCCAAGTTTTACGGTTGTGCTTCCTGGTGTGCTCGGCGATTGCTCTCGACGCGTCGAGTGCTGAGCTGGCTTCGGGCGACGGGCCGTTGGTGCTCGACAAGGAGATCGGGCATTACAAGGACCTGTCCTACGAGGCCCTGAGCGACGAGGGTCTTTCGTGGGAGGAGCGGGTACGACTGTTCGGCGGCGAGACGGTCCACTACGCCCAGCTCACCGACGAGGAGCGTGCGGCCAAAGAGGCGGAGCTGGCGGAGCTGCTGCGCAGAATCGTCATCGCCGACAGACTAATCGTTCATCCCCCCTACGAAGCCGACAGGGTCGAGGAGGTCGTCCGCAAGTGGCTCGACGCGCAGACCCAGCAGATTCCTGCCGCCTACACCGGCGGGGACGCCGAAAAGCTGAGACACGCCGCGATAGGCTTCTTCCGGGCCTACGAGATCTTCGGCGACGAGAAGTACCGCGACGCCGGACTGAAGTGCGCCGACAGGATTATGGCGAAGCAATGGCCGAAGGGACACTGGCCGTGGGGAGACTACGGGGAGGACTTCGTGCGCATTCAGGACGGATTCTTCAGTGGGCCGTTCTGGGTGATGTTGTTCGCCCACAAGGTCAGCGGCGACAAGAAGTACTTCGAGTCCGCCCGGCGGGCGGCCGACGTGCTGCTCTCGTTGCAGCGGCCCGGCGGTGGCTGGGGTGACCAGTGGAGGTTCAGCGGGCAAGGCACCGGCCGTACCGGCGTGGTACACGGCATCTCGTTCAACGACAGCGCCACCAACGATGCGTTCCGCATGATGGTCATGATGTACCATCTGACCGGGGACAGGAAGTACGTCGCAAAGCTCGGCAAACTGGGCCCATGGATCGTGAAAGCCAACCTCGGCAAGGGTGAGCTGGCCGGCTGGTGTCAGCAGTATCACGACGACGGCCGGCCCGCGCGGTCGCGGCCATACGAGATCAATTTACCCTACACGCGGGTGATACCCTGGCACGTGGGACCGCTGCTGACCTGGCTGTACCTGATGGACGGCGACGAGGCCCACATGGAGTTGCTCAAGAGGGCCTACGCCACGCACGAACGCATCCGTAAGGAGGACCTGAAATACGTGGCCGACTGGAAGGCGATTGAGAACGTCTGGACCGACTCCCCTTCGTACGCCAGGCTCCCGTATCGCCCCGGTCTGCCCGATGCCTACCTGCCCGATGCTTCGAACTGGGGTCCTACCCCTTCTGGCAGAATGCTCCCGTTGATGCCGCTTACGCCCGAACAGATCAGAGAGTACGGCGGTTACCTGCACCAAGATCAGCCCAACGTGCCCGAGATGGGAAAGCTCGCCCGCGCCTACCAGGCGCCTCCCGGCGGGGGCAACATCTACGGGTATTCCCATACCTCGTCCAAGGTGCAGAACGCCATGTTCAAGGTCCGCCGTGTGCTGCTCGAATACAAGCGGGGCGGGCGCGAGGCGGTGCTGCGGTATTACTCCCATCCGACGAAGTACACGCCCGACCAGTACCTGCAGGCGCGCATCGACGCCGCAAGGCGCGTGCTGGACTATCGCAACCGGTCTTTGGCGGTCGACTGGGGCGACCAGCCCGGAAGTAACAGCATCGGCGCATGGAAGGATTTCAACTGGGTGGGGCGCAAGAAGAAGTGGTATGACCGGAACGAGGCCTTTAACACGTCCGGCCCGTTTTCGGGAACGGTCTGGTACCAGTGGCAGTTCGTGTACGACAACAAGCTGGCTCACGGCAAGATCGACGCCGACACCGCCGCCCGCGGCGGGCGTGGGCTGGAGATGCACGCGAACCTCGACTCCTGGGACGTGCTTGGCGAATGGGGCATGGCCTGCCACGAGCTGGAGAGCTACTTCGACGTGCCAATCAATCAGGGGAAATAATCATGACAAGCTGCAAACAATGTATCCAGGTTTTGTTGTTGTGTTCGACGATTGTACTCGTCGCGTCGACTGCCGAGCAGGCATCGGCCGACGGGCGGTTGGTTCTCGACAAGGAGACCGGCCATTACAAGGACCTGTCCTACGAGGCCCTGAGCGACGAGGGTCTTTCGTGGGAGGAGCGGGTACGACTGTTCGGCGGCGAGGCGGTCCACTACGCCGAGCTCACCGACCAGGAGCGTGCGGCCAAAGAGGCGGAGCTGGCGGAGCTGCTGCGCAGGATCAGCATCGCCGACCGCATGGTGCATCCCGACCTGAACGATGCTGAGCGTGTCGAAAAGGCAGTTCGCACTTGGCTAGACGCGCAGACGCAGCAGATTCCGGCGGCGTACGATGGCGGGGACGCCGAGAAGCTGAGACATGCCGCGGTAGGCTTCTTCCGGGCCTACGAGGTATTCGGCGATAAGAAGTATCTCGACGCCGGACTGAAATGTACCGACCTGATGCTCGCCGGACAGTTTCCCAAAGGCCACTGGGCGTGGGGCAACAAGGGGAGTGACATCATGCGTATTCAGGACGGCTTTACCACCAGGCCGTTCTGGATCATGCTCTACGCCTACAAGCTCAGCGGCGACAAGAAGTATTTCGAGTCTGCCCGGCGGGCGGCCGACGTGCTGTTGTCGGCGCAGAGCGCGGGCGGGGGCTGGCCGGACTACTGGTCGTTCAGCGGGCGCAGGCTGGGCGGCACCGCGGGCCCCGGCAACGGGGGCATCTCGTTCAACGACAGCGCCACCAACGCGTCATTCCGCATCATGGTCATGATGTACCATCTGACCGGAGACAGAAAGTACATCGCCAAGCTCGGCAACCTGGGGCCGTGGATTGCGAAAGCGAACGTCGGCAAGGGCGAGGTGGCCGGCTGGTCCCAGCAATACCACGGCGACGGCCGGCCGGTGCGGGCACGCGCCTACGAAATCGAGTTGTGCTATCCGCAGGTGACGGCCTGGCACGTGGGACCGCTGCTGACCTGGCTCTACCTGATGGACGGCGACGAGGCGCACATCGAGTTGCTCAAGAAGGCTTACGCGTCGCACGAGCGCATCCGCAAGGAGGACCTGGCATACCTGGCCGATTGGAAGGCGATTCAAGAAGTCTGGACCGACGCCCCGTCCTATCCCCGGTCTGTCTATCGCCCGGGCCTCCCCGACGCCTACCTGCCTGATGCTTCGAACTGGGGCTGCGTCCAGATCGCCCACCGGATGATCCCGTTCAAGCCTATTACGCCCGGACAGATCAACCAGTACGGCCGTTTCATGCACCAGGATCAGCCCAACGTGCCCGAGATGGCAAAGCTTGCCCGCGCCTACCAGGCGCCGCCCCGCTGGAACAACACCTACCTGTATACGTATACGTCAGCAAAGGTGGGGAACGGGATGTTCACGGTCCGCCGTGTGCTGCTGGAGCACAAGCGCGGCGGGCGCGAGGCGGTGCTCGGGTATTACTCCCATCCGACGAAGTACACGCCCGACCAGTACCTGCAGGCGCGCATCGACGCCGCGAAACGCGTGCTGGACTACCGCAACCGGTCTCTTGCGGTCGCCTGGGGCGACAGTCCCTGGAGTAACAGCATCGGCGCATGGAAGGATTTCGGCTGGGTGTCCCGCAAGGACAAGTGGTATACCCGTGACTTCGCCTTCACTACCTCCGGCCCGTGGTCGGGGAGGGTCTGGTACCAGTGGCAGTTCTTGCACGACAACAAGCTGGCCCACGGCAAAATCGACGCCGACGCCGCCGCCCGCGGCGGGCGCGGGCTGGAGATGTATGCGAACCTCGACTCCTGGGACGTGCTGGGCGAGTGGGGCATGGCCTGCCACGAATTGGAGAACCACTTCAAGGTGCCCATTGGGAAAAAATAGACCTCATCGGCCGGGCCGGGGTTTTGATGTCGCCTGACGGTGGTGGCTTGCGTGGCTCGCGGTCATCCGGATGTGCCGAGGGCCCTTCGGACCTGCGAGCAATACTCGCCGGCTTGTTGGCTGCCGTGCAAAATAGGGGTCAGTCAACGTTTTACGTTGCTTTTGCGGCACTCGATCGCTTCCCTCTCGGCATGGCGCGGCAGGTCCGGATTGCATTTGCGGGTGCGATCTACCATTGCATGGCCCGAGGCGACCGGCGGGAACCCATCGTGAAGGACGATGCGGATCGCAATGCTTTTGTCGACCATCTGGATGCACTGGAAGAGAGGACCGGATTCGAGTTCTATTCGTGGGTGCTCACCCCGCGGCCGCGGGGCTACCATCTCGTCTTCAAAACCCCGGAGCCGAACCTGGTGGAAGGGATGAAGTGGTTGCAGAATACCTGGACGAAGCGGTTCAATGCTCGGCATCGGCTGTGGGGGCACGTGTTTGGAGGTAAGCGTCCGACCAACCCGATGCGGATTTGGTGGAAGATCGGAGCAGGGTGTGATTATGCGGCGGCCGGGATCTCG
>Ga0310121_10005017_pt1 | contig 11472 bp, 10 predicted proteins | sample CB27_Tmax_986_MG_FD_203504 | JGI IMG/M metagenome (GOLD analysis project Ga0310121, IMG submission 203504) | Marine microbial communities from Western Arctic Ocean, Canada - CB27_Tmax_986 | ecosystem: Environmental > Aquatic > Marine > Oceanic | place: Canada: Western Arctic Ocean | collected...
GTGCCCCAGCCCCGGAGACGATGCTGCCTTTAACTGCTTGTTCCGCTACGCTCCACAAGCAGTTAAAGGAAAACCCCAAGAATGTAACTTAAACGTTGGTTTCACCCGTGGGGGCAGGTCAACATCGACACGGTGCTTGCGGCCGGCCTGAAACCGTACCTCACCCTGGGGAATTGCCCGATTGATTTAGCATCGAATCAGACTATCGGTTTCTACAACACGATGATCTACGGCCCTGCGCCAGGCAAGTGGGACACCTACCGCGACTTTGTCACCGCGTTCTTCGATGACCTGAACACCAAGTATGGCCACGACGAAGTGGCGTCGTGGCGGTACCGTTTCATGACAGAGCAGGATAATGAACAGTGGTGGGTCGCGGGCGCCGACGAGTGGTTCAAGTTCTATGACTACACCGTATCAGGCGCGCGCAAGGCTAATGCGGATGTGCGTATTTCTCCAGGCAACCTGATGCGCCACGCGCCGGGAACCTATGGCACCTGGCTTGTCCCATTCGCCAACCGCATCCAAAATGGCATCTTCTCGATTGGCGACGAGCACACCGAAACACCCGACCGCGTAACGTTCTCGTTGTACTCACCCTGGCGCGTCAACCAATCGTCGGGTCCCAACGTCCTGAGTGTCGATACGTCGGCTATCCGCGCCGCGTTGGCCCCATATCCAATGTTCGACAACATCCCGCTGGGCATTGACGAGGGTTATGTTGGCGTCGACGAAAACAACAAGACGCTGTGGGCACGCGTCGATGGCACGGAGTGGGGTGCGACGCACTTCGCGTACCTGGCACAACAGATGATCGACGAGAACTGGGATGTGGGCTCGCTGTGGGAGCCAGGCGATCCCGACCTCCCACAACCGATGCGCAACGTGCTCGAAATACTCGACACCATGGACGGTATGACAAAAATCACCATCCCGGTAACTTCCGGAACGCCGCTGTCAAATAACGAAGTGACAGCGTTAGCCGCAACCGACGGGTCGTCGACCAAAGTGATGCTCGCCAATTACCATTACTGGCGCACCTCGTCGACGCCAACGGACTATCGCGTCCGGCTCACCGATCTTGCGCCGGGCGACTACAAAGTCACAGAGACCCGCATCGACAAAGACCACGGCAACTACCGCACGCAGTGGCTCATTGATTCCGCAGGCTTTGCACGCCCGGGGAATTATTCGCAGTATGACATGAAACCCCTGGTGGGATTAACCGATCCCGACGCCTTGGCGCTGTGGAACGCCAACTACGCCACCTACCAGGCCATGGCTAACGACATGGACATGGGCACGGCTACCTATGCGGTCGATAGCTCGGGCATTCTGGAAATTGTCGTGCAACTGCCCGCGCATGCGGTCTCGTTCTTCGAAATCGCATCCGCCTTGCTGGGCGATTTTGACGGCAACGGCGTTGTCGATGCAGCCGATTACACCCTGTGGCGAGACAACCTGGGTGGTGATTCGTCTGTGCTGGGCGGCAACGGTTCCGGTTCGGCAACGGTCGTGCAAGCCGACTACGATCTATGGAAACAAAATTTTGGCAACTACCGAACCGTTAGCGGTAGGGCCATTCCCGAGCCTTCCGCGTTGCTGCTAATGGGGCTTGTGCTTGCCGTTGCTTCAGGATTGCGGCGGAGTGACACGCATATTGGTTTACCCGTGAGACGAGGTGCCTTATTACCGCGTTGGCAGAAGCCAACATCACCAGCAACGCGGTAGCTGGCTCCGGCACAACCTCATTTGACAACGAGTTGGTACCTGAAGTGTTGAAGTGGGCCGGAGAAATGAAATATTGGCCTGGGTGAGGACGACGGTCCTCATCCGTGGTGATGTAGACCCGGTAGGTGCACGGATCTCTGGGGCATAGCTCAGTGATCACGTAAGGACAACCGAGATGTGCACGGAGAGAAAACAAACCCGAGTCACCGATTCGCTGCGCGACCGCTTTGTTGCCGTTTTTCGACACAGCTATCGCACCACACGTGCGGTGCGGTTTTGGCGAGCGGGAGGAGTCTCCTTGGTGGTTGCCGGGATGATGGGAATGGCTGGCGAACTGGCTGCTCCACGGGCACCAGCGTTGGCAGCACTACTCTCGGGCTCCATCAACCTGGCCGACGTGGGGGGCACGGTGGCGGGGGCCACCTTCAACGGGATAGCCAACTATGACCACGCCGGCATCTCCCTCTCGAGCGCTGGCGATGTCAACGGCGACGGGCGGGCCGACCTGTTGATCGGGGCAGACTTTGCAGATGCCGGTGGCAGCGACCGGGGCCAGAGCTACCTGGTCTACGGGCAGCCGAACAGCAACCTGCTCTCCGGCCAGCTGGACCTGGCCGACGTGGGGGGTACGCTGGCGGGGGCCACCTTCAACGGAATTGCCGACTCTGACCACTCCGGCATCTCCGTCTCAGGCGCGGGCGATGTCAACGGAGACGGGCTGGCCGACCTGTTGATCGGGGCAGACTTTGCGAATGTGGATGGCACCAGGCGAGGCCAGAGCTACCTGGTCTACGGCCGGCTAAGCGTCACACCACTCTCCGGCTCACTCGACCTGGCCAACGTGGGGGGCACGCTGGCCGGGGCCACTTTCAACGGGATTGCCGACTTCGACAACTCCGGGTTCTCCGTCTCCACCTCGGGCGATGTCAACGGGGACAGGCGGGCGGACCTGTTGATTGGGGCCTACAAGGCGAATGCAGGTGGCACCGAACGGGGCCAGAGCTACCTGATTTATGGCCGGCTCGGCATCAACCCGCTCTCCGGTTCCATCAGCTTGGGCGACGTGGGGGGTGCGGTGGGGGGAGCTACCTTCAACGGGATTGCCGACTATGACCACTCCGGCTTCTCCGTCTCCACGGCAGGCGATGTCAACGGCGACGGGCTGGCCGATCTGTTGATCGGGGCAAACTCTGCGAATGTGGCTGGCAGCGAACGGGGCCAGACCTACCTGGTTTACGGCCGGCTCGGCAGCAACCCGCTCTCGGGTTCCATCAACTTGGGCGACGTGGGGAGTGCGGTGGCGGGGGCTACCTTCAACGGGACTGCCGACTATGACCATTCCGGCGTCTCCGTCTCCACGGCGGGCGATGTCAACGGCGACGGGCTGGCCGACTTGTTGATCGGGGCAGACTCAGCGAATGCAGCTGGCACCAACCGGGGAAAGACCTACCTGGTCTACGGCCAGCCGATCGGCAACCTGCTCTCTGGCCCGCTCGATCTGGCCGACGTGGGGGGCACGGTGGCCGGCGCCACCTTCAACGGGATTGCCGACTATGACAACGCGGGCGTCTCGGTCTCAGGCGTGGGCGATGTCAACGGCGACGGGCTGGCCGACCTGTTGATCGGGGCAGACTTTGCGAACGTGGCGGGCACGAGTGGGGGCCAGAGCTACCTGGTCTACGGCCGGCCGATCGGCAACCTGCTCTCTGGCTCGCTGGACCTGGCCGACGTGGGGGGCATACTGGCCGGGGCCACCTTCAACGGGATCTCGAACCGTGACAACTCCGGCGTCGCCGTCTCCGGCGCAGGTGATGTCAACGGGGATGGGTTGGCCGACCTGTTGATCGGGGCGACCACTGCAAATGGGGGCGGGATTGACCGGGGCCAGAGCTACCTGGTCTACGGCCAGTATGGGAGCGTGGTGGTTGGCAACGGCGATTACAACGACAACGGCACGGTCGATGCAGCCGATTACACCGTGTGGCAAGACAACCTGGGTGGTGATTCAGCTGTGCTGGGCGGCAACGGTTCCGGCTCGTCGACCGTTGTGCAAGCCGACTACGATCTGTGGCAACAGAACTTCGGCAACTCCGTCACCGTTAGCGGCCAGGCCCTTCCCGAGCCGTCCTCGCTCCTGCTGGGGTTGGTACTTGCCGTCGCCGCAGGACTGCGGCCCAGGGGCAGGGCTCTTGAGTGAATGGGTTTGCCTGTGGTGCCACGGGCAACTGGCCGAATCGGCCAACCGGTACCATTCACGACGGACCCGACCGCCCCAAATTTTCCAGGGCCTCTCCCGTAAGACGATAGGTGGTCCATCCGTCGAGGGGCTCTCCTCCCAACCCGTTGTAAAACTCGATCGAGGGTTGATTCCAATTGAGGACCGCCCATTCAAGGCGTCCACAATCCCGCTCGACCGCCAACCTGGCCACCTCTGCCAGCAGCGCCCGTCCGTGACCGGCGCCTCGGTACTCTGGCTTGACATACAAGTCTTCGAGGTAAATGCCGGGACGCCCTAGAAAAGTCGAGTAGTTACTGAAAAAAAGCGCAAATCCAACAACTTTGCCGCTCTCTTCAGCCAGGATGGCCTCGATACAAGGTTGTGAACCAAAGAGATGCTCATGGAACCGCTGTTGGTCAAGAACGACCTGGTGCGTGAGCTGTTCATATTCGGCCAATTCGTGGATCAGTCCGCAAATCGTTGGGGTGTCGTCAGGCTGGGCGGAGCGGATCATGCGACTTGCATCCGAAAACGTTTTCACGGGCCTGGCGGCGGGCAGTACCGGCGCGACCCTGGCTCTTCAATTCCCCATCAAGACAACAACCCGTTTTAGCGACTGAAGAATCGACACTGTGGCGAAATCCTTCCGTCGCCGGAGGTTCCTCTCAGGATGACATGCCAGCCCCGGTTTCGTGGTTATCTTCTCTAGTGGCAGCCCGCAGACCGATAATCTCACGAGCCTCTTCCACCGTGGCGATCGGGCGGCCTACTAGTTTTGCCATCTGCACCACACGATCCACCAGGTCGGCATTCCAGCTGGCATAAGCACCATCGGGATGTTTGCCGCAATCCTCGTAGCCCACCCGAATGTGACCGTTCTTGAGCACACCGCGATTGATCTGCGCCCAATACTCTTTGGGGCAGCGCGACATGCACGACATGGACCAATTCAACTGTGCCGGCTTGTGGTAGACCTGATTGAATAGCGCAAGGTCAGTCATTGGCTGGCAACTTTGCCCGGGCCACCCAAAAAAGAATGTACACCACAGCGGGTCATCCAGCAGGCCCTTTTCCTCTTCCATGCAGTCGTCGTCCGTCCAAAAGATACCTTCGCGAATAATCCGGACGGCATCGAAGGCACCTGAGTCGAAGCATTCTAACTCCGGTTTCACGCCGTATTGCTTGGACCACTGAAAGTATTGCCGCAACTCATTAATCGGGTGTACCGAATAACAACATCGCGGCTTGACCTCCGTCGGATACGGATCAAAGTACTCGTCATGTGAATTTAGATTGAGCGAACTCATCTCCGGTTCGATCTTTTCCCAAAGTGCCAGCTTTTGCTCCGGCCGCATGCTGGCGAGCCCCTGCTGGATAGTTACTCGGGGATGAGCGGCACGGATTTGCTGGATGATCGTGGCCGTGTCTTCGATGTTCGGAATCTGTAACTGCTTGCCATCCGCCTGCACAACCGGATCGCGCGAGTAGATGCCATGAACGTGGTCTATAACTGCCCCGGCAAGGTTGGCATCCTGATACTCCTTCGCGATGTCATCAACGCTGAAAAGTTCTTTCGTACGGGGATTCCTCGGATCTTGGATCTGAGGGTCACAAGTAACGGTGATAATTAGGGGTGTCCACTGCATAAATTCTGACCGTGCCCCACTGTTAGTGCCAGTCTTAGTGAAAGAATCGGGGTGCACGTGGCTACTGGTTTGCTGGAGTGAGGGCGTAGCCCCAACCGAGGCAAACCAGCACGCGGCGAATGCCACAGGAATCTGGTAATCGAATGTACGATGTGGTCTGCGGCGACAGTAGTCGAACCGCCAGCGGTCGTCAACCCAGCGGGCTTCGGCCCAGTCCAGGAACAATTCTTGATTGAGCAATCCATCGCGGCGTTTGCTGTTGAAGCTCTCGACGCAACCGTTTTCTCAGCGACTGCCCGGGGAAAAGATCCCCTCGGAGTGGCCCAAAGATCTATTCTGAGTAGGCCGTTGGACGCCCAGAATTGTCGCGCAACGCCTCAAATTGATGGTAGACATCAGCAGCACCACCATGCAGAATTATGATCTCCGGCCCGCACGACAATTTGCTGGCTGATTCTGTTACGGTCACCGTATCGCGGTCATGCACTGAACAACCGGTGAAATTGCGGACCCCACTCCATGCTCATTATCGCAAACCCCTTGCAAAATCCCGTTCATGGTCGCCCGCTCGATGTAGCGCTCAGAGAATTCGTAGAAATAGGCATCACTGGATTGGAACTGTGTACCCCTGCCCTCGAATTGTGTGTCACCCCGGGACTTCGAAATGAGTTTAGCAAAAAGATTGCGGCAACCGGCCTGCGGTTTATTCGCTACAACTCTTTGATTCCTCGATACTTTGACACGCTGGTTTCCAAGGACCAAGTCCCGGGAATCATCGCTGCAATGAAAGCCGACGTTGACGTTTGCGTCAATCTTGGTATCCAACAACTGCTCACGTGGGAAGGCCGTATTCCTCCTGATGCAAGCTAGGAAGAAATCAACGGCTGGGTGCTCGATGAAACTGCGGGGATTTTTCGAGCCGTCATGAATTACGCAAAGGAAAAGGGAGTGAGCGTGTCGCTCGAGGTTCATCCCTTCTCCTTGGGATCAAACGTCAAGTGGCTTGTGGAGCTTTGTGATCGTGTCGGTTCAAGCGAGTTTGGAGTCACTTATGACTGTGCACACTTCGCGGTGGCGCACCCCGAAGCTTACATTGAAGCCATCTATCAGTTAGGCCCTCGCATCAAACATTTGCACTTCTCAGATAGCGACCTTGAATCACCCGAGGTTCATTATGCACTGGGCGAAGGAAAGATGGACCTGGATGGTGTCATCACGGCATTAGAAGATATCAAGTTTAGTGGAACAACAATGATTGACGTCTGGCTCTACCCGTTTCCACTGGAAGCAATTCAAACTTCCATTGATTTCATGAAGGCCAAGATGAGCCATTTGATTTCAGATTGATTCATATGGATCACCAAACGGTCCCATTTAGGAATATACCCGTTCATGCCTCGAATCCCTCATCAACAACTTATCGAACTCGTCACAGGAGCCTTTGCAAAAGCGGGAACACCACCAGCCCATGCCGAAATTGTTAGTAACCACCTGGTTGCCTCGAACCTCGCAGGCCATGATTCGCACGGGGTCATGCGAATTGTCCAATACCTGGCGGCAATCCGCAGTGGCGAGATTGATCCCCAGGCACGCCCCTCGGTCCTTAGCGACAGTCCCTCCGGGGCTTCCCTGGCTGGAAATCGGGCCTTTGGCCAGATTGCCGGTTATGACTGTATGTTACTGGCAATTGAAAAGGCGCGCGAGATGGGTGTCGCTGCTGTAACGGTCTCGAATTGTTATCACAGCGGGCGGATTGGCACCTATGCCGAACAGGCCACCGATGCCGAAATGATCGGGATCATCCTGGTCAACGCAGGCGGGGGAGGACAATGGGTTGCACCATTTGGTGGAGCGGCTGGCCGCCTGGGCACGAATCCCATTGCTATCGGCGCTCCTTCAACTGGCGCGTTCCCCATTTTACTCGATATTGCGACCTCGGTTGCCCCGGAAGGAAAGGTGCGTGATTGTCGTAACCGCGGAAAACAAGTCCCTGAAGGTTGGATTCTCGACACCCAAGGCCAGCCGACCACAGACCCGAACGATCTTTACGAGCCGGCTCCTGGTGGCTCCCTGCAACCACTGGGTGGATCAGCAGGTCACAAAGGGTTTGGCCTGGCTGTGATGATCGATATCCTGGCTGGTGGCCTCTCTGGTGCCGGTTGCTGTCGGGCAGAAGAAGTGGCAGCCAGTGACGGCATTACGATGCTGGCGATGAACATTGAAAAATTTGCTGCAGCAGACGCTTACTATGAACAGGTGAAAGCCCTGGTCGAACATCTTAAATCGTGTCCCCCGGCCCCAGGTTTCAAAGAGGTCTTGGTGCCGGGTGAACATGAGTTCCGTTGCCGAGAACAACAACTGGCCGAAGGCATTGAAGTCGACGAGGTGACCTGGTCGGCACTCCAGGAGGCAGCCCCCGCCTCGTAGACCACCAGCGGGGAAGTCTCCAGTTTGCCCAAAGGCTACCGCTGGTACTGGCCAGTAGCTAGAAATTTTTAGCTGGCATATTCAACCATCAGCCGTCGGGCCTCGCGGGCCACTTCCCACAAATCCCATTCCCAGTGCTTGAGACTCAGAAGTTCTGAGGACCAGGTACCATCAAAGCCCGTAGATTTGACGGCCTCACACCACGCTTTGACGTCGATGTCCCCTTCGCCGGCCAGATAACCGCGGAGGCCAGGTTCTTCCCATGGCCCTTCGGTGGGAATCATTTTTCCATCGCAGAAATGAACCCCACAGATAATCGATTTGTCCAACTTGGCAACATCTGCCGGCGTGGTGTCCCCACCTGCCCAAAGGTGCCAGAAATCGACCACCATGCCAAGATTGTCCCGATCGACTCGCTGCAGCACATCCAGACCTTGCCGGAGCGAGTGGATCGGAGCCCACGCGATGACCTCCAACTGGAACTTCACGCCGTAGGTCTTGCCAATATCGACAATCTGGCAGATGTTTTTGCAGGTGAGGTCAAAACCTTCTTCGTAGGGAAGGTCCTGTAGCCCCTCGAATGGCACGAGTTGAATCACGGGGCACTCGATCACCTGGGCAGTTTTGCAGAGCGTTTCTGTGATCTGGAGAACGTTTTCAAAAGTCTCCCCCTGTTTTTCAACATCCTTAATGGCGTTGATGCAGGTTGCACGAATCTCATGTTGATCGAGTAATTGCTTGAGCTGCTGGGCCGTAAAACCCTGCTCCAGATAGCGCAACAGCTTTCCTTCAACAAATTCGATCCCTTCGTAACCGGTTTCCCTGGCCATCCGCACTTCGGTGGCAACGTTGCAGTGCATTGTGCTCAAACCATGCATCGTGACGATCATCACTGACTCCTGTTTCTTGTAAAAATGCTCGAGCTGGCAACGACCTATCGAGGGTCCTACCTTGTCTTGAAATGCTGGTGGCATCCACTTCCTGCCTACACACACTGCATTAACGGAAAATAGCGCAGTCCAAAAAACCTGCTTCCGTTAACTCTGCACACCACCACCGTAAGCTTTGTCTTCGGCAGAGCCATCTTCGTCGAGGCCCCCCGAATCGATCCACGCTTTAATCGCCAACACCGAATCTTCCACGGTAAACTGTGGCAGGAAGTCGATGAGCCCGGCAGCTTTGGACATGTCGAACGATATCCGACCACCCTGCGCCATACTCCAGGGAAAACCGGTTTCGACTTCAATCTCGGGATAATGCTTCTTGATGGCTTGGGCAAAATCTTTGCCGGACGTTTCACCAGGTCCACAGCAGTTAAAAATTTCACCCCGTGCGTTTTCATGGGCCCCGGCTGCAATGTGCATCCCGGCCACGTCGCGGGAATCGACGTAATGGCAAACTTCTTCCAGGGAAAAGTGGGGGATCTGTACTGACTTCCCCTCGGCAAGTTTTTCGGCGAATTCGCGCCATCCGCGTCCGCCACCACGGCCCCCCGGTCCCACTACCGCGGTCAAACGCAAGCTGCTCACGGGAAGCTCGTATTGATGATAAAAGGTCATCGCTAGAATCTCTTGCATCCGTTTGCTCGCGGCATACATGTCCCGCGGGCGGCACGGATGCTGCTCATCGACCGGTTCGTACTCGGGTGGCACAAACTTGGTCGCCGGGTACCACTCGTAGGCGGAAATACTGCTGGAGTGGACAAAACCGTCAACTCCCGATTCCCGCGCAAAATTCAATATATTGGTCAATCCAACCACGTTCACCTCGACCATCTGCAGCGGGTCGCCCGTATCGCCTGGCAGTGAAGCCACGTGATAGATGACATCAAACTTCCTGCCCGCCAGGACCCGCTTAAGATCGCCTGCATCCGTAATGTCACCCTGAATCCATTCGATGCGATCGTCAATGTTGCCATCAGATCGGTTCAAGGTCGCAACTTCTTCACCCTGGTCTGCAAGTTGCAAACACAATACCCGCCCTACATAGCCCGAACCGCCCACAACCAAATGTTTGCGTGCCATTGATGATTTCCTTTAACTGTCGATTTTATAAGAGCCAAAGAAGTTCAGAATGTCGGTTTTCACACCATCACCCACCGAGCTCAACACAACCAAGCATTGGGCCCGGAACCGACCGACTGCAAATTGGAAAACAACAATTGTCGCTCGCCCTACAGCACGAATGCCACTATCCTAATGGGCAGCCTGAAAGTCCAAAAGTGGCTGCGTACAAATGACCGGTAAGGAAATTCCATGAAAGCGGCCGTCTTGAAAGAGTTTGGTAAACCACTGGTAATCGAAGACGTTCCCCAGCCGCAACCGGCGGTTGGAGAAGTCCGGATCAAGGTGATGGCCTGCGGAATCGACGGAACCGATTTAAAACTGGTCGAGGGCTTCGGCTACCGACCCGAGTTGCCGCTGATTCTCGGCCATGAAACGGCTGGTGTGGTCGACGCGGTCGGGCACGGAGTCGCGCATCTGGAGATTGGTCAGCCGGTTATCACCTGGAACTTTGTTATTCCACCGGAAAACCCCTGGTACCAAAGCCCGCGCGAACAACTTTGTCCCGATGTCACCCAGGTGATTGGTGTGAAAGAAATTGGCGGAGGCTATGCCGAATTTTGCACCGTCCCGGCCCAACAAATCGTGCCCTTGCCTGAGGGCATTGACTGGCCCGATGCGGCCGTCCTGGTCGACGCAGGAATCACTGCCTATCACGCGGTCGACCGCGCCCGGCTGAAACTGGGCGAGTCGGTACTGGTGATTGGCGCGGGGGGAGTCGGTTCGTTTGTCGTTCAACTGGCCCGGAAAATCGGTGCCCATGTGACGGCCGTGGACCGAGGCGAAGCCAAAGTTAATCGTGCCCGGCAGTTGGGGGCTAACGTGGCGCTGGATGCAGACCAGACCGACATCGCCAAAGCAGTCCGCAGGTAGACCGGTGGTCGGGGTGTGGACTGCGTACTCGATATTGTGGGCCTGCGTGATACGCTGGCAGCCGGAATCGACGCGCTCGCCGTGGGAGGCCGACTGGTAATCGTAGGTTATACACCCGACGAATATCCGGTTAGTGGCAAACGGATGGCCCAAAATGAACTGGAAATCATTGGAACCCGTTGCGGGCCCCGCAGTGACCTGCGCAAAATTGCCAGCCTCATGGCCAGCGGCAGTTTGCAATCGATCGTCACCGATCGGCGCCCGCTGGAAGAAGCCAACGAAGCACTTGACCAGTTGCGCCGCGGCGACGTATTGGGCCGGTTGGTCCTCGACACTGCCTGCTAGCCACGCGCCCACTGAGAATGGTCCTGTTCACTTCGAACCGATTGACCTTACCCCGCTTTTGGTACCAGCCTAAGTGAGAGAATCGGGGTTAAGTAACTCGGCTGTGTTCTGGAGGCTGAGGCGTAGCCGAAGCTGGAAGAACACAGCCAACCGCATACGCGGCGGGGGT
>Ga0310121_10005018_pt1 | contig 11471 bp, 7 predicted proteins | sample CB27_Tmax_986_MG_FD_203504 | JGI IMG/M metagenome (GOLD analysis project Ga0310121, IMG submission 203504) | Marine microbial communities from Western Arctic Ocean, Canada - CB27_Tmax_986 | ecosystem: Environmental > Aquatic > Marine > Oceanic | place: Canada: Western Arctic Ocean | collected...
ACTTCGGTTACGTCTGCCGTGATTGTCGCTACCGCCAATGACAGAGCCGTGACTGCAAAGGAGCGGTCCCGATCACCGATCGGGACATGCCACAAAAGGAGATGCAATCGGCCACCGTCTGTTTGGTCGGTTGTTTCCGGAATCCGTATGCCGGGACCGTTCCTTTGCAGTCACGGCTCTGTCGTTGGCGACTCTTGGATGATCTCCTACCAAATGAAGTTTCAGCTTAGTCCCGCCCCCGCTGCGCTACCCCATACGAGAAAGAAAATTCAGTGTCCTACAGTGGCACGGGCATCCCTGCTAGAGGCCCCACAATCACGGCCTGGAAGGCCGTGCCACGGTTTCCACAGACAAGGGACGTGCGACGTTCAGACGTTTCGACGTGCGACGAATTCTTGAAGTTTCAGGTTAGATCTGCTCCGCTTCGTCGGCCCAGGTCACTGCCGATTGAAAGAGGGCAGGAAACTCGGACTCGGGAAGATCTAGCTTTTCCATGAGCAGGAAAAGGTCACCCAGTGTCCTCTTTGGTAGGCCAAGACCGTCTCCAGTGGGACTTGCAGGGGACCACCGTGTCCCCCAAAAGAGCCGCTTTGGCGTCGTCGGTCAGAGGAACATGAGTGAGGGCTTCTTCCATCGGAAGTCCCAGGACCGCATCTATTGCGGAGAACATGCCCATCAGGAAAAAGTCGAACTTGCGCCTTTCCATTCCCATCACGCAGCCCAGGGACTCGCAGGCGCTTGCCCGAATCAACGAAATCAACATCAGTTCCTTGGGGTTGTCTTCCGCAAAGGTGGATAGGATCACCAGTGAAAACAGCCTTCTCAGATTCTCCTGGCCGAGAAGGGTGAGGCTATGCCAAATGGATTCGACATACTTCACCAGTCCCATACCAGTCGTATTGATATATCACAGCAGCTTGTAGGTTAGAGCGGCATCCCCTTTTACAATACGTTCGATTTCGGAGAAGTCCACATCGGATCCTCGGACCGCTTGGATCAGTTGGAGATAGGCGAATTTAAAGGCAGGCACCTCCTTACACGAGAGGACCTCCGGCTTGCTGAAGAAGTAACCTTGAAAATAGGTGTATCCCAGTTCCACAGCCTCATCGAACTCCGCCACAGTCTCCACCTTTTCCGCCAGAAACTCCACGCTCTTGTTACGTATAAGGCCAAACAAATCACGCCTTTCCTCCGGTCCTGACAACAAGAAGTCAACCTTGATGATGTCGGCCAGGGCGATCAACGGCTCAAACTTGGCGTCAAAGACAAAGTCGTCCAAGGCCAGGCGGTAATCCTGAAGTTTCAGCCTTTTGCAAGCTTCGACTACCGTCTCTTCGGGCTCCACCGTCTCAAGCAGTTCAACTACTCTACGTGTTCGGCTTCACCTTGACCTGGTTCGACCACTCAGGAGTGTGTCAATCCTGAAGGGATTCCGTATTTCAGCCCAGGGTTTCCGAACCCTGGGTCGTCCTATTTCCCCTTCATATCCACCCATGAAAGGGTTGATTAATCAAAAGTTACATCGTTTTTAAATATTTTTTAGGTTGCCTGGATGAAGCAGTGTACGCAACCCTTTCAGGGTAGATTCCTGGGAGAGAGGACCGACAACCTAGGGTTCGTAAACCCTGGGCTGGAATACACAATCCCTTCAGGATTGACCTCGATCTCTAGGACGCTAGAAAACCTACAGAGAAGCCTTTCTGACTCAGTGCTGTTTTATTGACCAGCAGGGCTCTATCCGGACTCTAAAACGGACTTTTTCGACACCCTCTTTAGGGCCAGGTATCGGGGTGAGGTGAAACTTGAGCCCGCTTCAGGAGGATCTGCCCCTCACGTCGCGCGGAGACCCGGCCCTGAAGGACCGCTCTATTTCGCTTCGCGCCAGCCCGCTGAAGCGGGCTCCTGGATAGCGTTAGCCGCAGTAAGACTTCTGTTCGGGCGGTGCACCTAGAAGTCTGGAAGTAGGGAAAAGTTTCTTTCTCGAATGCGGCTAGAACAGGAGTTTCACTCCCACCTGGATGTGGCGAGGCTCACCAGCGGATAGGACCCTGCCAAAGGTGGGCGAGCCCATAAAGATGTCGGGGAGGTCCAAATTAGGCTGATTGAAGAGATTAAAAGACTCCACCCTAAACTGCAGCGTCACGGTCTCATCCAGCTGGGCATTCTTTACCAACGACAGGTTGATGCTTTGAAAACCCGGACCCTCCAGGATGTTCCTGCCGGAATCGCCAAAACTTCCGAAGGCGGGAAAGCTGAAGGCCCCGGTATCGAACCAGCGCTCCGGCGTGGACTGGTTGACCCGGCCGTCTGAAAGTCGATTGGGCCGGTCGTTTGCCCCAAAGCCTAGAATCGACCTGCCGGTGTTGCTGTTATCGATTTCGGGCAGCAGCGCCACCGTAAAGGGGCGTCCGCTCTGAAAGGTCAGGATCCCAAAGGTCTGCCAATCCGCCAGAAAACTGGAGAACCATCCCTGACTCCCCAGAAAAGCGTGCCCTCTGCCGACGGGTAGCTGGTAGGAGTAACTCAGAGCAAGGCGGTGTCTCAGGTCGAAGTTGGAGCGGCCCTTCTCCGCCCTGACGTTGAAGCTGTCTTGAGGAAAGTTGGGATCGCCTGCGCTACTGAAGAAGTTGGAGGCGTCGTCCATCGATTTGGACCAGGTATAGGAACCCAGGAACGAGAGCTGAGAGCCTAGCGTCCGCCGGAACCTCACCTGCAGGGCGTGATAGGTAGAACTGGCTCGGGATTCTAGAAGGTTGATGTCGTCGAATCGGGGATCGGGCCGAAGATTGAACTGTTCAGAAGAAGGCCGAGGCTGGTTGATATCACGGGCGGTCAACAGCTTGGTTCCCTTCGACCCTGCATAGCGCAGCTCCAGCGTCTGCACGTCTCCCAGCCGCTGCTGCAAGCTGAGACTCCACTGCTGGGTGTAGGCGGTTCGCAAGTCGGGCTGAAACGCCAGGACCGATGAAGGCAGCGTCAGAGGAAAGAAATCCGGAAACGGATTGTCCAGCGTCAGTGGTAGGCCGGGAAGAGAAAAGAAAAGCCTGAAATCGAAGAAAGGAGGATTGAAATAGAGACCTTCTCCCGGAGCCAGGGCGGACTGGTCGAAGTAAACTCCATAACCCGCCCGCAGGACTCGCTCGTCTCTCGCGTCCAGTGACCAGGCTACTCCCAGCCGGGGCCCCCAATTGCTGCGATCGGCCTGGTAGCCGCTGCGGGGAACCCTGTTCGTTCCAACTTCGACCAACTCCCTGCGCTCCAGATCGTAGACGTTGGCCCGATCGCCAGCATCAACCGGAGGCGAGTTGAACTCATACCGGATCCCTGCCGAAATCGACAGATTTGGCCGAACCCTGATCTGATCTTGAAAAAAGAAGTTGTAACTCTCTGTCCGCAGATGCTGGTGATTGTCCAGCCGTGCGCCTCCGCTCAGGGCTGGAAAACCCAAGAGCACATCAGCCAGAGCGTTGCCGGAAAACGCCTTATCCACGAAGTTCAGGAACCCGCGCGACTGCACGTCCCTGAACCCGTTCTGTTGAAGCGCGCGAAAATCAGCTCCCAATTGGAGAATGTGATCCCCACGTACCCAGGTCACCTGGTCTGCGATCTGGAACAGATTGGAAACGCTGTGCTGGGGATTGTTGAACTCGTCCCCCAAAGGCGAGAACCCGCTGATTGAAATGAAGCTCAAGCCAACATCTCTGGGATTTTCGGAAAGCTCGGATAGCCCCACCCTCTGGTTGACACTGTTGCCGAGATTCTCTTGAAAGGCCCCCGCCGCCACTCGGTTGAAACCGACCCGCACTTGATTCAACACGGCCGCCGAGAACACATGGGTCTCGCTCAGCATCAGATTCTGGGCCCGGCTAGGGACGTCCGTGCCATAACCCGGAACCGCCGAGAACAGCGCGCCAGAGAAGGGCTCGAACAGATCCCGATCGCCAAAGCTGTACCTCAGGCTCAAATCCGAAGACTGAGACAGTGAGTGGTCGAGTCGAAAGTCAAAGTGATCGTCCCGATCTCGAAGAGTGGGGGAGGAGACAAAGTTCTGGGCAGAGCCTGCTCGATTGGGTAGCGGATAGAGTCCCGCCAGGGCAGAACCGATAGGGTGCAGACGGGAGGCGGGTATTTGCGCCACAGCGAAAGGCTGACCGGTAAACGGATCTCTTGGGGGCCGCAGTGATTGAGAAAAGTCTCCCGCGCGCTCCAACTGGGTCGGCACGGTGGTTGTCCGGGTAATTCCCCGACGCACACGCCGCCCCTCGTAGTCGACGAAGAAAAAGGTCCGATCTTCGACAAAGGGCCCTCCCACCGAGCCGCCGAATTGGTTTCGCCGATATTCCGGATCTGGCTCGCCGGCCGGAACAAAGAAGTTCCGAGCATCCAGAGCTGCATTCCGAAAGAAACCATAGACGGTCCCATGGAGGTCGTTGGTTCCCGACTTCAGGACGACATTGATCTGCCCTCCGACACTTCGCCCAAACGATGCATCGTAGGAATGGGTGAGCACCTCGAACTCCTGGATGGCATCAACCGGTGGATTGACTCCGAAGGTGTTGAGCTTCGGATCGATGTTGTAGACGCCGTCCAGCAGGACGCTGTTGGCGTCTTCCCGAGCCCCACTGATGTTCAGGGCCAGATCGCCTCTCACAGAGCCGGCCGAGCCTGGTGCAGCCGGCGATACACCCGGCAGCAAGAGGCTGAGCTCGTAGAAGTTTCGCCCATCCAGGGGTAGCCCTGTGATCTGGTCATTCTCGATCACGGTCCCCAGAGCGGCGTTATCCCTCTGCAGACGGGACCGGTCAGCCACCACAAGGACCTCTTCATCCAGGTTTCCCTTCTGCAGCTGGACCTCAATGTAGGCCCGCTGGTTCACCCTCAGATCGAATCGCTCCACGTGCTTCCGAAAGCCCTGCAACTCCACCGTCAATCGGTAGGAACCAGGTGGCAGCAAGGAAAAGAACACCCTGCCCCTGGATCCGCTGATCATGGAGCGAGTCCGGTTCGTCGCTTCCCGGCTCAGGGTAACCATCGCTTTCGACACTGGCGTCTGTTGGGCATCGCTGATCCGTCCTCCGATAGAGGCCCATACGTTTTGGCCCAAGGCGGATGAGTGAAAACTCAGCAGGTTGACGATCAGGAATAGAGCGATCATCAAAGCGGACCGCCCTCGAGTGGCAAGAAAAGCCGAAACTAGATTCAAGATGAAGTACATGACGTTTGCGTCGGAAAGACAGCGAATTCTAGCACACTGGTAGACGCGAACCAACTCTGGTTGGCTGGTGCGTGACCTGGTAGGCGAGGAGGTCCCAAATGTACAGGTCTAGCCTCCTACCTTGCCTTTGCCCTGGAGTGTTCGCACACTGAATGCGACCAAAGATCAAGTCGGGCACGAGCAAAAGGCAAAGGCGAAGACAAAGGCAAGGTAGGAGGCTCAACACAGACGTCGCGATTGAATTAGACATCGTGCTCGTCGCGTGGTTATGGTAAGAAAAAACGTAGCAGCTTGGCTTTCGGGTCTAGCCGACCGATGGTGTCACAGAATGAGGATCACCTACATTACAGCAGGCGCCGGCGGGATGTACTGCGGAGCGTGCATCCGGGACAACGCACTAGCCACAGAATTGATGTCCCGTGGTCACCAGGTGGAGCTGCTACCTCTATATACTCCCACCCTCACGGACGAACCCAACGTGAGCCAGGACGCAGTCTTCTTCGGAGGAATCAACGTCTATCTTCAGCAACACTTTTCCCTGTTTCGACACACACCTCGGTTCCTGGATCGAATCTGGGATTCCTCGCTGGTCCTCAATCTGGCTTCCCGGTGGGCCCTCAAGACCAACCCTGAAGCCCTGGGCGACCTTACCGTCTCGGTCTTGCGCGGAGAGGAGGGACTACACCGCAAGGAACTCGTGAAGCTGGTCGAGTGGCTTCGGTCCCATCCTTCTCCGGACATCCTCAATCTGGGGAACAGCCTCTTTCTGGGCCTCGCTCGCTCGATTAAGGAAGCGACTGGCTGTCCCATTTGCTGCACTCTTCAGGGCGAAGATCTGTTCTTGCAAAGCCTCCCTCAGCACTATCAGACGCGAGCCCTCGAGCTGATCCGTTCCAATATCGGTTGGGTCGATGCCTTCATTGCCGTGAGTCGCTACCACGCCGGTTTCATGTCCGACTACCTGGGTATTCCCGCGGACAAGATCCACGTGGTCCCACTGGGCATTCACTGGCGCGATTACAATGGAGTCAGAAAACCGAGGACGCACCCGTTTACGATCGGCTACCTGGCTCGGATCGTCCCCGAGAAAGGACTGCACCTCCTGGGCGAGGCCTTTCGGGCACTGAGTCAGACAGGGCAGCTGGCCGGTGCCCGACTGGAAGTTGCGGGCTATCTGGCCCCGGCTCAGAAGACCTACTTGAGAAAGGTAGAGAGGCAGATCCAGGACTGGGGACTGAGTCAGCAGTTCCGCTACCGCGGAATCCTTAGCCGTGCCGAAAAGGTCGAGTTCCTCAGCAACCTGGACGTCTTGTCGGTGCCAGCTTCGTATGATGAACCCAAGGGAATGTATCTACTGGAGGCCATGGCCAGCGGGGTTCCCGTGGTTCAACCGCGTCGCGGAGCCTACCCGGAGATCATCGAGAAGACCGGAGGCGGACTTCTGGTCGATTCGGAAAGTCGGGACGGCATCGTCGAGGGAATTCTCTCGGTCGCGCAGGACCCTATCCTGGCAGAGAAACTTAGCAAGCAGGGAAGGCAGGGAATTCGAGAACACTACAGTGCGGAGCTGATGGCTGATCGTACTGTAGCGATCTACGAGTCCCTGAGATGAGGATCCCAAAAGAAGATACCTCTGCGTTCGCCTGTTGCTCCGGAGAAGGCAACCGATGAATGATGAACCGCAGAATATCGAACAGGCGAATTTCGAAGGGAAGACTCTTCGGGCTGATCGGACAGCGGACCTGGGACGGTCCGGGCTTGCCTTAAAGGAATGCGAATGAGTCTTCAAGCCAATAATCTGGAAAAGAAATACTCAACTCCGAGAGGACCCCTCCGAATCCTTTCCGGAATCTCCCTGTCCCTCGCTCGCGGGGCCGCGGCGTCGATCATGGGTCCTTCCGGCAGCGGGAAAAGCACCCTGCTCCACATACTCGGAGCCTTGGAGCCCCCTTCCGCAGGCTCAGTCCTGCTGGAGGATCAGAATCCGTTCGAAATGGAAGAAAAGGAACTGGCGACTTTCAGGAATCGTCAGATCGGCTTCGTCTTCCAGGACCACTGCCTCCTGCCTCAGTGTTCGGTTCTGGAAAACGTCCTCATCCCGACCTTGGTACCCCACGCACCTAGGATCGAAGGCAGCTGGGAAGACCGGGCACGTAATCTCCTTTCCCAGATTGGTCTTGCCGACAGAATCGATCACCGTCCCGCTGAACTGTCGGGCGGGGAGCGACAGCGGGTTGCCCTGGCTCGAGCCCTGATCCATGAGCCTCTACTGCTGCTCTGTGACGAACCTACCGGCAATCTGGACAGCGATTCCGCGCAGACCGTGGCCGACCTTCTCTTCGACCTTCACCGACAACAGCAAAACATTCTGATCGTGGTCACCCACAATGCTGAGTTGGGCAAAAGGTTTCCGGAACGCTTTCAACTCAGGGGCGGCGAGCTTTTACCAAATTGATGGACCTACGGCGGCTTCTCAAGAACAGCCTGCTCTACTACTGGCGCATCAACCTGGTAGTGACCCTGGGAGTGGCCGTGGCAGCCGCTGTCCTGACCGGAGCCCTTATGGTGGGCGACTCGGTGCGGGGCAGCCTGCGCAGCATGGTTCTGAGCCAGTTGGGAGAGGCGGACGACTTGATCTCCGCGCCTCACTTTTTCGACGAAGCCCTGGCCAGCCGGCTCCAGTCCCAGCCCGAGTTCATGAACCTGTTTCGGGCAGCCTGCCCCCTCATCGTGCTCGAAGGCCTGGCGGTGAACCAAAATAGCGGCCGCCGCGCCTCCGGCATTCAGATCTACGGGGTGGACGATCGCTTCTGGAGTCTCCACCGAAGACCGGGAAAGAGGCTCGGGACTCGCGACGCTCTGCTCAACCAGGCTCTGGCCCGAGAACTCGGCAGCGTCGTTGGGGATGCAGTTCTGATCACGGTCGAGTTGCCAGGCGAGGCTCCGGTCGAAACGCTCCACGGAAGGCGAGATGAGCCAGGACACACGCTGCGCCTCAAGTGTAAGGGAATCCTGGACGGAGACCAACTTGGAGAATTTTCGATCTATCCGCGCCATGGATCCGTCCCCGCTGTCTTCGTCCCTCTCGGGCAATTGCAGGAGAACCTCGAGCAGGAAGCTCGGGTGAACACGATCCTCCTCTCACGTACCGAAGCCGCTCGCAGTTCCCGCTCCGATGCCAGTGAGCTGAGCCATCAGCTGCTGCGCCGGGCCTTCTCGCTCACCGACATAGGCCTTCAGGTCCGCAGCCTTGCAGGCCGCGCAAGCCTCTCCCTCGAGAGTCGGGGCGGTCTGCTCACAGAGGCGCTGGCAAAGGCCGGAATCAAGGCGTCCCTGCAATTGGGGATGAGTTCCCTTCCCGTCTTCAGCTACGTCGTGAACACCATTCGCCTGGCGGAGTCGGAAATCCCCTACTCGGTTGTGACCGCCATCGATTTGAAAAGCTACCTGGCAAGGGGACGGCTCCACTCGACGGGGAACACGGCCTCAGATCAGACCGAGTCGGAATCCGAGGATCCCGACATCTGGCTGAACGACTGGGCGGCCCGGGACCTTGGAAGCAAACCAGGGGATGTCCTCTCACTGGAGTACTTCATCTGGGACAATCGAGAAGGGCTCTCAACTCAGACTCGCAGCTTCCGGGTAGCCGGCACCGTCCCCTTGACTCGAGACAATGCGGATCCCGACCTGGTTCCCGCTTATCGTGGAATCAGCGAGACATCAAACGTCTCAGATTGGGACCCACCTTTTCCGATCGAGCTGTCGCGGGTCCGTCCCCAGGATGAGAAATATTGGGACGACTTTAAGGCCACGCCGAAGGCATTCATTGCCCTGGACCGCGGCCAGGAGTTATGGAAATCTCGCTTCGGCGCCTATACTTCTGTGCGGCTCTTTCCTGAGCCAGCCTCCGATTTGGAGCGCGCCCGGACCGAATACGAAGAGGGCCTCAGAGGGCTATTGGATCCGTCACAGTTAGGCTTTACTCATCTCGCCTTGCGAATTCAGGGGTTGGAAGCATCCCGAGGTGCCACCAACTTCGGGGAGTATTTCCTCTATTTCAGCTTTTTCCTGGTCGTCTCTTCCCTGTTACTGACCGTTCTTTTTTTCAAACTGGGAGTGGAACAGCGCCTCCGGGAAGTGGGACTGCTTCGCACAGTGGGGCTTCCCCTCCCGCGAATCCGACGCCTGTTTCTGGCTGAGGGCGCCCTCTTATCAGCGCTGGGAAGCATGGTTGGGCTGCTGGGAGCGGTGGCCTACGGTTGGCTCATGATGTTGGGGCTCCGCACCTGGTGGGTCGAGGCGGTGGGAACGACGCGCCTCACCCTCTACGTGCTGCCCAACTCGCTGGTTCTGGGCGGCTTTGTCAGCACTCTAGCCTCCCTGCTCTGCATCGTCTGGACCCTGCGGACGCTGGCCCGAATCCCAGCCACCCGCCTGCTTACAGGCAGCCTGGAAGGATCCGATCCAGCCAAGCTCCGGAAACGGAGGGTCCTGTTCGTGTCCCATCTTTGCGCCAGCCTGGGGGGATTGCTACTACTGGCGGCCTGGCAGCAGTGGATGGATCAAGTCGGAGCTTTCTTCGGGGCCGGGATGCTCCTGCTGGTGGCCCTGCTGGGCTACCTTTGGATCGGTCTCTTCGCTAGACGCAGGCAATTCATCAGAGGCCAGGGTGTGCGGGCATTGGCTCTGCTTGGCTTTCGCAACGCCAGCTATCGTCCCTCGCGCTCGATTCTCTGCATCGCCCTGATCGCCGTGGCAACCTTCATAATCGTGTCGGTGGACGTGTTCCGTCGGGAAGGAGAGCTCTCCTTGGATCGGCAGTCAGGTGTTGGAGGCTTCGCGTTGCTGGCGGAGGCGTCGCTTCCCCTCTACCACAATCCCAATACAGTCCAGGGGAAAGAGGGCCTGAACCTCACCCGGGATGCCGCCGCCAGCTTGGAGAAGGTGACGTTTTCGCGCCTGCGCCTCCGTCCCGGCGACGACGCTAGCTGTCTGAACCTCTACCGGCCCCACAATCCGAGAATCCTGGGAGCGCCTGCTGATTTCGGCACAGAGGGACGGTTCTCCTTTCATTCATCGCTGGCAGCAACTGAGAAAGAGAAGGAGAATCCCTGGCTATTGTTGGAATCCAGGACATCCGACGGGGCCATTCCAGCGATCGCAGACGCCACTTCAATGGCCTACGTGCTTCACGTAGGTCTGGGTGAGGAGATCGTGCTCGATTCGGGAGGTCAGGAACCCGTCAGGTTGAAACTGGTAGCCGCGCTCTCGGACAGTGTCCTGCAAGGGGAACTCCTGATCTCGGAAGAGAACTTTCTACGCTCTTTTCCGGACCAGGAAGGTTATCGTTTCTTCCTGCTGGATGTTCCTGAAGCCAGCGTCGCCGAGGTGTCCCAAGTCCTCGAGGACGGACTCTCGGACTATGGCTTCGACGTGGTCGAAAGCCGCGATCGTCTGGCGGCCTTTCACCAGGTCGAGAACACCTATCTTTCCACCTTCCAGACGCTGGGGGGACTTGGTCTGCTCCTGGGAACGCTGGGGCTAGGCGCGGTCCTGCTTCGGAATATCCTGGAACGGAGGAAAGAGCTGGCACTGATGCGAACGGTGGGCTATCGGTCCTCCCACCTCTCCCTTACGGTGCTAGCCGAAAACCTCCTGCTGCTCTGCTGCGGACTGGGCGTGGGGGCCAGCTGCGCCCTGGTCGCGGTGGCGCCGGCCCTGCTTATGCGTCCCGGAAGCTTCGCGCCTGCCTCAACCGGATTGATGCTGCTGTTGGTGCTGGCAGCCGGCCTACTCGCCTCCCTGGCCGCCGTCGCCGTCGCCGTCCGATCCCCCCTGATTCCGGCTCTCCGGGCCGAGTAGGGCCGGGTATTCGAGTCAGGTCAAGTCGAGCCCGCTTCAGCGGGCTCAAGTTTCACCTCACCCCGATCCGCGGCCCTAAAGAGGGTGTCGCACAAATCCGTTTTAGAGTCCGGACAGAGCCCTGCTGGTCAATAGAAGAGCGTCGAGTCGGAAAGGCTGCTCTGTATGTTTCCAGCGTCCTAGAGATCGAGGTCAATCCTGAAGGGATTGTGTCTTCCAGCCCAGGGTTTCCGCACCCTAAGTCGTCGAGTTCCCCCTCTGTAGCTCCCGATTCATAGGCAACAATTTCTCCCGGGCACATAGGTTACACTTTTGGAGTCTTGGAGTTTCATTCTTCGGTGGGTGTATCTCGTCGTAGAAGCGGTGGAAACGGTGGGAAACTCCGTCCGGAGGA
>Ga0310121_10005020_pt1 | contig 11470 bp, 13 predicted proteins | sample CB27_Tmax_986_MG_FD_203504 | JGI IMG/M metagenome (GOLD analysis project Ga0310121, IMG submission 203504) | Marine microbial communities from Western Arctic Ocean, Canada - CB27_Tmax_986 | ecosystem: Environmental > Aquatic > Marine > Oceanic | place: Canada: Western Arctic Ocean | collected...
GGCAGGTCGAGAATGACTCGCTCGTGAACGCCGAGGATCTTGGCCGCCGCCATGGCTTCCTCCCGTCGAACCGAGGGATCCTGGCAACCAGGCGTCGGTTCGCCATCGGTCAAGTCAACAATGGCGATCCGATATCCCTGTTGGGCCAATTTTGCCAACGTCCCTCCGCAGGCGATTTCCACATCGTCGGGGTGGGCCCCCACCACGACAACATCCATCGGTGCTTCGGATTCAACTGCAGACATTGGATTGGCACATAGATGAGCGTTGAATCAGGCGTCGGCCTTGCGGACGCTGATAAGGAAGGTCGGATTATTCGACTCGAAGCGAATCTCGCCAAATTGGTGGGTGGATTGTGCGATGTTGACCATGCGAATTTCCAGATCACCGGCGGCGCGCTGGAGCACTTCTCGGACGGCTGCGAGATTGTCAACGCTGTTCACGTTGGCCACCAGCCGACCACCCTTGGCCAGTCGTAGGAAGGCAGCTTCGGCAATCATCGACACCGCTCGGCCCGTTCCGCCGATGAAAACGGCATCTGGATCAGCAAGATCCTTCCATACGTCGGGCGCCGCACCCAAGATGGATTGGATGTTCGAAACGCCGAAGCGGTCCGCATTTTGGATGAGGATTTGATGATCTTCCGGATCCATCTCGATCGCGTAAGTGATCCCATCCCGGGCAATCATGGCTGCTTCGATGGATAACGAACCGCTTCCCGCACCGACGTCCCAGACGATGCTGGCCTGACCGAGATCCAATAACGCAAGGGCCACGGCGCGAACTTCGCGCGGCGTCAACAAACCACGTTTGGGTCTGGCCTGAAGGAACGATTCATCCGGATTACCAAATAGCCCGCGTCCCTTCATTTCGATTGGACGATCCGGAAGTTCCGGTTTTCTCACGAGAATGAGGACGTTCAACGCTGAAAACGATTGTTCCGCAATTTCGGAGAGCTCTCCCTGGGTTACACGCTCGTCCGGGGAACCGAGATTCTCACATATGTAGGCAGTGAAGTAATCGATGTGCTGGTCAATCAGCGTTTGTGCCACGTCAGCGGGGGTGAGGTTCTCGGTCGTGAACAGCCCCGCTTTTTCGGATCCGCGAATTTTCTCGATCGCTGAATCCAACGTAATCTTTGCCAGATCCGCCAAATAGGCTTCGTCCCAACTCTCTTTGACCCTGGCAAACGCCATTTGCATCGTACTGACGTGGGGCACGATTTCGAACCGGTCTTTGCCGAGTTGATCGCATAGAAAGCGGGCAACTCCATAAAAGAAGGGATCGCCTGTCGTCAGGACTACGATTCTCTTCCCTGTTCGGTCTTGGATGAGTTGAACCAATTCATCCACGTCAGTACCGAGATCGATTCGTTCTGCCTCCCTGTTGGGAACAGCCGATTGATTTCGAGGCGAGCCAATGAGGACCTCCGCCTGGCTCAAGTGCTGGCGCGCAGATTCCGCCAGACCATCCAATCCATCGTCACCAACTCCGATGATATATACCTTTGCTGACGTCGACAAAGCTGGCTCTCCCGAACAAGGAATTTCGTAGCTGCGCGATTGTACGGCATTCGTGACGATAGCAAAAGATTAGGTTCGTTCCGAGCAAAAAAAAACGGCGAGTCCTTGAAGACACGCCGCTAAATGAATCGCCACAACCCAATCAATCAGGCTTGGAACGAGCTACCGCATCCACAGGATTTCACGGCGTTCGGGTTGTCGAAGGTAAACCCTCGCTTTTCCAGACCATCGAAAAAGTCAACGGTCGTTCCGTCCAGGTAGAGGGCGCTCTTCTTGTCGACCACGACATCCACACCATGATAGTCGTACTTCGAGTCGGCTGTGTCATCATAAGCTTTGTCGAAACCGAGTGAATAAGAAAATCCACTGCATCCACCGCCGGTGACGCCCACGCGTAGTAACGTTTCTTCGCCGAGCTTCTGTTCTTCTATGATCCGTTTGACTTCCACCGCAGCTCGTTCTGTCAGACTAATTGCCATAACTTTGTATCTCCGCTAGTTTCCAAAAACTTCGTTAGTTGTCCTAACCATACATTATACAATTCGGCATCAATGGGGAAGCCAATTTAGCACAGCCGGGGGATAAGCGGCAAATTACCGCATTTTTAGAGCCTCAGCCGCTCCCCAGCCGCCTCAGCCGGCCTACCGCCTCGGACACGGCACCGATCGCAAAATCCACTTCCTCCATGTCGTTAAACCGGCCCAGGCCGAATCTTAGGCTGCTGCGAATGGCGTCTTCGCTGAGCCCAATTGCACGCAGCACGTGACTTGGCTCTGGATTGGCCGATGTGCAAGCACTGCCGCTGGAAACGGCCAAGTCTTGTATACTCATCAGCAATGCCTCCCCGTCGACCCCACGGAATCGCATATTCAAGTTTCCGGGCAATCTCAGGGCCAGTTGTTCCAAAGCCGGGCCATTCAATTCACAGCCACTCACGCTGTCCCTCAAACCGTCATAAAGCCGCTGGCGCAACTCGGCCATGCGACGTTGCTCGCCCTCCAGATCCTCAAAGCACAACTCCAACGCCCGGGCAAACCCGATAATGCCAGGGACATTCAACGTGCCGCTCCGTAACCCGCCCTCCTGTCCGCCACCTTCCAGGAGCGGCGTCAATCGCACTCCCGTCCCACCGCGGCGGACGTATAATCCGCCAACACCCTTGGGACCGTAGATCTTGTGGGCCGTAAAGCTCAAAAGATCAATGTTTAGATCCTCGACATCAACGGGAATCTTTCCCACCGCTTGAGTCGCGTCCGTGTGCAGAGGCACACCGCGCTGATGACAAATCTCGCCAATCTCTGCCAGCGATTGAATCACGCCAATTTCGTTATTTGCTAACATGACGGTAACGAGGACCGTATCGTCTCGAATTGCCTCGGCAATTTGCTGGGGATCGATCAGGCCTGCATCGTCAGCACCATCCTGCGCTGGGTGAAGCTGGGTTACCTCGTACTCGCCACGAGCCAATCGAGCGAGCGGATCGAGGACCGCTGGATGTTCCGTTGAAACGGTGATGAGATGGTTGCCTTTACGGCGACGTCGTTCAACCACGCCGCGAATGGCCAGATTATTGCTTTCGGTCGCACCGCTGGTAAAGACAATCTCGCGGTGCTTCGCCCCGATCGCCGCTGCCATGGACTTTCGTGCCTCGTCGACGGCGTCTCGCGCTTGCCACCCGAAAACATGGCTGACACTGCCTGGATTGCCGTAATGCTCGGTAAACCACGGCAACATGGATTCGACGACCCGCGGATCAACACGCGTCGTTGCGTGATTGTCCATGTAGACCGGCAACTTCGGCATAGGTGCGCCAGATTCTTAGTTAAACAACGCTTCTTAGTTGAACATCGCTTCCAAGCAATAGCGAGACCAGCTTTCCATGTGTTCAACTTGCTCGAATAGTTGACTCAACGGTGCGAAACCAGCGTCAATGATCTCTTCTTCGCGTGGTTTGACCAGAGGCTGCTCGACTTCGAACAAATGCACGACTCCAAGGTGGACCCGTCCCACTTCGGTTTCGTCGTCGTTGATTAGCCCCACAATTCGGTGCTGGTAGCGGGTCTCAATTGAAACTTCTTCCTCTAATTCTCGACGCATACCTTCATCATACGGCGACAATTCGTCCGCGTCTTGGTCAATGGATGAGATGTGCCCGCCGATCCCGATGCTGACCTTGTTGTGCAATCGCTTTTCACCTTGGCCGCCGCCACGAGTGTATTTGAAGACGCGGATAGTGCCTTCCTTGTCCACGTGCTGGAATACAACGTATGGAATCAGTTGCTTAAACGAGGGATCCTCTTCCATTTCGCTACGAGGCCGGTAGCTGGTGTGTTCGGGACTCAGCAATTCCTCAAGATATTGGTCGGTGTTCTTCGAGACACCTTGGAAATGCCCCAATTCGTGAAAGACGGAGGTTGGGATGACCAGAACGTATTCCGTGTCCACAATCGACATGCTCGAATCCTTTCTACAGATGGAGGTTGGTCCGCTGAAATCGTGGTTCGCGCGGCTGAGCTGCCGTTTCAGCCGCTATTACCAGCACGGCCGTTACGAAAGGACCGAGTATACGGTTGCCAGTCATTTTCTGCGACCCGTGGCACGGCTTAGGAATGGCGCGGCTTAGGAAATCGCGCGGGGTACGGAAGTGAAACCATGGGAGTGGATTTTAACCTATGTTTTTAGGGTTCATTAGACTAATTCGCTCCCCTCGTCCGAGGTCGTCCTCCATGCCGTTGGCCTGGCAAATTCGCAGCTTTGGCGTATCGATTCTGTTGCTGGTCGTTGCCAGCCACCATCTCTTTCAAAACCGTACACAAGATCGTTCGGCGTGGGGGACAGGTTGTGGTTTCGGCATGTTTTCCACCGTCGACTACCACGGCTCGCGGTTCTTTCGGTGTTACTTGGAAACGGACCAAGGTTTGATTGCAGCCGAACTTCGCGGCGAGTTCGAGAAGGCTTCTCTGCGGTCCAGAGCGCTTCCCACCGAATACAACCTCACGGTTCTTGCCGAACAAGTAATCGCATCCACCTGGGTGCTGAAAGAAGAAGTGCTGCCTGGAGAGGGACTGCCAGGAGAGGGGCTGCCAGGGCACGCAGAATCTGCGAAGAACGAAGCGAATGCCAGGATCACTGCCGTCGCTGGACGAAGTGACGACTTGTCGATCCTCGGTATCAAGGTTGACGGTGTGCGGTTGGAGCTGTGGTCGATCGGCGTCGATCATGCGCATCGCAGAATTCGTTCGCGCATGGCCGCCGTTGTCCAGCTGAATGTGGGAACAACGTTGCCCAATTCAAGAGGGTTGTCCAATTCAGGAGGTTCGGCGTGAGTACGGCATGTGAACGGCAACCCTCGGAATTCGCCAGCCTCGGTCCGGGACCACTACGCGCCGATGCCTTTGACCTCGTCGCGATTACGGCACTAATTAATCTCTCGCAAATTGCCCATTCCAGTTTCTATCTTCTGGTGGTGATTCTGGCATCGGGTTGCGCGATGATTTGGCGGCGAGCCAGGCGATCAGCGTGGTTCTGGATGGCATTGGCGGCCGTTTGGGCGCCTCGATTGATCCTGCATTGGGAAACTAATGAGGATCACGTCTATGTTGGCGCCTATTGGTGCCTGGCGATCGGGTTATCGTTGTTGGGCGGTGATGCACCTACGATCCTCGCCCGCAATGCGCGCTGGATGATTGGACTGACGTTTGCCTTGGCTTGCGTGTGGAAATTGACCAGTGCCGACTATCTTGATGGTTCGTTGTTCCATTACAAACTCCTGTTCGACTATCGCTTCCGTGAAGGATTGACCATTCCGCTGGCCGGATTGTCGATGGATACGGCTCTGGCCAATGTCGAGGCGATTCGAGAACTGAGGAATGCTGGAAGCGACTTGCGAGAGGTATCCCTGCAGTTTCCCGCGAAAGTCAGTTGGCTGGCTCAGGCGATGACATGGTGGACACTGCTGATCGAAGCGGCGTTGGCCCTGATGTTCCTGTTTGCCAATCACCCTTTTTGTCGACGGCTGAAGGATGTCGGGTTGCTGGTATTTGCCCTGACGACCTACTTGGTCGTCCCAGTGCTCGGATTTGGTTGCCTGTTCATGTCGATGGGATTGGCGCAGTGTGAACCTCGGCAACATTACGCACGCTGGGCCTACTTTATCACCAGTTTGATATTGATGGCTTTCATGAATCTGGGCTGATGTGGCTCACGTGATCAGCATGGCGTCGCCGTAGCTGAAAAAACGGTAGGACTCATCAATCGCTTCCCGATAAGCCCTCTTGATCAAAGCATCGCCCCCGAAAGTTCGGACCAAGACCAGCAAAGTCGACTTGGGTAGGTGAAAATTGGTCATCAATGCGTCCGGGCAGCCAAATTCGTAGGGCGGCCGAATGAAGAGATCGGTCGGCCCCTCGAAGGGGGCTAGTTTGCCGCCCGCTGACGCCGATTCCAGCACCCGTACGCAGGTCGTTCCAACGGCGATGATGCGCCCGCCGGCTTGGCGAACGTTGTTCAGTTGGCGTGCCTGACAATCTTCGAGCTGCGCCCATTCGGTATGCATGGTATGGTCCTCGATTTTGGAAACTGAGACGGGCCGGAAAGTCCCGATACCAACATGAAGCGTGATTTCGACAATGTGCGTACCGCGGTCACGAATGTCTCTGAGCAATTTGTTAGTGAAATGCAGTCCTGCCGTAGGCGCGGCCACCGATCCATCATGGCGAGCATAGACCGTTTGATAAGTCAGCCGGTCGCTGTCGCGCATTTCTCCACCGCGAATGTAAGGGGGCAGCGGGACGCGTCCCACCTGTTCGAGCAGCTCCATCATCGGTAGTTCCGACTTGGGCCGGACCGCCCAGCTACCTTCCTCGAATTTTGTCAAAAGTCGAATTTCTGTTACCGGCTGCATTTGGCGGTCCACCAAGGTGATGGTCTCGCCCGTTTCCAGGCGACCGCGAGATTTGCTCATTACGCGCCAAGTCCCCTGTCCGTCTGCTTCCAAAAATAAACCCTGCCAACGACCGCCGGTGTGCGTGCGAAATCCAACCAATCGAGCCGGAATGACCTTCGAATTGTTCAATACCAAACAATCGCCCGACCGCAGATGCGACGTGAGATCCCGCACGTGACTATGAGTGATCGAATTCGTACGACGATCCACCAGCATCAGTCTCGCGTCGGCGCGGTGCTGTAGTGGGTCCTGCGCGATCAAATCGCGTGGCAACTCGTAATCATAATGTGCGATATCGGTCATTGTCCGTTGACAAGGACTCCCAGCCACCTCACCCTGAAGAAATAGATCAGACGCGGATTATGCGTAAACCTCGTCACGGCAGTTGACGGCTTTTGAAATTTCCTGGCCTTTGTCGAGTATAGGCCAGCCTCCCGGGACTAGCACAGCAGGGTGCCACTGCATTGACCGTTCCTCAAGCCAATAAACTATCGCGACCTGCCAACACGGCGCTGGTGATCACGGAATTTGCCGACGCCGGCGCTGAAACTTGCCTCACCCATTTGGCCTGTGGACTGGATCGGCAGCGGTTCCAGCCGCACGTTTACAGCCTGGCTAAACCACCCGCGTCCCAACGAGCCAAACTGGTCGGGAAACTTTCGGCTGCCGATGTACCGGTCCATTTTTTGGGGCTAAGCTCCAACCTCCAATTGCCAAGCGCCGTGCGCCGGATGCGCGATCATTTTCGCGAGGATTCGATCGATTTGGTTCATTCGTTCCTGTTTCACGCCAATGTGGTCAGCGAATTGGCGCGTCGGTGGGCCCATGTGAAACGCCACGTTGCCGGTGTTCGCGTCGCGCAGCGAAACTGGTGGCGAACGGCCGTTTTGAAGCGAATCACGGCGCACGTCGACCGAATCAGTTGCGTCAGCGAAAGTGTGCGTCAGCAGCTCGTGAGTGGCGGAATCGCCGCCACGGATCGCACCTGTGTAATTCCCAATGGCGTTGACTTGCCAGAACTCGCGCCCGAGTCGACTCGTGGTGCCCACTCACCGAACCAGCCATTCATCTTGGCGCTCGCCCGATTTGACCGCCAAAAGGGGATCGATCTGCTTCTGGAGGCCGCTGACGGTTTCCTTGACAAGCTGCCTCAATACGAGCTTTGGATCGCTGGGGATGGTCCTGATCGGGCCAAGCTAGCGCGGCAGGCCGATCGCTGCAAGAATCATCAGCGTGTGCGGTTTCTCGAGTGGCAACAAGATCCTGGCCCCCTCTTGGCTCAGGCTGCTCTGTTTGTTCTGCCGTCTCGTTGGGAAGGGATGCCAAACGTTCTGCTGCAGGCGATGGCTTTCGCACGACCAGTTGTCTGCACGGATGTCGAAGGAGTAACGGAAGTCCTAGGGGCAGAGGGCGAGCCACAAATTGTGCTAAACGAGGATGTTAACGCGATGAGCCAGCGAATCGTTGATCTGGCAACGGACGCGGACCTGCGCCAACGTCTTGGCCAGCTCAATCGTCAACGCGTCGTTCAACACTTTTCCATTGAGACGATGGTTGATCGATACGCCCAACTCTTTGAGGAAGTCTTGGCAGGTAATTCGCCAGAGTTCTGAGAATCTGGCCTTTTGCCGAAAAAACTTGCTCCGGCGACGAAGGCACCGCATCTTGTACCGCACCAGCGGACTACCACTACATGTCGCCTTGAGCACCCCCGACCCGGTATCCAATTGGCCGTCTCTGGCGTGCAAGAGACAAAAAAATATTTTAACATGAAAAGTCCGTGTGGGGCTGAAAACGATTCCGTGGCAAGGCTCAGAGGCCCCTTTACTGGACATTCGATCACTCTTTTTTTGGTCGCATTATCAGGTTGACCAAAGGTCAGGAATGGTTATCTTAGTGGCTTAGTGGTATTGAATGGGGAAAAATGGTGATTCATGCTTTTCACCGGCACTTTCAAACGTTCGGTGGATGAGAACCAGCGGGTAGCCATCCCGAAGCGGCTGAGGAATTTATTCGACTCGGAAACGAAAAGTCATCTCATAGTGGCCCCAGGCACGGATGGATCATTGGCACTTTATACGGAGACGGGATTCAGCGATCTGGCCAGCCGATTGGGGTTGGCTTCACCGACAAAGCAGGACGTACGTGCCTTCAGTCGCGTGTTCTACGCTCAAGCCGAGCGGGTGGAGTTGGACGGTCAAGGACGTGTCCGTCTCCCTGCCGAACTGTTGCAGCTGGCCGGTCTCAAGAACGAAGCGATTTTGGTTGGCGTCGGCAACCACCTGGAGCTTTGGGAACCAACACGATGGGAGGCTTATTTAGCGGAAAAACAGGATCGATACGATGAAATAGCGGAGCGTGCGTTCGGTTCGGCGACGGAAGATTAATTGCCGGTTTGTTCGTGGAGGAAACCCGATCGAAACACGTCCGCTCGTCGTTCGCCAAGTGCGGAGACGAAAGCAGCCAGCTCACGGCCACCGGCTGGTTTGCCAGTCACCTTGAACGGGAACCAAACGAGGTGATGCAAGTCCGCAAGTACGAAGGAAAGGATTCTTTCGGCTGCGAACCGTGGAATTCACGTGCTAAGCGTGTTTGTTCCACCGGCAGCTGCCCCGCTAGGGTGCACGGATCGCACCCTGGGGCCGACTGCTGCCGGGTTCTCAGTTATCTCGCATCTCGCATCTCGCATCTCGCATCTCGCATCTCGCATGCTGTAGAACCGAGAACCCGCGTAGCGACCATGATCTGTTGCCGTCAGAATACAATGATAAATGAATACCTCCGATTCCGAACACATCTCGGTGCTTGCTGACGAAGTCTTACACTGGCTGCAGCCATGCGCCGGTCAGGTGTTAGTAGACGGAACGTTGGGAGGAGGGGGGCACACCAGGCTATTGGCCTCGGCGGTCATTCCCAATGGTCAGGTTATTACGCTGGATAGAGATCTAGCGTCCATTGAGCGCGGGCGACAGAGTCTGGCGGAATTACCGGTGATCTGCGTGCACAGCAATTTTTGTGATCTGGCCGAGGTGCTGGAGAATCAGGGTGTCCAGCCAGTTCACGGAATTCTCCTGGACCTGGGAATCTCGAGCGACCAGTTGGCTGACGACAGCCGCGGGTTCAGTTTTAACGCGTCCGGTCCGTTGGACATGCGGTTCAATGCGGAAGAGGGCGAATCGGTTGCGGAGTTGATAAATCGAGTCCGCGAAAAGCAATTGGCGGATTTGATTTACGAATACGGCGAAGAGCGTCGCAGTCGTCGAATTGCTCGAAAAATCATTGAAGAGCGGAAACAGACGCCGATTCGAGACTCGGCGCATTTAGCGCGCATCGTAAGAAGTTGTTTCCCCCGCCCAGCGTCGGGTCGAATCGATTCTGCCACTCGGACCTTTCAGGCCTTGCGTATCGCGGTCAATGGCGAGCTGGAGGCGTTGGACGAGGCACTGAAGGTATTTCCTGACCTCTTGGCGAAAGGCGGTCGGTTAGCGATCATCAGCTTTCATTCGTTGGAAGACCGTCGCGTCAAATACGCGTTTCGTGACGATACGAGGCTAAAAGTGCTTACGCGTAAACCGGTGGTGGCAGGCGAGTTGGAAAGGATGCGAAATGCGCGCAGCCGGAGTGCCAAGCTGCGTGTGGCCGAGCGTGTCTGAAAAAGGGTGTGTCTGAAAAAAGGGGAAAAAGGTGAACAGGGCCATGACCAACCTGATCGAAAAAATAGTTTCCGGTGGGCAAACCGGTGTCGATCGGGGCGCGTTGGACGCGGCTCGCCTATCCGGAATTGATCACGGGGGTTGGTGCCCGCGAGGTCGGCGAGCCGAGGATGGATGCATTCCTGACCAGTACAAATTGAAAGAAACCAAATCAGCCGACTACTCGGTCCGAACCGAGCAAAATGTCCTCGATTCGGACGGGACGTTGATCGTCTATCGCGATAAGCTCCGTGGCGGCACTGAGCTGACACGTCGTTTGGCCAAACGCCACGGTCGGCCCTGTCTATTGCTCAACCTAGCGGATCCATCGCCTGCCAACGCGGTATGGCAATGGATTGCCGACGAGGAGGTCCAGATTCTCAACGTGGCGGGACCACGCGAAAGCTCGTCTGAGGGCATTTCCGACGAAACTCGGCAGCTGCTGGCCGAACTTCTAAATCATCCGCGATAATGGAGCGGATTAGAAATTGTAATTTGGATTCTCAGGGTCGAAGTCCGCATCGGTCAGGCCGACGTTTAATTTGACGTTGAGATAGGTGTAGCTTTCCAGCACCTGACCTTGGGATTCTCCTTCGCGTGGGAAATCGTAGGCGGCGTAGTGTACGGGGATATTATACTCGTCGTCATGGAATACCTGGATTTTGTGTGCGACGACGCCGGCTACTTGTATCGGGTGGATCACCTGAAAGCATGTGCAAATTCGTCCGTTCAGTTTAGCGCCGGAGATCATTTCGACCTCGCAGGTCTCCCTGCTGATCATCTGCGGGGCACGCTCGAGTAATCGGACGCATAAGTTTTCCACTCCGAGTTCCGTAACTGGATATCGGTTTCCGCGCATGGCTAATGCTCCGTTCGGGTTGAGCCAAACGGAGGGTAGCAACCTACCCTTAAAACCACCTTCATGGGCCATCATTTTCTCGTTGTTTTTACCTTCAATAAAAACAACCTCGCGTCCCTTCATAGAGGATGGCCTAAGGAAATTCAGATAGACGCCAAAGGGGACTTTAATCTCGCCATTTTCCGTTTTCCGATTGCGAACCTTGGCTGCGATAAACTCTCTAGGAAGCAGCTCACCGTCAATAGCCTCTTGTTTAACGACGATGCACTCGTAGTCGTCGATAGTGGCGCGGATCAGGTCCCTGGCAATGGTGGCCTGGTCCAGTGCCGTGTCGAGGGGATGTCCTGGCGCTGGTGCCGGTCCTGGCACCTCGTCCAAGACTTGCTTGGCGGGTGGAGCGGGCAAAACATCCTTGGCCGGTGGATTGGGATCGACGAGGGCCACGCGCTGG
>Ga0310121_10005021_pt1 | contig 11469 bp, 9 predicted proteins | sample CB27_Tmax_986_MG_FD_203504 | JGI IMG/M metagenome (GOLD analysis project Ga0310121, IMG submission 203504) | Marine microbial communities from Western Arctic Ocean, Canada - CB27_Tmax_986 | ecosystem: Environmental > Aquatic > Marine > Oceanic | place: Canada: Western Arctic Ocean | collected...
TTGACGACCAGATCGATTCGCAACATGGGTGAGTGGCCATAAGCGGTAGCGTTACGCAAGTAGGCAGGCGAGAAGTTTTTGTCAGCCAATTGGCTGACGGCGGCCTCGGTTTCGATTTTGCTTTTGGCGTAGGCCGTCAGTGGGTGGAGCGCGTCGGTTTCTTCCAGGTCGAGCTTTTCGCCTTTGCCGTAGACAGAGCAGGAACCGGAGAACAGGAATCGCCGCACGCCTGCCTTCTTCGCGATCCTCGCGATGTGAATCGACGCATCGCGATTCACGCTCAATGTCAGTTCGGGATCGAGGTCGCCCATCGGATCGTTGCTGATCGCCGCGAGATGACAAACCGCGTCGTGACCGCACAGGTCATCTGCGGTTAGATCGCGAACGTCTCTGAGCAGCTCACGATGAGGAGTTGGCAACGGTTCCCATTGGCAGCCTTGAAACAGGTTGAGGTCGCAGCCGGTAACGGTGTGGCCAGCCGCTTGGAGCAATTCAACGAGGTGTACCCCAATATAGCCATTATGGCCAGTCACAAAGATGTTCATTGCTTGTTTGTGGTTTGTGGTTTGTGGTTTGTGGTCAGCGACGGCGGCCACCCTGCCGCGCTTCGCTACTGCATCCAAGGCGCCTTGCCCGAGGACCACAATTGGTTGAGTTGATCGTGATCTCGCTGCGTGTCCATGCATTGCCAAAATCCGGAGTGCTTATACATGCTCAGCTGTCCATCCCCAGCGAGTTTGACGAGTGGCGTGCGTTCCAAAATGCACCCTTCGTCCTGACTGAGGTATTCGAGAAAATTGCGGCGGAAAAAAAAGTAGCCACCGTTGATCCAGCTCGCTTCGAATTCGGGTTTTTCTTCAAAGCGGAGAACGTCGGTGCCAGCGATCTTGATTTCGCCAAACCGTGACGGTGGGTTGACGCCCAGGACAGTGCCGAGCTGGGCGTGCGACTGATGAAAGCGAAATTCCTCGGCCAAGTTCACATCGGTCAGGCCATCGCCGTAGGTAACGGCGAAATGTTCGGCATCTCCTAAGTATTTGGCCGCGGCGCGGGCGACTCGGCCACCGGTCATCGTGAGCTCGCCAGTGTCGGCTAGCGTGACGCTCCAGTCGTCGGTGTGGTCGATCGAATGCGTGTTGACCTTTGCGGTCGCCAGATCGACGGTGAAGTCGCTTTGCATCGCTGTATAGTGCAAGAAATATTCTTTCACCACCTCAGATTTATAGCCGAGGCACAGAACGAACCGCTTAAAACCGTGCTGGGCATAGCTTTGCATAATATGCCACAGGATCGGCCGATTGCCGATATCGATCATCGGCTTGGGCCGAAACCCGGTTTGCTCGCGAAAGCGCGTACCGAGACCGCCGCAGAGAACAAAAACAGGAATGTTGCTGGTTGATGCCATCGTGATTAAGTAGGCGTCGTTGGTTGGAACTTGTACCAGTTGGAATTTGTAATGCTTGCCAAGCGCTACCGATTTGCTTCATCGTTTAGGGCCGGATTAGCGACGGGGCGCAGGCAAAAGCCGGTGCGAAACACGCTATGACGAATTAAGTCACTAAGTAGATGTGGCGGGTCGGGATTGGGATCGTTGCCCGCGGATGAGCGGAGCTTCCAGAGGCAAAGTCCTATTATCGCAGCCATGTCGGCCAAGGTCGCGTGCCACGGGCCAAAATTCTTTAAAAAGTAGTGCCGCCGCGCCCAAAACCAGTAGCTCGGTCGTCGCTGCGGGCGTTTATTTGTAGCAGTTATGCCAGTCGTTTGGCCAACCAGGTGGACGATACGGCTTTCTGGGACGTACCAGGTCGGCCAACCTGCCCGTTTGGCTCGCAGGCAGTAGTCGACGTCGTCGAAATAGGTATAGAGATCTTCATCTAGTAGGCCGACCTTTTCGAGGACTTCGCGACGGATCATCAACGCGGCGCCAGGGATCCAGCCACAAGCATGCGGCTCGTTCTGCTCGGGTGGCGCAATCAGCCAACGTGAAAGCAGCCGAGACACCGCGCCAATGCGGGCGTACGCTTCGAGTTCACTGGCGAAAGTGAGCGTGCGACGGGCAGCCCGTTGAGACTCTCCATCAGGGTACTCCAGTCGACTACCACAAACCGCCACGTCTGGGTGTTGCTCGAGAAAATTCACGAGCGTCTGAATGGCACCTGTTGGGACCAGCGTGTCGTTATTAAGTAGCAACACCGCCTCAGGAGGATTTGGCGAAACCAAGGCCTTGCGTAGGACTTCGTTGTTTCCGCCTGTGAAACCGCGATTGGGAAAAATAGACGTAAGAGCTACTCGCTCGGTAAGCCCAAGTTCTTCAACTGCTGCAGCGAGACGTTCCACTTCTTTTTCACCGCTACCATTATCGCAGAGACCGACGTGTGCGTCGGGGAGCGCCTCTAGTTCCGGCTGCAGAGATTTCAAGCAGCCGACCGTGAGATCGTAGCCGTGGTAGTTGACCAATAAAATGAGCAGACGCATCCGATTACCTCTCGCCTAACCGTTGAATGCTCGGCCAGGAAGCGATCCAGGGTGAAAGTTCATTGCCCATGATCGTAAGTAGGTCTTGCAGATCGTTGGCAACCAGTTCGAAAACAAGCTGACGGTCAGCGTCGGTCACCGGCGGCAAAGGAGGAGTGCTCTGAGCCAAGTTCTTGAGCCGCTGGCGAACCCGCGGCGAGAGCACATTGCGGAGGAGAGTGAGTAACGACTTCGGCACGATTGCCTGCAATGCCAGGCTGCCGCTCAGCGCCTGTTTCGAGTTGCTTTTCCTTAGCGTAGTTTCCCAGGAGTTGAATGCTGGGACGTTGAGAAAGGTCTCGACGCGACGCATGACGCAGGTAGGATCAGCGTGCATTTGGTCTGCCGGGATGACTAGCAACGCCTGTTCATCAAAGACCTCGTGGTAAGCGCGGATCTGACGGGCGTAATGACTGGCGTCGATCAGAATCGGGTCTCTGCGAATCGCGCCCGCGAGAGTGGTTCCGGCTGGGTAATGCCCTGAGATGTAGGCGTGTTGATAATTACTAACGGTGCGCTGCACAGGATCTCGGACTAAGTAAATGAACCGCGGATTGTCGAGACATTCTTGCAACCGTAGTGGCGTGTTGCCAAAGTGAGGCAGTTTTGAATAACCGGTGGAAGCCTCGCCGATTACCTTTGCCGAGACCGGTGCCGAGTCGAATAGCCGAAGGTACGCTTCCCAATCTGTGGGCCTACCGTAGTTGGGCGAGGTGAAATAGTGCGGTTCTTTTTCGCTCGAAAACCAGATGTTGGGATGACGCGTGATTAACTCGTAAAAGGTTGTCGTCGAGGCTTTCATTGCACCAATGACGATCAAATTTGGAGTTTTGCGCGACGGTGAGGGCGTCGTGGCCAGCTTTTGAAACTGCGGGTCGTCGTCGGTTGATCTTCGATGTGTCAACATTTCGATGCAATCGGTCTTGGATTGGCGACGCTTTTGTGTTTACCGCTTCAGCGCTCGGTTTAGCCCAACTACGTTTATCGTCACTCGGTCTAGCGGAGATAGTGTTAGCGAATATAACTATTGTCAATTTCGTTAATTCTACTTTTGCACCATTTCGCAAGTGATCCTATCGGTAGCCGGCGTGCAAGGTAATCGGCAGCAAACAGTGGCAGCCCGTAGCGACGCAGACGAAATTGTGCACGTCTTAGCCAGTCCTGGCGCGCAAGTTTTCGTCGCCGCCACGGGCCTAGCTGCAAGACAGGCAGGCCACTGAGTTCATAGTCCCGCTCAGTAAGCATTTTGCCGATCCGCGATTCTGCCAATTGGATTTCCTGGTCGCTAAGTTTGCGTCTCCATTGCGCGATCAGCTTGGCATCGGGCAGTTCGTAAGTGCTACGGTCGGCGTAGTTATATATAGCGCCGTTAAACTCGGTGCCGAGGAATTGGCAGATGTTGCTAAGCGTTTGCTCCGTGCTGACGATCAGATCTTCGTAACGCACTTCGAGTCGATGCTCGACGGGAATCTGCTCGCGCAGACAGAGCCACGTTTGTTCGGCGTCGATCCAACGCTGGGTGGCATGGTACATGTTGCCGGCCCATCCCATCGCGATGCACGACCGGGCGACATCTCGGCCGTCGCGAAGCAGATGAATGTAACGCGCTTCTGGCCATAGGTATCGAATACGGTCAATGTGGTGGTGAACCGTGGCACCGACGATTGATTTGTCGTCGCGGAGCCGCTTTTGTTCGAGAAACGAGTTGACCAGCTGCTCGTAACTGAGGCTCGAATCGATTCCCGCCCCGCTATGTTGAAATATGCGATGTTGGGAAAGGTAATCATAGTATTCAGCGACAGGTGGAAATGTTCCATCCGCGGCGATTTGATCGACGGCGAACTCGAATTCGAAGTGAAACGCCAACTGAGGATGATGATCGAGCATCAACCTTAATAGTGTCGTGCCCGAGCGAACGGCACCGACAATAAACGCGGGTTGCCGATGGAGTACCGCGCGCGCGTCAGCATTCGATTGGTCACCTATCGAGCGTGATGAGGCAATACTCAAGTCGATACTTTCGTCTTACGCGGCATGGAGTTGGGCGGAGGTGACTGAAAATGCGGAGTTGAAATAGCCGTGGCTTCTGCCAAGATTAGTGGCGCGAGGTCGTCGCAAAAAAAGCGATTTAGCTCTGATTGAGCGAGTGGCACGCGCTGCTGGAGCCGTTGTTGAGTGGCTTGACGCTGATGATAAAGAGCGTCGATTTCTTTCAGGCAGTCATCGATAGACGCGTTGCGTGGGTCGACGATTGAATCGCTGATGCCTAACAGACTGGCAAGTCCATCCGCTTTCTTGCTGTAGGCAAGCAGTGCCCCAGGTACGCCCTGAGAGATGGCTCCGATGAAGGCGTGCATGCGAGCGCCAACAAAAAAGTCGCAATGGCTCATGGCGTACTTAGCGAGTGACGGATCGTTGGCCTCAGATAAAATGTCGACCTTTTTGCGGACTGACCCGCTCAGCTCGGAGGCTAGGTGTTCGCATGCCGAGATATCATTGGTGTCGTCAGAGACGATTTGTGTGTTTTTTGTTTGGGGAAGCGCGGAACGAGCAACGACATGCGGCACAAGCAATATGTGGCTGTTTGGCACGGTGAGTGCCCATTGCAGCAGTCGCTGCGCGAGTTGCCGGTAATCGACTTGGAGGCCAAACGAACGGCTAGAAGAATACAACAGACCGCTGATGTTGAGCGCTATGCATGTCGCCCCATCAGCCTTGGCCCGCCGAAAACTCTCTGGTAAGGTTGTCTTGCGGGGCTCAAGCAAAAACGCCATATCGGGAACACGGATGAGCCGTTGTGGTGTACGCGCCCCGCAGAGTTGCTTGATTTCGTTGATGCCGTCCGCTTCACGGGTGCATACCATTGCACAGCGTGAGAGGATGTTTCCAGCTATCTGAGCAGAGCGGTTGCTGTAGAATGGCCCATAAGTTTGCGGCATCAGCACCAATGGCAGGCCAAGTTCGAGGCAGAGAAGTTTGATTTGCGACTGATATTCAAACACCTCTTGTCCATAGATATCAGCGAATGAGTCGCCGGCTGAGACGTCCAAAATTGCGTCGCAGCTAAGTAGTTGATTTAGTGTATTGGAAAAAGTGGGCAGCCTCGAAATCGAGCAGGCCGACAGCCATCTGCGGATGCGGCCCAGCTTTTTGATTTGTGAAGTTCCGTCGCGGTGACGCAGGGAGCCCTTCCGGCGAACGGCTATCGGATCGCATTCGATGGATTGTTCGCCAACCGAGATTATGACTCTCTGGCCGAGATCCCATGATTGGTAAACAATTTTCGAGTCAGGCAGCGCTTTACTGAGCCCATAGACCATCGACATGCCCAACGCTTCGACGCCTAGGTTGCCAGTGCCCAAAGTAGCGCCCAAAACGCCCACGCGTGGCCGTTTGGAAGAAATCGCAGAGTGGGCAGGTAGCGGCATTAGTTTTCTAGAAGGGCTGGACGGCTGGCTGCTGTTGCGCCGTTGATGTGTCGAAGGTCGCGTTGCACTATAAAGCTTTGCGGAAGCTCGGTCAGGTTGAGTGCAGGCTCTGGCAAAGTGGAGCTGGCGGGGCGCGTGGTTATTGCTCCGGCGATCACGAGAAACAACGGGTTGAACATACCGTTGAGCAAACAGTCGCAGGTGAAAATGAGTAGGCTGATGCTCAAGACTTCGTAGGCAGCATAATCACTGGACCCCCAGCTCGCAGCTTGTTTACGAAAGAGTACTACCGCGACGGGAGTAAGCAGCGTGGCGAAAAGCAAACCAACTCCGTAGAGACCATTTTGGCCAATGATGATGGTCCAAAGTCCGTCGAGTCCGCGAATCTGGTATTCGCCCGTATAGGAATCGACGGGCCACGAACGTCGGTAGCCTCCCCAGCCAAAGACGGGCCGCTCTGCAGCGTGACGAATCATGTAGTCTTCTTGGGACAATCTCGCGCCCAACGAATTCGCACGATCGCTGCCGAATAATGGTTCGGCTTGTTGCGTGATCACTTCGGCGGGGACGACTTGCAGACCGCGTAGGGCCATGTAGCCGGGAACAGCCAGAAGCAGGATGATGGCCGGAACTAAGGTTTTCGCATAGCGGGCAACGAGCAGCAGCGACAATGCTAGGAGCATCAGCATGATTGCATAGAGAGCCTTGCAGAGAACCGTGACGATCAGCAAAGTGCCGAAGACCAAGGGATAGGGCAACCGAAGAACTCTTTTTTCGCGGGAGAGCCAAAGCCAAAATGTAATGACGGTGGCGGTCGCCATCCACATGCCGACCATCAGACCGTTGTTCATAAAGACGACAGGACGATAGCCGTCAAGACGGAGATTCCGCCAGAATTGATTTTGATGAAAGCCGTAGATCCAATAGTTCAACTGAGGGCTGAGTCGAACTTCTAACAAGCAAAAGGGAATATAAACAAGTCCACCAATCACAAATGCCACGGCCAATTGACGCAGAGCATTGGTGTCCTTGAAAAACGCTCTTCCGATACAGTAAGGAACTAGCCAGACCAGCACTTGACGAAAGCCTACGGAACCGGCGTCGTAAGTTCCAAGTCCGTTGGCAAGCGAGGAGAGGCTGGGTGCCAAACACCACAGGAGTATCGGTAAATCAAACCAGCGGGGTCGCAATGCGAACAGGTCTCGACTTGCCCAAATCAGGCAACCAAGTCCCACTGCGCAGTTGGTGGCAACGATTTTATCGTAGTCGGGTATGCCAACAACGGCCATCTTAACGGTCGGTAAAAACAGCCAACCGCCGACCATAGCCGTCACGATAGCCTTGCGCAACGGCATCAGCGCAAACAGCACCAGCACGAGAGCTGGGTAGCCGAGCAAAGCAAGTTGGGCAAGTACGTTCGGGGTCATAGGTTTTTGCAACAGTGGCTTAGCTACGCCAAGCGGTGAGGTCACGGCCTAAAAAATGTTCGAGTAGGTAGGTCGGCTCGGCCAGGCGATCGAGTAGTTCCGCACGTATTTCCGGGGTAAGCGGTTCTGTCCTGGCTGTGTGCCGATTGGCGATCCACTTGCCAATGCGACTGTCGGGCAATTGTTCCGTCACACAGTCGCGAATCCTGCCGCGTAGGCCGGCAGGGACAGCTTGCTTGATCATCTTTATCCCCGGCAAGCCACGAAATCGCTGTAACGAGGTGTTGCACTGGCGAGCCATGTAGTTGCGGCCACGCGCGTTTGCTTTGAGATCCTGCGGTCGATTGGAGCAACGGTTTTCTATTCCGAGAAAACCAAACAGCTCGATCAGCACTTTTTGTGGGGCTTGCTGCAAATCATCGAGCAGCAAGAAAAGCATTTGCTCGCGCGAGAAATGCCGGAGGTATTTTTCAATCTGCAACATATAATTGCTGGTCTCAAGCACGTAGGAACGGTTGCGTAGGGTCTCGCGAATCGAATCGTTGTGACCGAACGACCTGTCGAAGACATAATTGGAATAAAAACGATCGACCGGATGCCGCATGATGTAAACAATTTTTACGTCTGGCAACAACTGGGCAATCCGTTGTGTTGTTTTCGCAAACCGTGGAAACCGCGTGTACGAAGGCGAGGCCTCCCCGCAGACCTGGTCCGGACGAGCAGGATCAAACAGGGAGCTGTACCAATCAACGCCGCGCTCGTAGACTTCGTCGATGCTGAAGAAATTGGGTTCCCTCGGTAACGACATAAACGTATCCCGATTTTGCTGCAGATAATCGTGGAGCGTCGTTGTACCAGATTTCATGGCACCAATAATCAGGAAGTCAGGAAGTCGAGAGCTCATCGGTCGCTGCAGTTTGGCCCGCGTGTGCCGTGTTAACGTGGTTGACGTGACTGCTTGGGATTTGCGGAGTAACGAATCTGTCTGTTGTTGGCTTTGTCGGATGATGGTTTTTACTTTTAGTCGAGTCGTGGTATCGAGGGAGTCTGTGTCTTCGAAATATGGGCCTAGGGAGTCTACCTCTAGGGAGCCGGCGTCTAAGGAGCCGGCGTCTAAGGAGCTTGCGGCTTCCAGTCCGCCAAGCAGCGACCAGTATAATCTGCCAATTGTTCTACTTCTTCGCTATACATTTCAAGAATCTGCTGACGCACCTTTGGAGTGACCGACGACATTTTCCGTTGATGACGCCGCTGGAGCTTCATGCCAATAGGGCCGTTTGCTAACCATTCGTAGCCCGCTTTTCTCGCGTGCGCCGGCACGCGGTTGAGCACCGAAGCGACTGCCGGCGCGCGTTTCAGCGAGCGAATCGTTTGTGTGAGCGACGCTGCGGCAAAGTATTTTCCTCCGCCTTGATTTGCGCGGATAGGGCCCGCGGCGAGATAGTCGAAAGTGGGTAAATCGAGAAACTGCCGGGTTTTTTCCAAGGGAATTTGCGGGCTTTCGTGCAAATCTTGTGTGAACAGTACGAGTATTTGTTCTTCACAGAAAAACTGCAAATACCGTTTGATCTGTGTCATGTAGCGGCCTGAATCGACGGCCTCGGGCGTGTTGGCCAAGAATTCTTCGAAGGTGGCAGTGACTGACTCGCGCATGCGATGGGCATAAAACGAGAACAGCCGCTCGACAGGATCGCGGACCAGGTAGATTAGTCGCGCGTCGGGTTGCACTGCCGCCAGACGGTCCGCTGTGTTTCCGTACAACGGCCAGCGAGTATAGGTCGTCGAGGCTTCACCGCACAGCTGGTCGGCTCTCGCATCGGCAAACAACTTGGCATACCACGGCATGCGCTGCTGATAAACATCATTTTTGCTGAAGAAGCTCATTTCCTTGGGCGTCGACATGAAAATACGTGGGTGGCGGCAGAGGTATTTATAGAGGGTCGTCGTGCCGCATTTTGCCGATCCGATGATAAAAAAGTCGGGTAGGCGCAACCGGGTTGACGGCGATGTGTCCTCTGCCAGAGATTGAAGGTGAAGGTTATGCATAATTCTCTAGGTGTTTGCCAAAGTTACCAATGGTATTCGGTGTTGCGTAATCTCATTTCAATTGGCTCTCAGTATGGCAAATGCCATGTTTCGCAGTGACGGCCAGATCAGTCCGCAGTAGGCAATCAACCCGACCAGCCAAAGCGAAGCAATCAGCGGCGGCGTGATTCCCGGGATTGGCAGATCGAAATGTGTCAAGAGCCAGGCACTGGCCACGAATCCAGCCACCAGACAGAGTGGGCCGTAAAAGACTTGGGTTCTGATTCCGCACCATCGCCCAACCAGGAATACGGAAGTACCGTAGGCGAACAGCTCGCCGACGAAGCCACACGCGGGGATCGTTACCAGTCCATAGCCGCCAGATGCCAACAGCCAAGCGACTAAAAACGATGCAGCTCGCGCTATGTTGGAAATCAGCGGGATTTTTGTCTCACCGTGGGCGACCGCGGCCATCGAGACCGTAGTCCGGGCCAGCCGCGCAGCACACATCAGACCGATCCAAGGAATGGCCTCGGCAGCGAGCAAATAGCGATCTCCATAGATAGTGTTTACCAGCCAAGGGCCGGCAGTGATGAAAGTGGTCGCCAGCAATCCGGCTAACAGGCACATGATTTGCGCAGATTGCCAGCAATAATTCTGCAATTCGGCCGAATCCTGCTTCTGCCGCGCGCGAGATAGCAGTGGCAAAGCGAGCGAGCCGTGGAGGTTGGCTAAAGCCAACGTTGGTGTCAAACTCAGTCCGAACACAACAGAGAATGCGCCCAGCAAATCGAGGTCGAAATAGGAAGCGATCAAGAAGCGATCGCCATGCATCACTGAGAACAACAGTAAACCGTTGCCAATCAACGGCCAGCCAAAGCCGACGAAACGCTTCACGATTGAGGTTTCGTAGTTCCACCGGTAGGCACGCTGAGCCAGACCATGGGACAAGATCGTTCCCAGCAATGATTCTACGAGAATCACTCCGAGGAAGGCGCGGTAATTGCCAAGCGCTATCGCAAAAATTGGCGCGGAGACGACCCCTAGAATTGTCGGAATAGCTTGGAAGCTTGCCAGGCGGCCGAGCCGTAATTCGCGTTGATAGCGAAAAACATCGCAGTGGATAAAGCCGCGGATCAGTGGGACCACCGCCAGCCAGCGGAAGGAGGCCGTGGCGCCGGGAACATCGAAGTAGCTCGCAATCGTCGGTGCCAAAATAAAAAGTACCAGGGAGAGCATCAATCCGCGACAGACAAACAGCAATTGGGCGTTGCCCTGCCAAGCTGCCGAACCGCCCTCAGGCGCTTGCACAAGTTGCTTGCGTGGCCCGAGCTCCGAAATCATTTCCCAGAAGCTTAGTGTAATAGCGAAGGTGGCACCGACACCAAAATCCGCAGGGACAAGCAGCCGCGCAAGGATCACGTTACGCGCGAAGCGGCACGCCACGGTGATCATTTGAGCCATCGCCATAACGGTGGCAGCGGATTGTATTGTCTTACTCTGTGCCATAATTCTTAATGCGGTAGTATCGCCGGTTTCGCTCGTGAACTAAAGTAGTCTACTTGTGATGCAAATAGGGTGCTGTCGATCTATCAATCCGGCCCGACTTAATGAGACCCGGACGTAATGGGAACGAGGCGGCACGCCCTGGGCCGGCTCGAAAGAGTCATTGATACTGTCCAGAGCAGCAAAATAGAACTCGGCTCTGGCAAAGCTACTGTGTGGGCCATTGCAAGTTCACTTGCGGCGCTATCTAGCTGGCTTTGCCACATCAGAAAATCATCGCCGCCCGTTTTGCCGTCGCCGTCGGCGTCGCCGGCATCGGTCTCGCCAAACGCAGCTCGCCATATGGCGAGATCGTCGGCGTCGACGGAACCGTCAACGTTGAAATCGGCTGTGTCAAAGAGTGTTCCGACCTGCGCATTCAAGCGAACTTCGCCAAGAGAGAATTTCGTCAAGTCACCCGATGGTGTGTCGTTGCCGATGTAGACGCCGACCGCCTGAATGTCGCTGAATATATGGTTGGTGACCGGATCGATCCAGTTGGCCGCAGCTGCGTCGAAGTCGAGGTTATA
>Ga0310121_10005022_pt1 | contig 11468 bp, 13 predicted proteins | sample CB27_Tmax_986_MG_FD_203504 | JGI IMG/M metagenome (GOLD analysis project Ga0310121, IMG submission 203504) | Marine microbial communities from Western Arctic Ocean, Canada - CB27_Tmax_986 | ecosystem: Environmental > Aquatic > Marine > Oceanic | place: Canada: Western Arctic Ocean | collected...
CAACACGGCCGAGGCAACGGAGGACACTCCGACGACCGAGGCGCCGTTCGATCTCGATGCGACGTTGCGGGCGCACTACCCGCGTATCACCAGAGTCATCGCGAGGGTCGTCAAGGATCCGGCCCGCTCCGAAGAGCTGGCGGTGGATGTGTTCGTGCGACTGTGGCGGGAACCGAAGGCGCACGGGGGCCAGACCCCGGGCTGGTTGTACCGCACGGCCGTGCGTCACGGGCTCGACGATTTACGGCGCGTGACTCGTCGCGCGCGATACGAACCACTGCTCCGGCTCGCCGGCGGCGGGTCAAGCCCTGAAGAGGCGGCAGCGGCCGGCCAAGAACACGGCCGCGTCCGGCTGACGCTGCTCGCGTTGCGCCGAGACCAGGCCATGCTTCTGGTGCTTCGGGGCCACGGTCTCAGCTACGATGAACTAGCGGACGCCGCGGGTGTCACGCCCTCGTCCGTCGGCACCCTCCTGCGCCGCGCGCGGGAGGTGTTCCGAAAGGAGTACATCTCACGCTATGGCGACACACGATGACCCGGAGTTGGAACGCTGGGTGGACGACAGAATGGCGACACTGGAACCGGAGCCACAGAAGCAGCCGGGTGTCGATGAGGGACTGGCGCAGTTAAAGACTCCTCGAGCGCAGCAACGTGGCCGGAAGCCGATCGGTTTGTGGTTGGTCAGCGCGGCCGTCGTCGTCTGGGGCGGGGCGATGGTCGTGACGCTCGGCCCCTGGACAGGGGACGATCCCGACCCGGCTCAAGTGATGGCGGGTACGACGGAAGCACCACCACCCGGGACCGCCGGCGGCGCGGCCGCGGGCACCCCACCACCAACTCGTCGCCCTCCCGAACCGGGTCTGACAGCGATCGACGAACGACCGGACGCGCCGCACTTCACACTGCCTGACGCGGACGGCGGCAACGCCATGCTCACCGATTACGCCGGACGGGTCCTGCTGCTGAACTTCTGGGCAACCTGGTGCGGACCGTGCAAGGTCGAGATGCCGTGGTTCGAGGAATTCGAGGACACGTTCGCGGACGACGGTTTCGCCGTGCTCGGCGTGTCCCTCGATGAACCGGGCTGGGACATCGTGCGCCCATTCCTCGAACGTCAGCCGTTGAACTATCGGATCGCGCTGGCCGACACCCCGGAGCGAGTGGCGCCGTTCGGCGAGACCTATGTCCTTCCCAAGACGTGGTTGATCGACCGCCAGGGGCGCATCGCCGCCGCACATGTCGGCTTGGTCGACTTCGACTCCACCGAGAGCCAGATTCAGCAACTGCTAGCCGAATAGACGAAACCCGGATACCGGCCGGGACTTGGACGAAGAGCTCCGCTTTCATCTCGAGGAACAGATCCAAACCAACTTGGCCGCCGGCATGGCCCCAGCGGAGGCGAGGCGCGCCGCGAGCGTACGGTTGGGCAACACCGCCCTGATCAAGGAAGACACCGGCGCGGTCTGGCGATGGGGCTGGTGGGACGCGGCACGGCAGGACCTGCGGCTGGCAGTCCGGCTGCTCCCGAAGCAGCGGGGCTTTTCGGCGCTAGCGGTCGTGGTGCTGGCGCTCGGCACTGGCGCCAACACCGCCGTCTTCAGCGCGGCGAACGACGTCTCACCGAACGACCCGCTAGCGCTCCTGGCGGCAGCCACGGCACTCCTGTGTGTGGGCTGGCTTGCCAGCCTGACTCCGGCACGACACGCCGCTCGGACCAACCCCATGGCCGCGCTCCGCGCCGAGTAAACGGTCGCCCGACTGACACACACGAGCGCGTGAGGACAGTGATCGAGACAAGTGTCCTAAGCTAGTGGCGTGAGCTATCGTATCGTCAACGCGCGGATCGTGAACGAAGGGACCATCACCGAGGGCGACCTCGTCGTCGAAGGCGGTCGCATCGTCGGCGTGACTACCCCGGCGCCGGCGGGCGCCGTGGTAGTCGATGCGGCCGGCGCCTACCTGCTGCCGGGCATGATCGACGACCAGGTGCACTTCCGGGAGCCTGGATTCGAACACAAAGCGACCATCGAGACCGAATCACGCGCAGCGGTGGCCGGCGGTATCACCAGCTATATGGAGATGCCGAACACCAATCCGCAGACGGTCACCCCCGAGGCGCTCGCGGACAAGCACACCCGAGCCGCCGCCCGGTCGATGGCGAACTACGGCTTCTACTTCGGCGCCACCAACGACAATCTCGAAGCGATCAAAGCGGTCGACCAGCGGCTGGCGTGTGGTGTCAAGGTGTTCATGGGATCGAGCACCGGCAACATGCTGGTCGACGACGAACGCACCCTCGAGGGCATCTTCGCCGGCTCGCCGCTGATCGTTGCGACGCACTGCGAACACACCCCGACCATCATCGCCAATGAAGCGGCCGCCCGCGCCCGATTCGGCGACGACATTCCGTTCAGCGAGCACCCCCGTATCCGGTCCGAAGAGGCCTGCTACCAGTCGTCCAGCCTCGCGGTCGAGTTGGCCATGCGTCACCACGCGCGCCTCCACGTGCTGCACATCACGACGGCTCGCGAGCTCAACCTGTTCCAGCCGGGAGACCTCGCCGACAAACGGATCACCGCGGAAGCATGCGTCCACCATCTGTTTTTCAACGACGCGTCGTACACGACCAAGGGCGCCACCATCCTGTGCAACCCGGCCATCAAGTCGCCCGCCGATCAGCAGGCGCTGTGGGTCGCGGTCAATGACGGACGAATCGATGTCATCGCCACTGACCACGCGCCACACACCGCGGCGGAGAAGGCCCGACCCTACACCGAGACCCCCGCGGGCCTGCCGCTGGTGCAACACGCGCTACCCTCGTTGTTCGAGCACGTAAGCGCTGGTCGGTTCACGGTCGAGACCGTGGTCGAAAAAACCGCGCACGCGCCGGCTCGGCTCTTCGGCGTTGCCGAGCGCGGATTCATTCGCGAGGGCTACTGGGCCGACCTTGTGCTGGTCGATCCCACGATGCCCACTCCCCCGGACCCGATCTACTCAAAATGCGGCTGGAGTCCGTTCACCGACATCGCGCTGCGCTCGCGGGTCCGCATGACCTGGGTCAACGGCGAACTGCGATACCAGGATGGCGCGTTCTTGCCTGGTACCGGCGGTCGTGCACTGGAATTCGCTCGCCCGTGAAACGACGGGACGATGAAGACTCCCTCCTGGGCGGGGGCGTCCCGCACCCCACGCGGCCGCTCCGGCCGGCGGCTTCCACCCCCCTGAGGCCGGTTTCGTAACCGCGCGTCTTCAGACCCACCCGTGGGCACATCTCAAGACTGGCCGCTGCGTGACGCCGGGAGCCACACATCCGTTCCGGCGGGGAATTGAAACGCGGACGGCATCACGCCCACGACGACCAGCGGCGCATCGCGTCCCACGATGGTCATGGCCTCGCCCACAATGCCCGGGTCGGCGCTAAAATGGCGCCGCCAGCTGGCATGACTCAACACCATGACGGCCGGTGCGCCGACTACGTCATCGGCGGGGCTGAGCGTACGCCCGAGCGCAGCGGAGACACCAAGCGTCTCGAAAAACGAGCTCGACACGACCCGCTGGGTCAATGCGAACGGCTCGCTGGCCCGCACCTCCAGTTCGCCCCAATCTGTGGAACCAATCGCGGCCAGGTCAGTGAACGACGACGTCGGTGCGCGCCAGTCCTGGAAGTTGGGCAGGGAGACTTCGACATGCGGGCGGCCCGATTCCTGCCCCCACATCAGCACCAGTTCGCGTTGGTCTGCGAACGGCAACGGTCGAAGCAGCACCGTCTGGACGACGGTGAAGAGAAGCGTTGCGGCGCCCAGCCCAAGCGCCAGCGTCACGACGGCCGCCACGGCAAAGCCGGGGCGCCACCGTCACCTTACTGATTGGCGTAGGCGCGCTCGCCTACACGTACCCGCCAATCGGGCAGGCCGCGTCGAACCGACCCACGCTACGGGTCGACTGAGACTTGAGCGGATCCGGTCCAGACGCGCGACAATGCGCGCCCCGCGGCCCCGGAGTGGGGCACTCGGGTCCCCGCGTAGGGGCCGCGGGGGGTCCCCGGGGCGCCGCCCCGTCTAGGTATTAAATCCCGTCTTCCATTCGAATGGTAATCGTTTCGCAGAGCCCCTCGATGGTGCGGTGCTCGTCGTCGCCAATCTGGACACTGAAACGGTACTCACCACTCTCGAGCGTCATCTCCATCCCATCGGAGCCGTCACCAAAGTGGACCCAGGGGTCAGCGGCGGGGATAATCTCGCCGGCCGGAAGGCATTCGGCGTTGAAGCCCAGATGGTAGTGGCCCATGTCCGCGCGCGGGCTGGGGACTTCCCCGGGGACCGGGCTGACCTCGAAGTTCTCGGTCCCGAACGTGAACCCGAGCGGAATCTCGGTCGCGTGGTCGGTCTCGTCCCTCGGCGCCACGAAGAACACACGCGCCTCAGGCGCGGGCGCCTCGGCCATCTCGGCCGACCCGGCGTCGCCCGACTCGGCGTCGCCCCCGCCGCACCCCACCGCCCCGACGGCCACGACCGTCGCCACGGCCACTGCACCAGCCACCCTCACGAACTTCTCAACTTGCAGCACACGCACATTCTCCCCCTTGTGTTAACGATATCTTGCTTGTGCCGACCGTCCGGTCGGCAACTTGATGCTCGAAAAACGACCCCGGTAGCCGACGCCGCTATTCTCCGACGTTCTCACCGGACACCGAGTATTGTCTTACATTCGAAGCGACCGTTGCACCAGGACGCCTCCTTCGGAGTGGTCACCGGCACACTGGCCGGCGACACAGTCACGAGTAATGGCGACTAGGTCGGCCGATTGGCCAGCACGAGACCCGCCCCGGCCGCCGCCATCAGAATGCCGAGATAGAACACCGGCGACGGGCTGTTTTGCGGCGGATTGTAAAGCATGGCCACAAAGGTGCTGACCACCGGCGCGCCGGCGAACACCAGCGGTGGCACCACCGTGGGCCGCCCGCCGTTCACCAGCGCGAGGACGATTCCGAGCGCCCCCAGCGCGCCCAGCACCCCGGCCGCGATGGTAAAGGTCATCCCACCCGACGTGAAGAGATGCCAGGTCCCGGCTCTCGCGATCATCGTGCCCGGAATCAGAATCGCGACGAGCAGATAGGCCACTCCAACCATCAGGAAGGCGTGCAGCCCGCTGCCGCCCAGCGCCAACTGGCCTTTGTGTAGTGTCGGAATATAGGTTCCCCAGCTCAACACGGTCAGCAGGACGAACGGCAACCAGCTACGCATTCTTGTGCTCCTTCCACGAGCCCCGGTGTTCGAGGCAACGACCAAACGCCGTATTGTATCGTAGGGATGTGAAGCGACACCCAGGTCTGATCCCGCTCTCGCACGATCATCACGACGCGCTGGTCATCGCCCAGGGGCTCATCCGCGGACACTCGTCGGCGCCCCGCTCAGACTGGCCCAGAGACCGCCGGGCCCAGGTCGACCGTGTCGTGACGTTCTTTGCCGACACTCTGCAGCCGCACTTCGAAGCGGAAGAGACCTGGGTCTTCCCGACCGCCGCCAGGTCGCTGACCGGAGGCGACGCGCTGGTCCGAGACCTGTTGGCGGAGCATGAGCAGATACGGACACTGGTCTCCGACCTCCAGCGTGTTCCGGTCGATGACCTCGAGACCCGGCTCCCGACGCTGGGCCACCTACTCGTCTCGCACGTGCGAACCGCAGAACGGGTGTTGTTCGAGACCATGCAGCGAGAGATGGGCGACGCAGCTCTGGAGGCGATAGGCGTTCGCCTCGCCGGCCTGCCCCCGAGAGGCCCGTCGTGCCGACCGGCCGCCGACGGGTGAACGCAGCCCGCCGCCACGAAAGCCAGGATTCACGCCTCTTTGGAAAGAGAGGTCTTCGCCGCCTCTCGACGTCCAGGACCCGATCAGCGGCTCCGAAGCAGCAGATCCGCCGATTGTAGAATCTTCGCCCGAAGGCGATGCGGAAAGTCAGGGGCGAGTCCGTCGAGGAAACGACGGACGATATCGGCCGCCTCGGAAGAACTGTGCCCAGTGAGAGTGGCGTCGAGCCAGTTCGACGGAAAAAAGATATCGCCCGTGCGCTGAATCTCTTCGACCATCTCCAGGCTCGGGCCGATGAACCGGCGGGCATGCGCCGCCCGCAATGGGTGATGTAAGTATCCCAGTGCGGCGATGACCCAGGGCTCGCGCTCACGGCCGCCCGGCTCGGCCAGCTGTTGGAAGAAGAGTTCCCGCGTGAGTGGCGCCGCGGACAGCGACGGGCGGACGAACTCGAAGCGGGCCAAGCGGTCGGGGTTCTCGATCCGAGCGAACTGCTGGTCGAGAATATCCTGGCCGTCGGCGACCCCACGCACCGCCAGTCCTTCGGCCAGCGCAATGAAATCGGTCTCCGAGAGATTCAGGCCCGGTATCTGCTCGTCGCCGGCCCAGATTCTCCGCATCCGCTCGACACCCGAGTCGGAGAGGACCAGGAGGCGCCACGCCTGGAAATAGGCGGCCTTCAGCGTCCCCGGGCTGTTGACCATCCCCGTCCACAAGGCTCGTTCCACCTCTCCCGAGACGACTCTGCGCGCATCGTCGGACAGCAGCCGCCAAAAGGTCGTGCGCAGGTATCGCAACAACCGCTGGGTGTTCTGCTCGACCGTCTCGGCCGCGAGACCGGCCAGCAGACGCTCGAGCCAGATCTCGGGCGCAATCTCGCCATCGAGCACGTCTTCCCACAGCGTGGCCCAACCGACTCCCCGAATGAGCGGGTCACCCAGGCCAGGGAGCCCCGCCAGTAACCCGTCTCTACTGTGACCATCGAGCCGAAAACGCCCATACTCGATGCCGGCAGCGTTTGGCACCAGGAAGCGCGGGCGGCCGCGTGTGGTGTCACGGTCGAGCGTCACTGAGGCCGTCGACAGCGCCACGGGGATCCGCACATCCTCGTCGTCGTAGGCGAGGAGCAGTTCGAGCTGTTGCGGCCACAGGCGACCTCGACCATCCGGATCACGCTGCGAGACCGTCAGGGTGGTGCCCCGGATCCGCTGCCCCTCGACCACCACCTCAACCGCGACTTCGACCAGCGGCCGCCCGGGCTCCTCGACCCAGACGGCACTCCAGGCCGCCAGGTCAGTGTCGGATCGTGCATCCAGGATCCGAATGAGGTCGGGCCAGGTGGCGTTCCCATACCGAAACGTGTCGAGATACTCACGTAACCCGTCGCGGAACGACTCCTCACCGACCAGCCGCTCGAGGTGTCGCATGACGATGGGCGCCTTCTGATAGATGATCGGACCGTAGAGGGTGCCCGCCTCTCGCAGGTTGTCCAGCGGCTGTCGAATCGGATTCGCCCCGGCCGTCCGGTCGACTGCGTACGCGCGGTCGTGGTGCGCGAGGAAGAAACGCAGGTCGTGGTCCACCTCGGGGAATGACGGATGAACGATCTTCGCCGCCATGAAGTTGGCGAAGACTTCCTTGGTCCAGACGTCATCGAACCAGTTCATCGTCACGAGGTCGCCGAACCACATGTGCGCGGTTTCGTGCGCGATGAGGCTGGCGCGACCGAGAAACTGCTCCTGGGTCGCAGACTCGTCGAGCAACAGGCTCGATTCTCGGTAGAAGATGGCGCCGGGATGCTCCATGCCGCCGTACTGGAATGGCGGCAATAATGCGAAATCGAATTTTCCGAATGGGTACGGGATCTGGGTATAGTCCTCGAGCCAGTCCAGCGACGCCGCATGCAGGTCGAAGATCGCGTCGCCATTGCGCGCCACCTTCTCGGCGTCGGTCTCGCGATGAAACATCCGGAACGTGCGCCCGTCTCGCTGCGCGGTGGTGACCTGAAAATCTCCCACCGCGAACGCGAAGAGATAGGTTGAAATCGGTTCGGTCACCGCGAACCGGTGGATGGCACGGCCATCCGGCTGGGACGACGGCGGCACGAGATCGAGCGCTGCGCCATTGGCCACCGCCTCCCAGTCGGCCGGGACCTCAAGCGTCAGGGAGAACCGCGCCTTGAGATTCGGTTGGTCGAAGAGCGGCAGCGAGAAGTGCGCGCGGTCCGGGACGAACAGGGTGTAGAGAAACGCGTCGCCGCGATTGAGCGCCTCGTCGCCAGCCTCAAATTCGACCGCCACCTCGTTGCGCTGCCCCGAGTCGAGCGCGGCGGCCGGCACAATCAAATGGTCGTCGCTCACGCGCCAGACGACGTCGGCGCCATTCGCGCGGACCATGCGAACGCGCTCGGCCGCGTCTTTGAAGTCGAGCACCAGATCCCGTCCCCGTTCGTCGGACCAGCCGAACTCGGCCACCACGGTGCCAGTGATAGGCGTGTCGCGCGCGCGGGGCACGGTGAGGCGATACGCATACTGGATGTCGGACAACGTGGCGGCGCGCAGCTCGGCCAGCTCCCACGAGACGCCGGCCTGCAACGCAGACGGTGTCACCCCCTCCCCCCCACAGCCAACCTGTACGGCCAGCGCCGCGGCGAGCGTGGCACCTCGGAACGACCTGGACAGAAACGGATGGGGCATGAGGCGGCGCGGTCCTCTCGGCTACGGCTCGACGGCGCAGTCACCGTAATACTGTTCCGGCCTCGAGGTGAACCCTACCAGCTGCGTATCGGTGTACTCGTGACGGGTGTGCACCGCCATGAATCTGCCATCTCTGGTCTCGCGGTCGATGACGGTGGTCGTGTACAGCGGACCCACCGTGAACATCTGCACCAGATGCAGATAGTCGCCAGTCTGACGCACGATGATCTGCGACGCGCCGTAGGGCCCCACGATCTCCGCGGTGGCGCCGTCGGTATCGATCTCCTCGAACCGCAGCGACAACGTGGATGGTCCCACGTCACCCCCGGCGTCGCCGTCGGCCCAACCGGCGGTCGACATCGCGCTGAACGCGCAGTCGAGACCAGTGGCATTCAGCAGCCGCTCTTGTCCAAGCGCGTACCCGACCGGTACGAGCGACATGATGAGCGTGACAATGAGCCTGTGGTTCGTACCCGGCCTGGTCGACGGCATGCATCCCCCCTACTAGTGCGTTACACTCCGTGGATTCTATCTTGCACGCCATGAGATTCCTGACGCTCACGCTGCTCTTCATCGCCGTGGTCGGTCTGCACGGACAACCCGTTCTCGACCCGATGGTCAGAGATCGACTCGTCCGGCTGTTTCCCGACGCCACCTCCTTCTCGCCGAAGGAGGGATCGCCGCCGCACTTCAAAGCCTACAGTGGGGACGCCAGCGAGCGTGCGCTTCGCGGCTACGCCTTCTACACGACCGACCTCGAACCACTGGAGCGCGGATACGACGGCCCGATCCAGGTATTGGTCGGTGTCGACCTCAACGCGGCGATCACCGGCATCCTGGTCGTCCGACACCAGGAACCCTACGGCTCGTTTTCGGTCGACACCCCGGAGTTCGCGGCGCAGTTCGTACAGAAAAGTGTCCGCGATCGCTTTCGTGTCGGGGCGGACATCGATGCGGTGGCGACGGCGACCATCTCGGTGCGATCGGCGTCACGCGCCATCCGCAACGGCACTCGTCGTATCGCCAAGCGGTTCCTGGTACCCACCGACTCGAAGTGATGCGCAGACTCTGGATGCTGTTGTTCGTGCTGCCGGTGGTCTGGGCGAGCCCCGTCTACCCGGCGTTTGCGACCGCTCAGCCGACGATCGATGACTCGACCGAGCCACCGGGCGACACCGGTGGGGGGCTGGAGGACGAGGGTGAGGATTTGTGGAATTTCGACGACGAGGAGGAAGACGTCGAAACCTGGGGCGCCTTGCTTCGGGATCAGGCGCCCGACCTCGCGCTCTTCACGTTGTTCGCCACACTGACCCTGGTCAGCTTCTTCCGCAAGAGTGTCTGGCTGAAGTACGTCACGTTCGTCATGGCGATCGGCTACATGGGGTTCGCGAAGAGCCAGCTGATCTCGGTGGTCAATATCTATGGCGCAATGACCGGCAACATGCCGGTCTTCCGCTACAGCCTCGCCTGGTATCTCTTCGCCGCGTTCACCGTCGTCTCGACCGTGCTGTGGGGTCGACTCTACTGCGGCCGGGTCTGCGCGTATGGCGCGCTCACCCAGCTTCTCGACCGCTTCGTGCCGGCCCGGCTGCGCATCGACGTACCGCCATGGCTTGAACAACGTGCCGCGTGGATCAAGTACGGCCTGCTGGCGACGACCCTCCTGTACTTCCTGGTCACCGCCAACATCACCGCGTATCGCTATGTCGAACCGTTCTGGCTGTTCACGCGGCGCGGCTCGACCGGGATGTGGATAGGTCTGGCGGTTCTGCTCGTCGCCACGGTCTTCGTGCGCAACCTCTACTGCCGGTTTCTCTGCCCCGTCGGCGCGGCGCTTGGTTTGCTCTCGAAGCTGACGGTCTTCAAAATCAAGCGCTGGTCAGAGTGCAACACCTGCAAACTCTGCGAAAAGACCTGCGAATGGGGGGCGATTCGCGGACCACAGATCGTGATGACCGAATGTGTCCGGTGTGACGACTGCGAACGGCTGTATCACGACACCTCCCGGTGTCCCCACTGGCTGATTCTGGCGCGCGCCAAGCTGCGTGGAACATTGTCGTCGGTCAAGGCGGCTGTCACCGGCTGACGGTGCGTCGCCGGCGACCGGCTCGCCTCCTGTGACGGACAGGCATACTGCCGCCACGTGACAGCGCAGATTTCCCGACCCGCAGCCGCGCCGGTCTCGACCACCGACCGGGTGCTGGCGCTGGATGTGCTCAGGGGCTGGGCGGTGGCCGGGATGCTGGTCGTCAACTTTGGGTATTTCTCTCAACTGGGACTTGACCCGCGGGGCGGCGCGGACGCAATCGGCGCACCCGTGATCCAACTTCTGGCCGACGGCAAGTTCTGGACGCTGTTCTCGGTGCTCTTCGGCCTGGGGTTCGCCCTGTAGCTGCACCGTGCCGACGCCCGCGGAACGCCCTTCGGGGCGGTCTATGTTCGCCGACTCCTCTTTCTGTTTCTGATCGGTGTGATGCACGCACTGCTGCATCCGCTGGAAATCCTGCACCGCTACGCCTTCCTGGGCTTGCTCCTACTCCCGTTGCGGCGGGCCTCAACCCGAGCCCTGGTCGTCGTCGGCGTCCTCGGACTCGTCGCCCCACCGGTGGTCCAGAGTCTCGCGTTCGGGGAACCCGCGCCAGCCGCCGAATCGGCGCGCGTGTATGCGGAAGCCGATCTGCCGGAACTTCTGAGCCACAACGTCACGAGGTTCCGCCGCGAGGCGATCGACATCCGGGTGCTGGGCCACTGCCGTATTTCGTGCTGGGCGTCTACCTGGGCCGGCAATGCCTGCTAGAGACCCTGGCGGTCCACCGGGCGCAGCTCGCGCGAGCACGATGGTGGCTGCTCGGCCTGGGTCTCGGGCTGCAGGCCACGATCCTGGCGATCCTCGTGGCGGCGCCGACGATGGTGCCGGCTCCGGCGCGCCCCTTGATCCCGACACTGCTCGAGTTGGGAAGCGCGAT
>Ga0310121_10005023_pt1 | contig 11468 bp, 9 predicted proteins | sample CB27_Tmax_986_MG_FD_203504 | JGI IMG/M metagenome (GOLD analysis project Ga0310121, IMG submission 203504) | Marine microbial communities from Western Arctic Ocean, Canada - CB27_Tmax_986 | ecosystem: Environmental > Aquatic > Marine > Oceanic | place: Canada: Western Arctic Ocean | collected...
TCCATCCGTGTTCGACCCCGGCATCTTCGCCGGGAAGGGGATCTTTCCCTTCCTGGCGGATCACGAGGAAGCGCGTCTGGTTGTCCGATTGATCCTGCAGGTCGGAAGCCAGGACTTCCAGCCCATACCTCTCCGCCGTCCGGAATGACGCTACGGCTCCAACGGTGGGGTCACGCTTCTCCGCTACTTCCCGAGCGGCCCCAGCCGTGTCATATACAGCGATCACTTCGAGTTCAGAGTGCCGGGACAGAAACTTTCCACATTGTGCGAGGGCAACCGGATGAGAGATGACACGCTTGAGTCCTTCAAGCGGGGTGCCAGGAAGCCCTAGTAGGAAGTGACGGATGGGCCGAATCACCTCACCTACCACGCAGAGTCCCGGCTCCATGAGGATATCGTAGGCGGGCTGCACCGTGCCGGCGAGGCTGTTCTCCACAGGAAGAAGCCCAGCGGAGACCTGGCCCGATCGGATTGCGTCACCTATTTCGCGGAACTCCCGACAGGGGACCGGCTCCACCTCTTCCCCGAACCAGGTCCGCACAGCATCCTCGCTGAATGCTCCCAGTTCCCCCTGAAACGCGACTGAGAGCGACATCACGAGGTCCGTTATGAGTGGGTGAGCCGAGCAGAGTGATTTGAGGAGGATCTCACCCGGCCAGGCCCCGGGCCTCTTCAAACACTCGGATCTCATCTAGATGTCGAAGCGCGAGGCCGATGTCATCGAGCCCTTCTAGAAGGCATTTTCGCCGGAAGGAGTCAATCTCGAACGAGGCCTCAAAACCGGCCTCATCGCTGACCAGGCACTCCTTGAGGTCCACGGTGAGCCGATAGCCAGGAGCTGAATTCACTTGGTCCATCAGGAATCGCAAAACCTTGTTGGGGAGGGTTACTGGAAGGAGTCCGTTCTGGAAACAGTTACTCTGAAAAATATCGGCGAAGCTCGGCGCGATAATCGCCCGGATTCCGAACTGACAAAGTGCCCAGGCAGCATGTTCTCGAGAGGAGCCACACCCGAAATTTCTCCCAGTCAGGAGGATCGCCGCTGACCGGTACTCCTTTCGGTTTAGCACGAAAGACGGCTTAGGTGAGCCATTCGTCTGAAAGCGCCAGTCGTAGAAGAGAAAGTCACCGTATCCCGTCTTCTCAATCCGCTTGAGGAACTGTTTCGGGATGATCTGATCTGTGTCCACGTCAACTCGGTCGAGCGGAGCCACGGGTCCGGTCACTCTGGAAAACGGTTTCACCTGGACTCCCATCGCCGGATATCCACGAAATGGCCCTCGACCGCAGCCGCAGCTGCCATTGGTGGGCTGACCAGATGCGTACGGCCTCCTCGTCCCTGACGGCCCTCGAAGTTCCTGTTGGAGGTCGAGGCGCATCGTTCTTCCGGTCCCAAGATGTCAGGGTTCATTCCAAGGCACATGGAGCATCCCGCCTCCCGCCACTCGAATCCAGCGTCCGTGAAGACTCGATCAATCCCCTCGCGCTCTGCCTCTCTTTTCACCGATGTAGAGCCGGGGACCACCATTCCCCGAACATCCGGATGGACTTTTCGTCCCCGCACGATCTCCGCAGCGCTCCTGAGATCCTCCAGTCGGGCGTTAGTGCACGAACCAATAAAGACTCGATCCAGGGGGATCTCCTGCATCGGCGTGCCGGGAACAAGTCCCATGTACTTCAAAGCATTGCTAGCTGCCTCGCGATCGCTTCGGTTAGCAGCGTCGTTGGGATCGGGCACCCTCCCGGTCACCGGCACGACCATGCCGGGGTTTGTTCCCCAAGTCACGGTTGGTGCCAAATTGGAGACGTCGACCGTTACGACTCTATCGTATTCCGCTCCCGGGTCCGAGACGAGAGTCTTCCAACGAGCGACTACGCTCTCGAAAGCATCGCCTCTCGGGGCGTACTCCCGCCCGCGGACGTACTCGAACGTGGTCTCATCCGGCGCAATCATTCCTGCTCGTGCACCGGCCTCGATGGACATATTGCATACCGTCATCCGGCCTTCCATGGAGAGGGATCGGACTGCCTTGCCTGTGTACTCGATCACGTGCCCGCGGCCCCCATCGACTCCCAGTACACCGATGATGCTCAGGATGAGGTCTTTTGCGGTGACTCCTAGACTAAGGGAGCCCTGGACGTCCACCTTAAGCGTCCTAGGCTTATCCATCCAGAGGCATTGGGTCACAAGCACCTGCTCGACTTGCGAAGTTCCGATCCCGAAGGCGAGAGAGCCGAACGCTCCGTGCGTTGCGGTGTGGCTGTCACCGCAAACGATCGTCATTCCGGGCTGTGTGTATCCCAGTTCGGGCCCCATCACGTGAACGATCCCCTGACGAGCGTGGTCCATACCATAGAAGGTGATCGCGAACTCGTCCACGTTTTTTTCCAGGATTTCGATCTGTCGGCGAGCTACATCATCGCGTACGGGAAGTGACCTGGGCCAGGTAGGCACATTGTGGTCCACCGTTGCAACTGTGAGGCCGGGTTGTCGGACTGTGCGACCGGCTCGCCGGAGCCCTTCAAAGGCCTGAGGGGATGTAACCTCGTGCACGAGATGGAGATCGACATAAAGGAGATCAGGACGGCCCTCGGGCCTGTGCACCACATGTGCGTCCCAAATCTTCTCGAAGAGGGTCCGAGGACGGGCGGCTTCCATCTCCGTCTGAGCCGTTTCTCCGGGGTGACTTGTGCTGCCCATCCCTGCTGAACTCATCCTGTGACCTGCGCCTTCACAGATGCGCCAGGAGCATCTGTGCGCTGTACGGGAGTCAGCCACTCATAAGGGTCCGGGCGCAGTCCCTTGGCTAAATCCATCAACTCTTTCTGCAATCGAAGGGCGATGGATCCCGGCTCTCCCTTGCCGACAGGGATACGATCAACACTGCGAATCGGGCTGATCTCAGAAGCCGTGCCGGTGAAGAACAGTTCGTCGGCAATATAGAGAGCCTCCCGCGGGATTTCCTGCAAGACGACAGGGATCTCCATCTCACGGGCTAGGGTCATCACACAGTCACGGGTGATCCCGGGAAGCATGGCGCCATCTTGGGGTGGCGTGTATAGAACTCCATCGCGGACGAGGAAGAGGTTCTGTCCACTCCCTTCACTCACCAGACCCTGAACATTTAGTGCGATCGCCTCGGCGTACCCATTGGCCACAGCCTCCATCTTCATGAGTTGCGCATTGAGGTAGTTTCCGCCGGCCTTGGCCAGCGTGGGAAAGGTGTTCGGTGCCGGACGCTGCCAGGACGAGATACAGACGTCGACACCGCTGTTCATCGCTTCCGCCCCTAGGTACGCTCCCCACGGCCAGCAGGCAAGGTAGGTATCAATGGGACTCGCGGTCGGGTCGAGGCCAACTGCTCCATACCCTCGAAAGGCCAGTGGCCGGATATAGCACTCCTCCAGGTGATTTCTCCGGATCAACTCGACCACGCAGTCTCCCAGTTCTTCAGACGAGTACGGGAGGTCCATCCTATAGATATGCGCCGAGTCCGCAAACCGGCGCATGTGGTCTCGAAGACGAAGAACAGCCGGCCCCGATGGCGTCCGATAACATCGAACCCCCTCGAAGACCGATGATCCGTAGTGGATCACGTGGGACATGACGTGGACCTGGGCCTCCTTCCACGGGATGAATTCCCCGTTTCGCCAGATCCAGCCATCCTTCTCTGGAAACTGGACGCTCATGCTTCCTCCTCTCCTTGCTTGAGCCACTTCATCCGGGATCGAAGTCGGCTTCCCACTTCCTCGATCCGATGGGTTCGGCCCTCCTCCCTGAGACGCTTGAACTCAGAGGCGTCACCTTCGGACTCATCAATCCAGCGCTGAGCGAACTCTCCGGACTGGATCTCCGCTAGGATGTCCTTCATCGCCTGCCGGCTTGCGGCGCCCACGACTCGCGGCCCGCTCACGTAGTCACCCCATTCTGCCGTGTCACTCACATCCTTCCGCATTCCAGTTAGCCCACCCTGATACGCCAGGTCTACGATGAGTTTCATCTCGTGGAGACACTCGAAATACGCCAGCTCTGGTTGATATCCTGCGTCTACCAGAGTGTCAAAACCATTTTGGATGAGGGAGGTGAGGCCCCCGCATAGGACAGCCTGTTCTCCGAATAGATCCGTCTCCGTCTCCTCCGCGAACGTCGTCTCGAGCACACCGGCACGGGTCGAACCGATGGCGTGTGCGTAGGCGAGAGCAACATCTCGTGCTTGCCCGCTCGCATCCTGATGGACGGCGATCAGTGCTGGCACTCCGTTCCCTTGGCTCGCCTCACGGTAGAGCATCTGTCCGGGGGATTTGGGGGCTACCATGATCACGTCCACATCCTTCGCTGCTTCGATCTGACTGAAGTGCACGTTGAACCCGTGGGCGAACAATAAGGTGTCACCAGGCTCTAGATATGGCTCGATGTCTTCGCGGAAAACCATCGCCTGAGCAGTATCAGGGAGGAGGATGGCGATGAGGTTCCCTTGCTTGGCAGCCTCTGCCACACTCATCAACGGGATTCCCGCCGTTCGAACGCCGCTTGCAGAGGCACTCCCTTTCCTGAGCCCAACGCATACGTCGACACCTCCCTCATGAAGAAGCTTGGCGTGAGCTGCTCCCTGGCTACCAAAGCCCATTACCGCAACCTTCTTTGTGGCGAGGTGGTCGGGATTCGCATCATCTGCGGTCAAGATCCGAGCTTGGCTCATGAAATGTCTCCTTCCTGTGATTCGTTATCCTGGTTCTAGGAGGGGTGTTAGAAGGCCGCTGTACTTCTCTTAACGGTCTTCTTGTCAATCTGCCGACTCGCCTCCGCCAGTTCAATTAGGCACTGGTGACCACCTCGGTCACCCGGTCTGCTACCTCACGAGTCCCGGATGGGTCATCACCCGGTCCTGCCAAATCGGGAGGACGAATCCCGGAGGCGAGTACACCCTCGACCGCCTTCTCGATCGCCCGTGCCGCAGCTTCCCTTCCGCTGTGATGCAGGAGTAGCCCAGCTGAGAGGATTGCAGCCAGCGGGTTTGCGACACCCTTGCCCGCGATGTTTGGTGCGGAGCCGTGAATGGGCTCGTACAGGCCAGCTCCCGTTCCCAGGCTTGCGGAAGGGAGAAGGCCGATCGAGCCGGTGATAGCTCCAGCTTCGTCACTCAGGATATCTCCGAAGAGATTCTGCGTCAGGATCACGTCAAAGTAGCTGGGTCGTAACACCAGTTCCATCGCGGCACGGTCTACGAGCATGTGTTCCAACTCGACTTCCTTGAAGTCCTCCGCGACCTCCGTGACCACTTCTCGCCAGAGTTGAGAGGTCTCGAGGACGTTAGCTTTGTCGACTGATACCACTCGTCTCTGGCGTGATCTGGCCGCTTCGAACGCGACTATGGCTACACGCCTGATCTCGGATGCCGTGTAGCGAAGCGTGTTCACCGCTTCGGCCCCGCCCGCACCACGATCAATCGATCGCGGCTCCCCATAGTAGAGACCACTGGATAACTCACGCACGATCAAGAAGTCAGTTCCTCTTATCCGTTCGGATCGCAGGGGCGACGACTTGATGAGTGACTCGAGTACCCGCACAGGCCTGAGATTCGCGTAGCAGTCGAGTACCTTCCGGAGCTCCAGTAGTCCCGCCTCAGGTCGCAGGTCTTGGGGAAGCTTGTCCGCTTCGGGATCACCCACCGCGCCAAGGAAGACCGCATCTGCCTGAAGAACTGCCTCCTTGGTTTGCTCCGGCAAAGGTCGTCCCGAGTGCTGGACTCCAGCCCAGCCAATGGGATAGTGCTCAGTCTCTATCCGAATTCGATACCGCTTCGCTGCTGCCTTGAGTACTTGGAGTCCTGCAACGGTGACTTCAGGACCGATTCCGTCTCCAGGGAGAACGGCTATGCGAAGAACCCCCGTCACCTCAGACTCCCCGAAGCTCGGTAGCTTTGTGAATCGCGTCTTCTTCCAGCTGTTGCGCGTGAGCGGCCTTGTTTAGCGCGTGGAGGTAGGCCCTCACGGCTGCGTCTACAACATCAGTGGAGGCACCTCGGCCGGTGAAGGTTTTCCCCAGGACTCGGGCTCTCAGAGTGACCTCCCCCACTGCATCTCTTCCAGGTGTTGCAGCTCGGATGGCAAAGTCCTCCAGTTTCACCTCCCATCCCACTGCCTTGTTGACCGCTGTGAACGCTGCGGCGATTGGTCCATCTCCCTTTCCTTCCGCTTCGATCTCTCCCTCGCCCTTCTTCTTCAAGGTCATTGTGGCGTGGGACCACTCGCCCCCGAACTTACCTGTCATTTTTTCTAACGCGAACGTTATGGGGAGATCCGTCATGGCCCCATGGTGAACAATAGACAGAAGGTCTTCGTCCAAGATGTCTTTCTTCTGATCGGCAAGAAGCTTGAAAAGCTTGTAAGCCCGCTCTATTGCCTCGTCATCTAGATCGAACCCTAAGTCCTGGAACCGGGCTTTCAAAGCATGTCGGCCAGAGTGTTTCCCTAGGATCAATTGACTTCCGGGTACGCCGACCATTGTCGGATCCATGATCTCGTAGGTAGATCGCTCCTTTAACATCCCATCCTGATGAATCCCTGCTTCATGGGCGAAGGCGTTGTGGCCTACGATTGCCTTATTCGGCTGCGGATGGATCCCTGTGATCTGTGTGAGGATTCGGCTCGTAGGATGGATTCGGCGGGTGTTGATACCAGTTGTGAGATCGAACAGGTCTTTTCGCACGCTAATCGTCATGACGACCTCTTCGAGGGCCGCGTTTCCAGCTCGTTCACCGATGCCATTCACGGTACACTCCACCTGCCGTGCTCCCGCTTCTACGGCTGCCAGCGAGTTCGCGGTCGCAAGACCGAGATCGTTATGGCAGTGGGCGGAAAGGACCACACCTTCTAGCCCCGGCACCCTCCTCCGTAGCGTGCTGAAGATTTCTGCCACTTCCCGGGGGTGAGTGTATCCGACCGTGTCGGGGATGTTGATAGTCGTCGCCCCAGCATTCACTGCGACCTCGGCCACCTTGCACAGGAACGAGAGTTCGGTGCGTGTAGCGTCCTCAGCGCTGAACTCCACGTCGTCGGTGTAGCGCCTCGCTCGTTCCACTGCCTGAGCTGTCTGTGCCAGACACTCCTCTTCAGTGATCTTAAGTTTGTGTTCTAGGTGCACCTTCGAAGTTGCAATGAAGGTGTGGATCCGTGGGTGTTCGGCGTCCTCGATCGCTTCAGCGGCCCGATCAATGTCGCCAGAGCGGGTTCGGGACAGAGCTGCGATCACTGGCCTTCGGACCTCGCGGGCTATTGTTTGTACTGCTCGGAAGTCGTCTGGTGAGCTGATTGGGAAGCCTGCCTCCATGACATCAACGCCGAGGTCATCAAGGGCGTGTGCGAGCCGGAGCTTTTCAGCAGGGGTCATACTCGCCCCTGGCGACTGTTCACCGTCTCTCAGGGTTGTGTCGAAGATGATGACTCGATTGTCCATGGCTCTTCGCACGCTCCTTATTCGGATCCGGACACATCTCCGGTGTGTTCAGGGGTCTATTGGGAAAAAAAAACGGGCTTCTCAGTGTGGAGAGGGCCCGCTCGCTTCTGCCGTCCTGCTTGGTCGAACTAGAGTGGTCCCATCCGGCGTACCAGCGAATCCTTTCCCTGGGCTATGCCTCCAAGGAGTACGATTCCGATGAGTGCGCAAAAAGGCTTCTGAGTCATAGAGCGGTCCCACATCGATTTTCCCCAACCGATCGCTTCCCCTACTGCTCCACATCATAGAGGGCATGTCGTCTTTGTCAAGCTTTCCCCACTGTTGTCGCTTGTCCTCAGAGGGGATATGGAGTGAGGCATAGTGGGCCCGGAACTATGGACGGATCCAACTCCTCCTATGGGGCGTCACATGCCCCTGTCTTTCCACTGGTTGGAGGTCCCGCACCCCCGTTGACACATTCAGAGCGGTTCAATAGGTTTTTCAGTCTATATTGGAAGGGTTCTGAGACTCCCATTTTGGGCAAGTCAGGGCTTCGGACAAGACGTCTTCAAGATCCGCGCTGCGGCTGTTACGCGTGAGCGCGGGTTTTGGCCATTAGGATGTGAGCATTCATGCCGACCATCAGCCAACTCGTCCGCAAGGGCCGGAAGAGAGCGGAGAAGAAAAACAAGTCTCCGGCTCTCCAGGGGAATCCGCAGAAGCGGGGTGTTTGCACGCGCGTGTACACGACGACCCCAAAGAAGCCGAACTCAGCCCTCCGCAAGGTTGCCCGAGTGCGGCTTACCAACGGGTTCGAGGTCACATCCTATATCCCTGGGGAAGGCCACAATCTCCAAGAGCACTCGATCGTGCTCATCAGGGGAGGTCGGGTGAAGGATCTTCCCGGGGTGAGGTATCACACGATCCGAGGCACGCTAGATGCGTCGGGGGTGACCGAACGCCGACAGGGGCGCTCGAAATATGGTGCCAAGAGGCCCAAGGGCTAACTCCGCTTCTGGACTGAGGACAGTGACTACAGATGACCCCTAGATCTAGAGCTGATAACAGGCAGGAGATACTCGGGGATCCGAAATATGACTCCTTGGTTGTTGCCAAGTTCATGAATGCCTTGATGGTCGATGGCAAGAAATCGATCGCCGAATCCATTTTCTACGAGGCAATGGACATCATAGAGGAGCAGTCCACTCAGCCCGGCCTCCAGGTTTTCAATCAGGCGGTCCAGAACGTAAAGCCATCGCTAGAGGTGAAGAGCCGGCGCGTGGGAGGGGCTACCTATCAGGTTCCGATTGAGGTTCGCCCCGATCGGCGAAATGCCCTCGCGATCAGGTGGCTGATTGGGTTCGCGCGCAATCGGGGAGAGAAGAGCATGGCTGGGCGTCTCGCAAGCGAGTTGCTAGCCGCTTCTAGAAATGAAGGGTCAACTATCAAGAAAAAGGAAGACACGCACCGTATGGCTGAGGCGAACAAGGCTTTCGCCCACTATCGCTGGTAGTCCAACCGCATCACCGACAGGGCGCGCAGGGCGTCGAAGCGGCGAACCCCACAGGGGTTTTGTCTCGCGAAGGTAGCGCGGAAGGGCTAGTGGCCGAAGTGGGAGGTCACGGCAGGAGACTCCGCGCGTTCCGCTTCATCGTTGCTGCGCGTTTGTATATGAGGGGCAAGAGAGGACGGAAGGATGTAGTATAACACATTGTGTAACATGTACTTAACGTGTGATTATGGCCGGGGTAAACAGGACGGGGAATAGATCGATGCCCAGACAGCACGCACTTCCAAGGTTCCGAAACATCGGAGTCATGGCGCACATTGATGCCGGTAAGACGACCACGACGGAGAGAATCCTCTTCTACACGGGGCGCCTGCACCGCATGGGTGAAGTCCATGATGGCGCGGCGACCATGGACTGGATGGAGCAGGAGCAGGAGCGGGGTATCACTATCACTTCGGCAGCGACGACTGCGTTTTGGAAACGCTTCGATACCGAATACCGAATAAACATCATCGATACGCCTGGGCACGTCGACTTTACTGTTGAGGTTGAACGGTCCCTCCGTGTGCTAGACGGTGCCGTTGCAGTGTTCTGCGCGGTGGCCGGCGTCGAGCCACAGTCCGAGACCGTATGGCGCCAAGCGGACCGGTACGGGATTCCCCGTATCGCTTTTGTTAACAAGATGGATCGCATCGGATCGGATTATGACAATGTCATCGAAATGATGCGGGAGCGTCTGGGAGCCAACGCGCACCCGGTCCAGTACCCGATCGGAGACGGAAAGACCTTCCGTGGCATCGTTGACTTGGTGGACCAGAGCGCCTGGATCTATGACGATGAGCTGGGCTCAAGGTTTCACGAGGAGGAGATCCCTGAGGAACTCCAGGAGAAGTGCGCTGCTCTGAGGGAAAAGCTGGTCGAGGCCGCGGCGGAGCACGACGATGGGGTACTCGAGAAATACTTGGGAGGCGAAGAACTGGCGGAGGGTGAGATTCGGTCTTCTGTCAGGAAGGCCACGATTGCGGGGGGGATGTTCCCCGTGTTTTGTGGCTCGGCGTTCAAGAACAAGGGGGTCCAGCTACTGTTGGACGGTGTGGTCGATTATCTGCCTTCGCCGGTGGATGTCCCTCCAATCACAGGAAAAAATCCGGACGACAGAGAGATGGAAATGGAGCGCAAGGCTGATGACGCTGACCCGTTCGCAGCGCTTGCGTTCAAGATCATGACTGATCCATATGTCGGAAAACTGACCTTCTTTCGGGTTTATTCAGGATCCATTCCGGCGGGAAGCCACGTCCTAAACGCCACTCGAGGAAAACGAGAGCGCGTTGGCCGGCTCCTTCAAATGCATGCGAACAAGCGGGAGGAGCGCGAGGAGGTGTTCGCTGGCGATATTGCTTCCGCTATCGGGCTGAAGGACGTACGTACGGGAGACACACTGTGCGACACTGAGCATCCTATCGTTCTGGAAAGTATGGACTTCCCGGAACCGGTGATCTCCGTAGCGATCGAACCGAAGACGAAAGCCGATCAGGACAAGCTCGCCGGAGGTCTCGCGAAGTTGTCTGAGGAGGATCCGACCTTCAGGGTCCACACCGACCCAGAGACGAATCAGACGATCATCTCTGGGATGGGCGAGCTTCACTTGGAGATCATCGTCGATCGACTGAAGCGAGAGTTCAAGATTGAGGCTAACGTCGGTCGTCCGCAGGTGGCATATCGAGAAACCGTTAGACGACCGGTTGAAAAAGTTGAGGGCAGGTTCGTACGTCAGACGGGTGGTCGGGGTCAATATGGGCACGTTGTCATCAATCTGATTCCGGGAGAGGCTGGTTCGGGGTTCGTATTCGAAAACAGGATTGTGGGTGGCAAGATTCCTCGGGAGTTTATTTCGTCGGTTGAGGCGGGGATACGGGACGCTCTCGACACTGGAGCGCTGGCCGGTTATCCGATCATTGACCTTACCGTGGAACTCATCGATGGGTCTTACCACGATGTCGACTCTTCCGAAATAGCGTTCAAGATCGCGGGCTCCATGGCTTTGAAGGAGGCCGTTCGCAAGGCCAGACCAGTCCTGCTAGAGCCGATCATGGAAGTCGAAGTAGTAACCCCTGCCAATTACATGGGCGATATCATCGGGGACCTCTCCTCCAGGCGGGGAAAGATCGAGGGGATGGATGAACGTGTAGGCGCTAGCGTGATCTCAGCCTTCGTCCCTCTTGGAGAGATGTTCGGCTATTCGACGGTGCTCCGTTCAATAAGTCAGGGGCGTGCGGTCTACACGATGCAGTTCGGTCGCTATGACGAGGTCCCGAAGAGTGTGGCAAAGGGGATCATGAGTACGAATGGAGACAAGCCCAGGGGCTGAGTGCCCGCGGGTGATCCCCGGCCTCCTTTTCTATCGGAAGATCCATAACGAGGCGAGCAAAACGATGGCCAAGGCGAAATTCGAGCGAACGAAGCCACATGTAAACGTGGGAACGATCGGACACGTAGACCACGGCAAGACGACGTTGACAGCGG
>Ga0310121_10005026_pt1 | contig 11467 bp, 12 predicted proteins | sample CB27_Tmax_986_MG_FD_203504 | JGI IMG/M metagenome (GOLD analysis project Ga0310121, IMG submission 203504) | Marine microbial communities from Western Arctic Ocean, Canada - CB27_Tmax_986 | ecosystem: Environmental > Aquatic > Marine > Oceanic | place: Canada: Western Arctic Ocean | collected...
AAGTAGGGCAGGAACGCGACTAGGTCTTCGGGGGCCATAATCGACGCCAAGAGAATGATGCCGACCGCAAAAGCAACTTGAAAACTCGCCTGCATGGCAGGCCCGGGCAGTGCCTTCAAGGTCCGCGCATGGGCGGCAGATCGTTCTGCACATGCCACTTTCGGTACGAACGCAGCTACGATCCGACCCTCTTTTGCGAGAGCTTTGATGTCGCGGATGCCGCTGATTACGTTGGCGGCCATCTGTGTGGCGGCGGTCCGTTCCTCGATGTATCGGGTCTTCAGATACTGGATCCGACGTTGAGCGGGATTCGCCACGGCGACGAGCATTGGCACCGCGACACCGAGGCCTGCGACGAGCATCCACGGAGAAATGTAGACGAGGGCGACACAGACCAACGAGGTAGTAAAAATGCTGGTGATGAGGCCTGAGACCCCATCGACCGCAAACGTAACTACCAGAGGTGCTTCCATCACCCCGTGAATAATTTCACCCGGGCGGCGTTTGTCGAATACCGACGTCGGAGCCGAGACGAGGGATTCCATCACCTCCTTGTGGAGACGCGCAGTTGCCTCGCTTGCCCACATGAACGTGAGGTAGCTGTAACCGAATAGCGCCAATGCGCGTAGCACCACGACGCCCGCGAAAACGGCGCCAACCCGGACCAACACCTCGGACTGGGAGTAATCTCCAAGATAGCGCTCAAGGATAGCGCCGCCGGACAAGCTGGCGACCTCTTCCCCCACGAGTGCTTGTCCCAGGATGAGGAAAGTGATCAGCTCAGCCCCCAACAAGAAGGCGGCGAGTCCTGCGACGCAGAACAGAAGCCACAACCACTTTCCGTCGAGCCGAATGAGGTCGCTGATCTCGCTTGGTATCCCTCTCATACTTTGTCTATTGCAAGGCTTTAGATGGTCCTTAGATCCGGCAATATAGCCCAAACCGCTTGTTTCGCCTGAGTCCCCTTCACCGTGCCCCCTTCTTATCGGCTGTTTCTCGTATATGATGTGCGATCTTGACCTCCGACCACGCCGTTACTCCTCGATCAGCCAGAAATCATCGATCCAATTTCCAGCGTCTCCATTACGAGCTCACCCGGAAGGCGGCCTGATTAGGCCGCCCTCTTGGCCAGGAAACCGGGACCAATTCAATCGGTGGCTCCGTTGGGGTTGATATGCGCACCTGACCCTATCGGACCGGGCGCCCCTGGAGCCACCTCTTTTCCCCTCTCAGGGACCTTCAACTACCGTTCGGTCAGCTTCGCCGCTACGTTCGTCGACTCAGTGCCCCCGCTATCGCGGGGAAGCGTCGCCCTAGCTGGGTCGGAGGGACCGACACATAACTCTAGTACTCACCCGTACGCCGAACCGGGACAGCTCCATAGAAAGGCTATATGATGTTGATTTGTTGTGATGGGATGCTTCGATCTGGCTCTGCGTTCCAGTATAACTTGGTGTGCTCTTTGCTAGAGAAATTGGGATCGTGCAAAAGGCATGGTCGCAGAGAAAGAGAGGAAGAATGGCTATCTAGCCCAGTTCGAGAGTGGATCGAAGCAAAGGAGATCTATCATGTTGTTAAGAGCTCCACATACGTGTATCCTGAGAAGCTTAAACTGGCCAGGGACGGCCACACGCGCATTTTCTATGTCCATAGAGATATCAGAGATGTTGCGGTGGCGGCTAAATTTAAGTGGGGACTGGCCGGAGATGAACTCTTTGTGATGCTAGATCGGGCCGTAGCAAGTTATGAAACCTTGGAGACTGCTGAGGCGTTTGGGCAGCCATGGCTTCTTCATCAAAAATATGAGGATGTATTTTTGCACACCACAGAAGCCGTGTGGGAAATTGCTAGATTTCTAGAGCTTGCTCCGAGTCAAGAGACAGTTGAAGAAGTGATAAGGGATTGTTCCATGGAAACCATGTATGCACATAGCAGATCCAAGTATCTCTATTTTAATCGTACAATGACGGGGTCTTTGGGCAGTATCGCCAATGTCATAAAAAAGTTCCTGCCTGCTCCTCTAAACGAAAGCTGGGGTCTTCGCAAGATCTATATGGGGTTGTTCCCAAAGGTTACGAAACGTTCTGCAATTGCGTATGATCACATTGAGCCAACACGCGGGGTGCCGGGAGTGTGGCGGGACCAGTTGGACAAAGAGGAGCAAGAACTCATTACAGCCCGCTATGAGGGTTATTTGCTGCGGGCGGGGTACTTAATGTGACAATCGGTGTATGGTAACATCGATGTCCGAAACCAATAGAAAGGAAAAGCCGCACTAATGGATCGTGATGAAATCACTAAGATGATCGATAGCTTCCCCAGCTGGTTTTATGAATTCGATCTCAAGGGTATCTCAACACCTGCTCGCGCTGAAGGTGCCCTCATTAAAAACGTTCAGCGAAAGGATTACTTCTTCGACCCACTTGTTAACCTCCTGGGAGGATCACTAAAAGGGAAACGAGTGCTCGATATTGGTTGTAACGCTGGATTCTGGTCCTTACAGGCAATTGAGAGTGGATGTGACTTTGTCATGGGTATCGATGGAAGGCAGATGCACATCGACCAGGCTAATTTCGTATTCAAGGTCAAGGAGATTGAGGAAAATAGATACAAATTCGTTGCTGGAAACATCTTTGATGTAGACCTTCAGGAATTCGGCACTTTTGACATTGTGATTTGTTTAGCAATGTTTCATCACGTCAGTAAACACATTGAGCTCTTGGAGAAAATCACCGAAATCAATGACGATATCCTCCTGCTTGAGACACGTTTGTCGAGGATACCTGGTGCTTACATGGTGATACAGCAGGAATCCCTTAATGACGTTGCCATGGCTGTCGATTATTCACTGACCATGACTCCAACGAAGCAAGCCGTATTTAGTATGGTGCAGCAATTCGGTTACACGGCTAGTATGCTCCGGCCGAACTCTCGACACCAATCAGGAGAGCCTCACTATAAGGCAGGCCGTCGCAGAGCGTTCCTTTGCTCCAAGAAAACAGATTGTTCTAAGCTGCCTGCAGAGGTAGAGAAGGTCGACCGTCGTAGCGAGCTTATGGACGTGGTCGGTTTGGGTGCTCAGTGGCTGCGCAGGCGTATCCCAGGGCTCCGTTGAAAGCTTGCTTTCAGGGTTTGCGATATACTAAGCAACATCGCTGTAAGCATGGTATTGCCCATCTTGTGCACGAAGACATCAAAGAACACGACTGCAATAATCACGTAAACAATGATATCCCATAATCTCACCGATTGATGCTGGCCCGGCAAAAGGTATTGAAGTTAGAAGAACTGGCAGAGACCGTTCTCCAAGCCAAGACCGCTAAGAAGATAGTGGCGATGTGCCACGGGTGCTTCGACATACTTCATATGGGTCACCTTAGACACTTTGAGGCGGCACGCGCCATGGCCGATGTCCTTGTGATCACTGTGACGCCGGACCGGTTTGTCAATAAAGGTCCGAACCGCCCGATGTTTCCAGAAGCACAACGGGCTGAGGTGGTGGCCGGCTTGAGCGTCGTCGATTGGGTGGCGGTGAACCGATGGGCAACTGCGGTCGAGACGATACATCTTATACGCCCAAGCCTATTTATTAAGGGTCAGGAATATGAGTCCCGAAGCGAACAAGCTGATCCTAATTTCTTTGCGGAAGTCCGGGCAGTTAAGAAAGTTGGAGGAAAATCTGATTTCACACGCGATCAATTCACATCTTCTTCTACAAGAGCCTTCAAACGCTTAGGGCAGAATACAGGATAAGGAGCGGATCGTGAGCACGCCCACGGGGCACGACGACGAAATCATCGCCGACATTCGCCGTCAGACAGGGCCGGACCAGCGCATCGTCTTCGTCTCGGGGAACTTCAATATCGTTCATCCTGGGCACCTGAGGCTTCTGCGATTCGCGGCAGAGTGTGGCCATTTCATGGTCGTGGGCGTTAATGGCAATGAGACATCCGGCGTTTTGGTTACAGCCGAGTTGAGGCTCGAGGGTGTAAAAGCCGTCAACTTCGTCGACTATGCATTCATGTTAAGTGCCCCTGTTGAAGACCTTATCAGACAGCTGAAGCCGTCGATTGTCTGTAAGGGGAAAGAGCACGAGCTACGCTCGAACCCAGAGCAAGACGCTGTAGATAGCTACGGCGGCAAGCTACTGTTCAGTTCAGGGGACATGCGGTTTTCTTCGATCGATCTACTCAAGCGGGAGATGGCTGGGTCCCCCGTACCTTCGATCCTTCAGCCAACTGGCTTTCCGGAATCGCACGGCTTCACAATGCAGAGTCTCCGAGAAATCATAGACCGCCTGAAAGACCTACGCGTAATGGTTCTTGGTGACCTCATCATCGACGAGTATATCATCTGCGATGCGCTCGGCATGTCTCAGGAAGACCCGACTATCGTCGTCTCACCCATCCAGGAGAAGAGGTTCTTAGGGGGAGCGGGTATCGTTGCCTCACACGCGTCTAGGCTTGGGGCAACAGTCAGGTACTTCACTGTCTCAGGAAACGATACCTCAGCGATATTTGCACGGGAAAGACTGCACGACTACGGTGTCGATGCGGTAATACACGTTGATACGAGTCGCCCTACGACCCTAAAGCAGCGATATCGGGCAGCAGACAAGACATTGCTTCGAGTCAGTCGACTGCGGATGCATGACATCGACCAGCAACTAAGCGACGACTTGCTGGCCTCCGTGAAGAGTGGCCTGCTCGATACCGACCTCGTGATCTTCGCGGACTTCAACTATGGCGCCCTACCCCAGGGACTAGTGGATGCAGTCACCCAAGAGTGCGCACGTCGTCAAGTCCTAATGGTGGCTGATAGCCAGTCTTCCTCTCAGATCGGCGACCTTTCGCGTTTCAAGGGCATGATGTTGCTGACACCAACGGAGCGTGAAGCACGGCTTGCGGTTAGGGACTTCCAGTCAGGGCTTGTAGTCTTGGCCGAGAAACTGCGGGAGAAGTCTCATGCTGAGAGTATCATCATGACCCTCGGCAAAGAGGGATCGATTGGGCACGCGGCCTCGGCCGAGAGCGACGAATGGCTCACGGACCGGATTCCGTCAATGAACATCGCCCCAAGGGATCCGGCGGGTGCGGGAGACAGCCTCCTGACCTGCGCTTCCATGGCCATGGCGGTGGGAGCCGATCTCTGGCAAAGCATGTATTTGGGTTCGATCGCTGCGGCTTGCCAAGTAGGTCGGGTAGGCAACACCCCTCTATCCCCAGCGGAGATTCTTTTCGAGTTGGCGGACTAACAACGCATGCGCGCGTTCCCGTGAGTGCGGTATACGGGGCCAAGTACCGGCGATGACAACCATCTGCTCCCAAAGAACACTGTCCTTAATCTAAGAAGCCTAGGGCAGAAGTTTCTTCTGAAACCAGTGAGCAAGAATATGATTCACGACAAGGTGGGCGTCTTCAGTAGGGCCGTACTCGCCGGCCGTTGTCGCAAAGTGCAGCACCACATCTGCAACATCAGCTAATCGCCCACCGGAGAACCCAACGAGGGCGATGACGCGTCCACCATGACGCTTCGTCCACTCGGCTGCCTCTACAACATTAGGTGAATTACCACTAGCCGAGATTGCGACGAGCTTGTCCCCCTGGCGGAAGTGGATCCGTAGTTGATCGACAAAGACCCTATCATACCCCACGTCGTTAGCCACTGCCGTAATGGCGGGGAGGCTATCGGTCAGGGCGTGTAGACGAAAAGTCTGATCTACCGACGTCTTCTTCAGAATATCAAATCCGAGGTCATTCGCCATCGAACTAGCAGTCGTGGCTGATCCACCGTTACCAGCAGTGAAGATTGTGTGGTCGTCCTGTCGTGCAGACTCTAGCTCCGACTCGAAGGCTGCAAGTTGGGTCAGGTCCAATGACTCCAGAACTACCGATAGTCTAGCAAAGTAGGCAGATGCAAATGATTCAATCGAGTCACATTTCGATGCTGATAATGAGATGTCGGTCACCAGTCTATTTCCTTTCCAGACGTTTGATACTCAGCCAGCCTTCATCAATAGGGTGTACAGCTTGACAAGGCACCATAAGAAAAGCCAAGAAGTGTTTGCTGTCTACTACCCACCTAGGGGTGGAACTTCTAAGATCCCGATCCTCTGTACCGGGTAGCCCGCTGTAGTCCTCTTTGGTGACAGCCATAATGTCCTTGAGTAAGAGACTTTAGACTGAAATGATCATATTGGATGAGACCATATTGGCCATCAAATAGTTAGCTTGGTCTGTTGACCATCTTCCCGCGCGTGCATGCGGGTTCCGTATTACGGGTCAGCAGATCCTTATGGCGAAATAAAATGTCACTTCTAAATGAGAAACGCTGGTTTCAGGTTTACAAGAAATCGAGGGATTCAAGCGCCAAGACTCCAGCGATTTTTCTGGATCGGGACGGCGTCATCATTCAAGACAAACATTACTTGAAGGACCCAGCACAAGTTGAGCTTTACCCTGGAGTTGCAGGGAAACTCAAATCTTTTCTTCGATTCGAAATACCAATCGTGGTCGTTACGAACCAATCTGGCATCGGTCAGGGTTTTTTCGGATGGGCTGAATACAACTTGGTTAATCAGCGTCTTCTTGATCTAATGGAAGTATACCAACCATTTACGGCAGTCTACGCTAATGCCCATCTCCCTAGTGAAACTGAGGCGTCCTGGAGAAAACCAAATCCTGGTATGATTCTGCAGGCGGCATCTGACCTAAATATCTGCCTTGCATCATCGGTAATGGTGGGGGATAGATGGGTGGATCTGGAAGCGGCAAACCGTGCGGGTGTGGAACATCTTGTCCATGTGAAGACGGGCCACGGGGTCCACGAGCGACCAAGAATTATCAGTGATTACCCACGGGTTGAGTTAGTCAAGTCTCTAGCCCACCTGAATCTTGATTCATTTTCTAAGGGGTAATGATTAAGGCCCGTGATTCAAGCGTAATGACCGGCCAACGATTGATCAGTTGTCCCCATCTTTCTCCCTGCTTTGAGCAGAAACAAACCATCTTCTAATCCGCTGTAGATAATATTTGACGTGTTGTATAGTCCAGCAGTAACTGTAGTGAAATCGGGTGAAAAGTACCCTCCTGGGCATCCAGTACATTGACCATAGGACCCAGAACGGATTCAATAAAGTCAGAGAATTGTGTGTAATCCAGAGCGAGTCCGCAACCAGTTCCGAATAAGAATTTAGGTAACTGTTCCTTGGGTATATCTTACCAAAAGTGAAATCTAAATTATGGTGCGAAAGGATACTCAAATGATCGAGCGCTTTATGCTTCCTACTCTATCTGGCTAGAGACACAATATGTATCGGTTCATCAATCGGGCTTTTGACCATCTTAATCGCAGGAGCCCAATACTAATCCAAACTCCCAACAATCGAAGCTTCGGAAATGGTTCGGAAGAAGTTTGTTATGGATTACTGAGGGCACAACGGGAGAACAAGAAAGTCCTATTCTTGTATCCTCGGCTAGTGTTGTTCGGCAAATACCGCTTGTCCGTAGTTAATAAGGAGAGGTTTCATCTTCAGTCAGACTATTCGATATCAAACGAAAATATCTATGGTCTTCTGGGCGGATTGCTGCTTTCTATCTACCTCTTGTTACTGCGGGTACTAGACTGGCTCCGATCTTCACCGACGTTACGGAAGGTTTTGCGACTGATTCGACCCAAGATGGCACAGTGCTGGGTGAGAGATGCTGGGTATCTGGTTGGACGGATTGGCTATTCAACATTGTGGAAGCCAGATGGAGTTAATTCGCTCTCATTCAACATCGTAGAAGACCAGAACTGGCCACAGCAGTACAAGAAATACATCCCACCCAAGTTGACTGAAGACAGGTACCGCTACTGCGAACAGACCAGGCTACAAATGGGCATTTCACTGACCGATTGGTTCGTATGCCTCCATGTCAGCGAAACTAGGCCCCTCGAAGCTCGCAATGCTTTAATCCAAAACTACGTTGAAGCCATTAAGGCTATTACGAATGCAGGTGGTTGGGTCGTGCGTCTCGGAGATGCGGAAATGACACCGCTTCCACCTATGGATCGTGTGATCGATTACGCCCACTCAAGATATAAATCTGAGGTGATGGATCTCTACCTTATCAGCCAGTGCGACTTCTTTATAGGGAACAGCTCTGGACCCCCTATGGTAGCGACTCTGTTTCGTAAGCCCCGGGTGATAGTGAACATGACCGTGTGGTCGATAGATTTCCCATTAGAAATGGGAGACATGGCACTTATAAAGCATATCTTCTCCCGATCACGTAATCGCTTCCTCTCCATAAAAGAAATTATGGAGGAGCCCTACACAGTTGAAGTTCATTCAGCGGTATCTGAAGGTTACGAAATTGTGGAGAATACTGCTGAAGAAATTCGGGATGTAGTTGAAGAGTTCTTGAGTAAGCCAAAACCTTTCGAATATTCTGACCTTCAGAGAACCTTTAATGAGGCACGAAGAAGCCAAGTCCGTCGATGGCTAGAACAGGGTGAACCTCGTTCTTTGTCGAGTGTCCCTCTTGATGGCGTTATTACTCAACAATACCGAATAGCGTCACTTATTGACGCACCTGCTGGAACTCTCGGGCAACGGTATCTAGAGCAAAACTGGCTTGTGGATGATTTAGATATATCCTCGACCTCGGCGTATCTTCATAGAGCAACTCCACCAGACGGACTTTCCGGATCTTAATGGAGCACCCGAACCATCATCATTTCTATACGGATCACTACCCTGCGGCCTTGAACACTCATCTGAAGCCGTGCAATAGATAGCGTATGGAGCTGTCCCGGTTCGATCACCTGATAGCACACACTCGATACAGTCTCAAACGGCTGGAACTGTGGGGTATGGCTGCGGATCGGATCTCGGTAATTCGTGGTGGACGATTTGACCACTACGAAGAACTGGCAGAGTCAGGACAAACCGGGGCGAGCGAAGACCTGACAGGCGGCGAGCATAGAATCTTATGCTTTGGCGCTCTCAGTCTTTACAAAGGCGTTGATCTTCTCATCCGCGCCTTGGCTCAATTGCCGGAGGCAACACTCCACAAGGCCCGGCTGATGATCTATGGAGATGAGGCCGTAGACGAGTTAGTCTATTCGACCGATGTGGCCACAATGCGCGAGAAAGGGCTCTAAACGTGCCACCTTGAGGAGTTGGTGACGCTCGCTCGCGAGAATTTGAACATTCGTTTCATTCTGGACGTGAAGAATGGGCCCGATGAGTTCGAGCGGGTCTACCGTGCGATTCGTGCACAAGTGGGAGACCCGGTATTGGGCTTGTCCTTTATCCCGCAAATCTATGACTTTGAGCAAAGCTAGGTTTTCTGAGCGCCGCCATTTTTTACGGGCGAGATCTTCACAGCGTATCGAAGTGTTCTTACGACGCAGCAGATTTTGCAGGCGGCCCGCCATTTTGATATACGAGTCGTCACAGTGCCCTTGAAGCGTTTCCACGACTGGCGCGGTGAGTTGCCCGACGACCTATTTGTCTTGATCCACCCGGTCAACGACCCTTTCGAGGCTGCCCGCATTCGTGAACGCGGGGCACGTGGAATCTACACGGGCTATCTCACGCATTCGACGGTGCCGGAGCTCTTCGGATGGTAACCGCACCGCAGGAGACCATGGAGAGAATTCCCTTCTTTCGATACCAACATGTGTTCACCGCTGAGCGTGAGAAGCTCATCGAGGCGTTTCTCGATATCGGAGGACGGGGTGCCTTCATTCTGCAAGACGAGGTGCGACACTTCGAGGCCCGTCTCGCCGAGTTTTGTGGCGTCGGTCACGCTATCGGCGTCGGCAACGCCACGGACGGACTCGAGCTGGTCATCGCAGCGGCGGGCATTGGTGCCGGCGACGAGGTCATTCTCCCTTCCCACACCTTCGTCGCCAGCGCGGGAGCGGTCGTAGCCAACGGAGCGACGCCGGTCTTCGCCGAGGTAGGAACGGATCATCTCATGGATCTGGAGGACGCGGCCCGGCGAGTGACCGGTCGCACGCGCGCTCTCATGCCTACGCAGCTCAACGGTCGGACCGCTGATATGGATCAATACGAGGCCCTCGCGGATGAGTTGGGTCTCATCCTGCTCGAGGACAGTGCCCAGGGCCTCGGATCCAAGTTCAAGAAGCGGATGGCCGGGACCTTCGGTTTTGCCGGAGTATACAGCTTCTACCCGGCCAAGACCCTGGGTGCGCTCGGCGACGGCGGAGCCATCGTGACTAACGACGGCCATCTCGCCGACTTGCTTCGGGAGCGACGAGACCACGGGCGAACCGGTGCCGGGGGCCATGTGAACTACTGGGGACGGAACTCACGCCTGGACAACCTCCAGGCCGCGTTCCTTCTCGTAAAGTTGGAGTCGTTCCCTTCTGAGATCGAACGGCGGAGAGAGATCGCCGAGCGCTACAACGCCAACCTGGCCGATTTGCCGGGCGTGCTGCTTCCCCCTGCACCCGATGCAGAGGGTGAGCACTACGATGTGTTCCAGAACTATGAGATGGAAGTCGACGACAGGGATGGGCTGCGGGCTCATCTCGAGAACTCGGGAATCGGAACGATTCTACAGTGGGGTGGTCGTGCGGTTCACGAATTCGAGCGCCTCGGTGTGAATGTCGAGCTACCCCGTACCGAGGCCGTCATGCGCCGGTCGCTCCTCCTCCCCATGAATACGTCCCTCTCGGACACCGAAGTGGACAGGGTCTGCGAGGTGGTGCGGGACTACCAGCTGCGCGGCACCGAGGTCACAATCTGAAGCGCCTGCTGGATCTGGCCTCGGCGGGCGGGGGGCTCGTATTGCTAGCTCCCGTGCTGCTGGTCCTGGCTCTGGTCATCAGGCTGGGCTCCCCCGGTCCCGTTTTCTATCGCGGCGAGAGAGTTGGTCTCGGGGGCATCACATTTCGAATCTTCAAGTTCCGCACGATGGTAGCCGAAGCGGAAGAGAGTGCAGGATCCTCGACCCCGGAGGACGATCCGCGCATCACGGGCGTAGGGCACTTCTTGCGAAGGTGGAAGCTTGACGAGGTGCCGCAACTCATCAACGTGGTGCGCGGAGAGATGAGTCTGGTGGGTCCGCGTCCTCAGGTTCGTTGGGCTGTGGATCTCTATACTGCAGAAGAACACCGTCTTCTGATGGTCCGTCCGGGCATGACCGACTGGGCCTCCGTACGCTTCCGGAACGAGGCTGAGATTCTGCGAGGCAGTGACGATCCGGATCGTCTATATCTCGAGAAGATCGCCCCCGAGAAGATACGTCTAGGACTCTTGTATGTGGATAACCATACCATTCTCGAAGACTTGCGCATCATCTTCGCCACTATTCGCAGTGTGATCGCCAGATGACCGCACTGCTCGGAGGGTACAGCCGCTGAGCGATACATCAGCGGAGGCTGACCAGCGGTACGACCTCGTTACCGAGACGACCGGCACTCCCGTTTCTGTGGAGGGCGCGTGCATGAT